>JACCDN010986681.1_pt1 | contig 103484 bp, 105 predicted proteins | sample 7441691 | NCBI WGS metagenome assembly JACCDN01 (sample SAMN15323439, study PRJNA562643) | freshwater metagenome | isolation source: river surface water | place: USA:Blue River Watershed | collected 2017-08-16 | reverse complement strand
GGTTCGCCCCGAGGGATCTCTGTCCCGTTGGGTATAATTGGAGAGGTCGCATAGTGGCCTAGTGCGCCGCCTTGGAAAGGCGGTATACCGCAAGGTATCGAGGGTTCAAATCCCTCCCTCTCCGCCATTTATAAAAAATGAGCTTTAATGCTCGTTTTTTATTTTTTTGAGGTTATTTACCTAGTTAGTATGGATAAGCCTAAAAAATTATACACAACAATTTATAGACCTAAACCCCACCTAAAAAATGGGGTATGGTCGAAAAACTAAACGAATATAGAGATGGCTACGCCGTCTCTATGTTCGTTTAGTCAGCAGTCGAAAGGCTGTTGGATTCCGCAAGGGATCACCAGAAGACACGTAGCCTTTTGTGTTTGTAAAAACTAACTAAATAAGCTATCATAAACATAGGTTAATTATAAATATTTATGAAGAAAATCTTAAATTTAATTTTAGTTCGTCGTGATGGTATCGAAAAAAAATGGTGGCACCGCCTCGCAAATGTTTTAATTTTTGGTAGTACCATTCTTTTGTTTATCGGTACTTTTTTGTATCTTTGGGATAGTTTAGATTCTTTTAAAAATTATTCATACACAGCTTATAATTTTGAAAATGGATATACAGAAGCAAAAGGTAATGAAATTGAATGCCGTTTTCATTTAGGTGACTCACCAATAACCAGCAATGTTGGCGACAAACCATATGTTGTATGTGGAGAGGATTACAGCACAGATATTGGTCAATTTTTAAAAAAATACAACGATGCTTTCAGGCAAAAGTTTTCTATAAATGATGATTATTGTGACATTAAAGGTAGAGATTTATTTGGCAAGCTAACAAATGAAGCTATAAAATGTTTTAGAGAAAAAAATGACATATCCCCATTAAGTATGGGTTCTAGTAATGACAAACAAAAACAGTGGGAGGAATTTGATTTCTCTACAAATATAAAAGTTAAGAGAGAATCTAAAATTAATTTTGGAGCAATTTCTGTATTTGTAGGAACATTATTGCTTGTTACAATCGGGTGGTTTATTGTTTGGGAAGCTATTATTTACCGTGCTTTGGTTTATATTATTTTTGGAAGTAAAAAATATGAAGTATCTAAATAGTGGTATAATATTTTTAATTATTTTGGTAGGTTCGTTTTATGTATTGATTGGTGGGTTACATCGCGAAACTGCCGACGGTGAACATACTGGTTATATAGGTGCTGTCGAACGCAATGGCCTATTTTTTAAAACTTTTAGAGCATATATAAAAACAGACCCCCAATCATCACAAGAGAATGAGTATTGTGTTGTAGATCCTAAAATATACTCTCAGCTTGAAGAGATGGCACAGCAAAAAACTCAAGTAACAGTCTCATATTTTTCTTGGTTGGTGTCTGGATTAAAAAGTTGTTCGGGGGAAGATGCGGTTATTTTTAATGTTATACCAACAGCAGATATCGCCAATAGGGAAGCTGACGCCAAAAAATTCGTTGATAAATATACTCAAAATGATCCTGAAAAGTTAAAACAAATTTCCGATATAAAGCAGGCAATATTAAAAGTGAAAGGTAGAGAGGCTACTTATTCTGAGGTAAAAGAACTGCTTGATTCTTTGAAATGATAAAGATTAAGATTTGATAATTATGGTTGGGAAAAATGAGTTATTCTTTTTAGAAGAATGGGTTGTTATTGATTTTTTAAGGAGTAAGGAAAATAAATTTTCATCAAACTCAAAATACATTGAATTGTTAGTTTCTCTTGTCTTAAATAAATTCTGCGAAAGACAATTTGCTAGTAAGTGTTGGATAGGTCTTGAAATTCAAGAAAAATATAAGAAAGAAATTCCTGAAAAAGGTTTTGCCACTTTGGAAGAGATTGATAAAATAGTTACTAAAAAAGTAGAAGAGAACACCCCTGTTGATGTGTACATATGTAAAATGCCAACTAATGGTGATGTTGTAAGTCGTGGAATGGCTTTTCAACTAAAAAGGTTTGGAAAAGATTTATACAAACAAGATACTGATAGTTTGATAAATTTTATAAATTGTGATTGTAAAGAGTATGGGAAAACACAGGCTAGTTTAATTATATTAATTGAAAGCTCTGAGGAAATTGACTTGCAACTACTACAAAGATCCATCAAAACTGATGGTTATCCATTTATTAAGATAATATTGATTGGATTATCAAATCAGAAATATATTGATTTTTATGGTATTTGGCCTGAATCAGGCTCTGCTAGATATAATTTAACTACATTTAATTTTGATTATTAAAAGCTGTCTCAGTTCTAATACCGTCAATCACACACCGCCATTTATAAAAAAATGAGCTTTAACGCTCATTTTTTATTTTTTTGGGCTTACTTGCCTAGTTAATGAGGCTAAACTGATTTATGTCCGTGAAATTCCCATTCCTAACACACCCTTTTGGAACTTATGAAATCGTTTTGCGTTTTTCCTTCCATTCCTTCGCTGCTAGAGTATAACCTCCTTCGGAGCCGTCCAGAAAATGGTGGTGGCCCTCGTCGTGACGCTGTACATAACAGGTCATAACCGACGACGGACAGGAGGCGAGACCGTAAAAGATTTTTCCGCTTTTCTCCAGCGTATCGAAAGCTTCACGAAGCGCCGTTCGCTGTTTCTTTGTGCCGGAAATAATCGTGTACATGGTGTTGCCGCTGACGTGCAATGTATCGGTCGCAAGGACAAGATCGTGTAGGTATTTTTTCGGATCAAAACGTCCGATCTTTTGTCCGAGTGCGAAGACGACGATGTTGACAAACGAACGGATGATTTCGTCTATTATAGCAAAGGCTTGATGTGCGTCCTGTGAAAGTAAGATGCGGCGGCGCATGTTGGCAAGACGCAAACTCGGAGATAGGGAACGCTCCGCGACTGGATGGCGGTCGTGATATTCCCCATAGATGTAGTCAAAGGCTTCCAAAACTTCCGCATAGACCTCACCCTGTAATTCTGTTTTGCGTGATTCGATGATCGCGCAGACCACCTCTTCTTTTGGTTGAAGCGGTGCGATCGGATTCCATCGGCACTTGAGTCCGCCGAGATCCACCTCCCGTGCCATTTCCGTTTCGGGAATATGGCCCGTGGCCGGATCCTCTTTGATGATTTTGTCGGCAACGGCCAACCCGTTTCCTAAAAAGATCGCCTGATTGTATTTGGGAGATACTGCCCATTTGGCGATGCGGAGTTGTTCTCCTTTTTCATAAATTTTGGCAATCGCCACGAAGCCGACCCGCAGTCGCAGGCCGTATGTTTTGTGTGCGTTTGCTCGCAAGGATTTGAGCGATTCGATCATTTCGTCGCACAGACGTTCTGGTGCTAAGATTGTTGCACCGTCGCCGCCGTACAGAAACGGAATTTCCACGCCGTATTTTTTGGCCACGTTTAAGCAGGCAATCACACAGCTTGCCGCAAGGGTATTGATATCCCGGCCGCGCCCTTCAAATGTGGCCTTTGTTGAACCCTGAATATCCGAGACGATGACGCGCCAATCGTCCGGAACGGTAACGAATGCATCAGGCGTTCGTAGAATGGGTTTGAGCGATCCTTCCAAACAGGGTAGGTTTTTGTAGAAATGGTCATTCATAGGAAAAATTAACAATGTCTCGGAAGAAATAATACCAAAAATAAAGGCTTTGCGCCAATGTTCGGGTACGATCCTTTCTTCTTTCGAAGAAAGAGACTATGCCCCAGCAATTCTTAGGTGAGCGCTATTCAACCATGTGAAAAAATTCTTTGATCAAGATAATGACCTAAGGTGTAGATTTTAGTCAACAAATGAAAGGGTTTTTACTGAAAACTATAATCTAGAATATGAAGAAATATATTATTTGCCTCATTTTAAAATTTGAACCACGACCTGAGTGCCTCAAATTTAGATATAGACACTAGGCTTAGAAAGCCTTATAATGATTGTATATTGCGGGCACTTAACCCGGGTGGCCCGCTAATTTATTTTATTTTTATGAAAGATAAAGGGCTTTGGGCAGAGTGGAAACATCCCCATGAAAGACCTGAAAAGTATATTGAGGCTCGTAATAAAGTTTTAGCAGAAGTTAGACAATATACTGATGGAATGAATATTAGTAAATGTTATGATTTTGTTCGTTCTTTAGGTCTTAGCACAACAGATTGTGTCGTAGTAAGAAAAAATTCTGAAAGCTATCTTAAATTAATTGAAATATTTAATTCCGTTGGATTTTTGAGCAGTTTTAAGAACCCTGATTCGACGGATTCAACAGGAGAGACAAAGTTACATGTTAATGGATTCTTTAACACACAACTTAATTTAATTGTAATTTTTAGAGATGAGGATGATGCAGATAGTCTGCAACGGACATTAAGATCCGAAGCAGACCTGGTCCATGAATTGGTTCATGGGTCATCAGAATATAAGGAATTTTATGGTCACGAAAATTTACCGATAAATCAACGTGTTGGGTTTATTATCTCTAAATCTTCTGTAGAGCCACTCGAAAGTCCAGGTTATGAGGGGAAATTTAAAGTTAATATTGAACGTTTAGGAGGAAGTTTTCTTGAAGAGGGAACAGCTGAAATGTTTGCTGTTGAATATCTCGAGGCAAATTTGCCTAATTCGGAACGGATAAAGAGATGGAAGGCTCGAGGTTTGGATCAAAGTATGGAAATTGGTTCAGATCAATATAATGAAAAATTACAAAAAATAACACTGCTTAATTCAAATAATGGAGTTGAATATATACTTTCAATCCCCATTAAGTATTGTTTTTTTGATTTTGATGGTCAAGTAGGCTTCAATCCTCATAGGTTTTTTCAGGCGTATGCATTAGAGCTTTTATGTGCTCGTTTGCCAGAGTTACGGGGCGCGTTAATTAAATCACGGGATGACGTTAATGGCGTTAGGGAAGTTATAAAACTATTAAATTCTTTGGACAGCAATCTTTATGTTGACTTAAGAGAGTTGAGTGAAAATGTAGCAGATTCAGTAGAAGGATTTTTTAGAATTACTAAACTGGTGGGGGGGAGTATATTGGCGGAAAAGAAATAAAATATTTTGCACTTTTGTTGTGCTTAATTTAGTCAGGGTGTTAATTGGTAATTAAAACATATTTTTAGTTTCTTCCCAAATCCCCTCAACCTGCTATAATAAAAAATAGCTTTTTTATTCATTAATTCAAACCATATGCAGAACAAAAAAGTTTTACCTATACTACTTGCAGTATTAGTAGTAGCTGTTTTAGTCTTTGTATTTGTGCGAAATCAACCAGTTGAGGAAAATCCTAAAACTGACAACATTACCGCCGATGAAAATGGTAGGCGAATGGAACCGACCACTACCGCAGAACAGCCAACAGGAAAATTAAAAGTAGCAAATTTTAGTGGAAAATTGGAAGAGGTTAATACTGGTTGTTTTAGCGATGGTGAATGTTATGTGGTGGTCGGAGGCAAACATATTACCACCATAATGGGTTGGAGCCAGGCGATAGTGGGGAGCGTTCAGGGTGTAGAAGGTTTTGGTGATTTAGAAAAAAATATTGGACAAGAGATTGAGGTGTATGCCCAAGACAAGGGTGATGGTACATATACGTTGTATGGAAGTGAAGGGTTTTACGTTAAGTTGAAATAATCTAATATTTATGCCCCACATCCATGAAAAAGTAGATTTTTGTGCAGAGGTCCTAATTGTTTTTAAAAATAAAGTTTTGTTGCGTAAACATGATAAATATAAAATCTGGCTTAGTGTCGGCGGTCATATTGAGCTTGATGGCGATCCAAATGAAACAGCTGTGCGTGAGGCCAAGGAAGAGGTTGGTCTTGATATTGTGTTGTACAAAGAAGAAGGCAAGCAACCTGATTTTAAAGATGGAAAACATAAATCTCTTATTCCACCGCAATTTATTTTTACGCACCAAGTGAATGAAACTCATTCCCATATTGTTTTTGTATACTTTGCCAAGTCAGACACAGATCAATTAAAATTATCAGAGACAGAGATAAGCGAGGATTGTCGTTGGTTTACAAAAGAAGAGATTGTCAAAAATGATGTGGGCATGTTGTCGATGATGCAGTTTTACGCGCTAAAGGCTTTAGAGGCGTTATCAGAATAGCCGTTTTTACTCTATGGAATTTTATAGCAGAAAGTGGTAGAGTTGTTCTAGATAATTTGTAAAGTACTTCTATGGAAAAAGTCCGTGATCCGTTAACACATACAGAAATGGACGAAGCAGCGACAACTGGGTCAAAATTAAATTGGCTTCGGGCTGCTGTTTTGGGTGCTAATGACGGCATTGTCTCTATATCATCTTTGATTGTTGGTGTGGCTGGGGCTACTCAAGATACAAAAGTGATTCTTACAGCTGGTGTGGCATCTCTTGTTGCTGGCGCATTATCAATGTCAGTGGGTGAATATGTGTCTGTGAGCGCGCAACGTGATACCGAGCGAGCGCTACTAGCAAAAGAAAAATTGGAACTTGAAACCGTTCCAGACCAAGAGCTAGAGGAGCTGATTGTTATTTATCAAAAAAAAGGTTTGTCTAGACCGACAGCCGAGCTTGTAGGGCGAGAATTGACCGATCATGACGCTTTTGGCGCGCATGCTGAGGCTGAGCTTCATATTGATCCAAATAATCTGACTGAGCCACTTCATGCAGCCTATGCTTCTGGGTTGGCTTTTTTGTGTGGGGCTATTATTCCTATTTTGGCAATTATTCTTGCTCCTGCAAAATATGATATCCCAGCCACGTTTGTTTCTGTTGTTATTGCCCTAGTAATTACCGGCGGAGTAAGTGCCAAGATTGGTGGCGCTCACAAACGAACAGCCATTGTGCGGGTGGTGGTAGGTGGTATTATTGCCATGCTTGTCACCTATGGAGTGGGGAAACTTTTTGGTGTGGTTGGTTTGTAATTAAAAATTTTATTAATTTAATAATTTAAATTCTATGTTTAAAGAATTTAAACAGTTTTTATTAAGAGGGAACGTAGTTGATTTGGCGGTCGGTGTGGTAGTGGGTGCAGCTTTTGGAACAGTTGTGACTGCTTTAGTTTCAGATCTTTTGACTCCGCTTATCGCCGCAGTTGCCAAAGTGCCGGATTTTTCAGGACTAGTATTTAGTTTGAATGGAAGTAAGTTTATGTATGGTCATTTCATTAATTCCCTTATTTCATTTGTGCTTGTTGCAGGAGCGGTGTTTTTCTTTGTCGTAAAACCAATGAATATTCTTATTTCTAGATCTCGTAAGGAAGCGCCAGCAGATCCAACTACAAAAAAATGCAAGGAGTGTTTAAGTGAAATTCCTTTAGAAGCAAAACGCTGTTCATATTGCGCCCAAGTAGTATTATAATTTGATTTTATGGTTCCAGCTGAAGTTGTGGGAGGTATTGTCGTCAGTGTTAGTGGAGATATTTTGGTTGTTAGTCAACATGGTACTATCTGGTCTTTGCCAAAGGGTCATGTTGAGCCGGGAGAGGATTTTTTGACGACTGCCAAAAGAGAGATTTATGAGGAGTCTGGGGTCGTCGATCTTGAGTATATAGATGATCTCGGTTCTTATGAAAGAATGGGTGGAAAAAATCTAGACGAACTAAAACATATTACTATCTTTTTATTTAAGACCAAGCAGTTTAGTTTAAAACCAATTGATCCTCATAACCCGGAAGCTAGGTGGGTGCCAAAAGAAGAGGTGGTAAATCTACTCACCCATGAAAAGGATAAAGAGTTTTGGTTAAGTGTAAAAGATATCATAGTTTAGCTATTGCAGTTAAAAAGTGGTATAATATTATAAATTATTTTTAACCTTAAATCATATGTCGAAATTGCAAAGTTTTTCTTTGTGGTTTTTGCGGGTAATTATGGGTTGGTTTTATTTTTACGCAGGTATTAGCAAGGTGTTGGATCCGAAATTTACTTCCATTGGATATATAAAAAGCGCTCAATCAGCTAGTTGGTTATTTCAATGGCTTTCAAATCCGCAAGTGTTATCAGTTGTGGATTTTTTAGTTAAGTGGGGTCTGACATTGCTTGGTTTGTCTTTATTGTTGGGAATCTTTGTTCGTTTGAGCGCCTATCTTGGAATTTTACTTATGTTTTTATTATATTTACCAATTTTGCATTTTCCAATGGTGGGGGAGCATTCTTATATAGTAGATGAACATATTATCTACATTGCCGTTCTATTTTTGTTGGTCCAGCTTAGGGCTGGGCATGTAGGAGGAATGGAGAAGTGGTTTTCTAATACGCAAATTTGTAATAAATATCCAAAATTAAGGTCTTTGCTTAGTTAGGTAAATTACAAATTATTTCTCTTTCGCTTGAGTTTTCTAGCTGTTTTATCTCAACAGAGATGAAGTTTTTTGTATCATATTTTTGCAATAAGCCTTCGATTTTATCAGGCCATTCTATAAGACATATTGTGTTTGGTTTTCCTAAATAATCTTCTGCACCAATTTCAGCAAGCTCAGTTTCTTCTTTGAGGCGGTAGGTATCGATGTGTACCATTTGACTTATGGCAGATTGCTTGTGACTTATAGGATACAGGTTCATGAGAGTGAAGGTGGGGCTCGTTATAGTATTTTTTATACCAAAGCCTTTGGCAATGCCTTTGACCAAAGCAGTTTTACCTGCACCAAGGTTGCCAGATAGTAAAACAATATCTCCGCCTTTAAGTTTTGTGGAAAGTTCTATGCCGAACTTTTCGGTTTCTTCGGTTGAGTTTGTGAATGTATTCATAAAGATACCAGGGTTATGAGTAAAATGTTAGTGTGAGTAGTTTACCAGATTTTTTTCGCTAGTCAATGTATTTGTTAGTTAGTTTTAGATATAAAAAAATGTTTTAAAATTTAAAAAATTATGCTATACTTAAAGCTATTAATTATTAATAATTTTTATGTCTAAAAAATCTCTTTTTTTTCTGAGTGTCGCAACAGTGTTTATCCTTGCGGGAGTTGGATGTTCGACAAGTTTCTCAACTGAGAAAAGTGGCGATGGAGCGACGACGCCCGTAGTCACCGCAAATGCCAGTGTACGAGCCGGGCATCTTCAGTTTACACTTCCCGAGACGTGGAAGGTGATAGAGATAAAAGGTGATAATGAAATCAATGTGACATCTGATGAGGCTGAGGTACAACTTACTATCGTCACATCTACCGCTGTTAACCCTAGTATGGTGACACGTACGTATCCTTTACCAGATGGTAAAATATTACGAACATTTAACGGAACCTATATGGTTGTGAAAGATACTACATATTATATCGACTATGCTGTAAGTGGTTCAAATCTCCACAACTTCGATATTGACCTTATGGATTTCGAGCGTAGTGTACGCTGGGTAAAATAAAACCAAATTAAACAAAAAATAAACCTTTATTTTTAGGAAACAAAAAACCGGCTTGAGACCGGTCTTTTGTTTTATTTTTCAGTTATTGCTGTATTTATTTCTTCATCAGTATAACCGTGTTTTTTTAATATTGCTCTGAGTCGCAGTATTAATACATTAGTTGAATTTGTTATTCCAGCTTCTATTCCTTCTAGTTCAGGATCTTCTTCGGTAGCCTGTGCCCTATCAGATTCTATTTGTTTTTCCAATTTATTTTCAATATCAACTAATTTTTTTAATGATATAAAGTTTAGGTCTTTTTTTAAGTCGGGTTTTATTTTTGATTCTGATCTGTCCGGCATATCCAAAAAATTTACGCCATGTTTTTTACCAAGGTGCGTCGGCATGAAGAGCAAGTCTTTACGCTTTGGCCATTTACCATTGATAATTGTAAATTTGGTTTTTGGCGACGTGGGACTTTGACGTTGGAATGGCTTACATGGTTGGCACGAACTGCGGATTTATCACAGACTGAGCAAACTCTAGACATATAGTTGAAAGTTTAAGCGTATTTAAGTATAATTAAGTTAATGCGTTAAGTCTACTCTAATTTTGATTATTTGTCAATATTATGGATTTTATTTTTTATTTTCTTGTTATTATCCCTTCGGCCATTATCCACGAATATGCCCATGGATTAGTGGCAGATATGCTAGGAGACCCTACAGCGCGCTATGCAGGGCGTTTGACAGTTAACCCTATGGCTCATATAGACTTGTGGGGTACTATTTTGATGCCTATCATGCTCTCTATAGCCACTGGTGGAGCTTTTATGTTTGCTTATGCCAAACCAGTGCCTTATAACCCTTATAATCTCAAAAATCAGAAGTGGGGACCGGTAATGGTTGCTCTAGCTGGGCCAGGGGCAAATTTATTGCTTGCCATAGCTTTTGCGGTAGTAGTAAGAGTTTTGCCAGTCTCAGAATTTAGTTCAATTTTAGTGACTATAGTATATGCCAATGTGATGTTGACAGTATTTAACTTAGTACCAATTCCACCGCTTGATGGATCCAAACTTCTCTATGCTTTACTGCCAAGCTCTGCTTTTAAAATTAAGAATTTTTTGGACAGATATGGCTTTATGATTTTGTTGTTTTTTGTATTCTTTTTATTTGAATTGATTTCTCCGATAATAAAATTTATATTTAGATTATTAGTAGGTTAATTTACTCGCCCCGCTTAGCGGGGTCTAATTCATTTCGAATATGAAACTAATCCTTCGTTGGCTCATCAGTGCGTTGGCTTTAATGCTCGTTGCCTATTTTGTTCCAGGTATTGTGGTGAATAGTTTTTATTCAGCGCTTATCGCGGCCTTAATTTTGGGTCTTATCAATGCTCTTATTCGACCCCTACTTATACTATTTACTTTGCCGATAAATATTCTCACTTTGGGCTTGTTTACGTTAGTTATCAATGCTTTGATGTTTTGGTTGGCATCTTCAATTGTTAAGGGTTTTTATGTAATGGGTTTTTGGCCAGCTTTTTGGGGCGCACTCATCATGTGGCTCGTCAGCTGGATGGTTAGTTCACTATTTGCAAAGGAGTAAAAAAGGCTTCTGTGAAAAATTATTCTTCCAATCGAGCCCAGAAAGGAAAGACTGCCTATAGAACGCCAAGCCTTTTTAAGGCAAATAAAGCCATTTTTGTTGCCAAGGTAAAAGGGAGAAACACAGGCAAAGATTTAACTGTTAATAAGAATTATTATGAGCAAGGTTAAAATTATTTCTATTGGCGGTTCTATTATTATTCCTCCGACTGGTTTTGATATTGAATTCCTCAAAAAATTACGCGCCTTAATTATCGCTCGAGTAAAAAAAGGTGATAAGTTTATTTTGGTAGTTGGTGGTGGGTCTACTTGTAGACAATATCAAACTGCTGCTAAGGGCGTAGTGCCTATGATCGATACCGATCTTGATTGGTTGGGAATTAAAGCTACTATTTTTAATGCTGAATTTGTTAAATTTTTATTTCAAGATTTTGCCCATTCGGAGATTGTAACCAATCCGACTAAAAAAATAAAAACAAATAAACCGATTATTATAGCTGCGGGCTGGAAGCCTGGTTGTTCTACTGATAATCAGGCTGTATTGTTGGCTAAAACGTATGGCGCTAAAGAGGTAATTAATGCGTCCAATATTAGTTATGTATATACTGCTGATCCAAAAAAAGATCCAAATGCCAAGCCTTTGCCTAGTTTGACATGGAAAGAAATGCGAAATATAATAGGGGACAAGTGGATACCAGGAGGAAATTTTCCTTTTGATCCAACCGCGGCCAAAACCGCTCAAAAACTTAGGCTGACAGTTAAATTTGTGAAAGGCACAGATTTGGGTTTGTTGGATAAGGCTTTGGGGGGTGGGGAATTTGAGGGGAGTGTTATTAAATAGAAATTTTTATATGCCAGGAATTGGAAATAAAGGGCAAGGTGATTTAAAAAGAATGGGGGTTGATCATAGTGAATTAGATACTTCACGCCGGGAAAACCAGGAAAAAGTCGTCAAGAAAACTGGTGTTGTGGATAAAAAAGATGTGCAGGATAGACCTATTAAAAAAGATGATAGTATTTTAGGTGGGCTTAAGGAAAAATTAGATAAATTAACCCGTGAGAGGCAAAATATTACAAAAAAAGAGGGGGAGTCAGATGTAGATTTTAAAGCTAGGATTGAAAAATTAGAAATAGATAAAAGATTTTTTGAAAGTAGAATTCAAGAAGAGATAGCAAGAGCTTTAGAAAGGAAGATTTTATCTGATTTTAGATCTCAGGTTGTTACTTTTTTAAATAGAAAAGTAGCTCCTAAAAAAGTACAAGAAGCTAGGCAGGCTATTGAAGAAATGATTAAAAAACATCCATATCTTTTTCCATACCCCGCAGTAAATCTAAGAACAGCGGCTGGTGTAGTAGAATTTAAATTAAGAATAGCGCAAGAAAAAATAGATCAATATTTAAAAGTTGCGACCCAGCTAGCCTCAATAGAAAAAGAGTTGAGTAGTTCTTTTGGTATAGAAAAAGCAGAAATCTCTCAAGCTATAATTGGTATTGCTGAATTGAAGAAAAAAGGTGGATTACATTTAAGAGGTGACCTGGAAACTGAGGAGAGTTAATTAGCCCTTGACTTTATAAGGAAAAAGTATATAATGTATTAATCCTGTTAAATCCTCGCTAAGCGAGGTCTGCTATGGGCAGAATTTAACAGGATAAACCATAGACAGTAGGTGTTGTGCTTTAAGCGTGACTTAATTTCCTACCGAGGTGCAAATATTAGCTGGAAACAGCTAGAACTAGGTCGATTTGTGCTATTGAGGTCTGTGGAGAACACAGATTTTTTTTGTTAAAAAATATGCCAAAAACAAAACTACAAAAACAAGAAACCGTTAAATCTTTAGAAGAAGGTCTAAAAGCAGCTAAAGCTGTAGTTTTTGCCAACTTTCAAGGACTTAAGGTTACTGAGGCAGAAGAATTGCGCCGTGAATGTCGCAAAAATAACATTAAAGTAATCGCTGCCAAAAAGACTTTGGTAAAACGCGCTTGTGAAGTTTTGGGATTAAATAATATTGATCCTAAGGTTTTTGCTGGTGGTGTTGCTACTTTTATGGCTTTGGGAGATGAAGTATCAGCCGCTAGGGTTGTGAATACTTTTTCCAAAACTCATGAAGTTGTGCAATTATTCGGTGGTATTTTGGAAGGCAAATTCATCGATGTTACTATGGTAAAAAATCTAGCCAACTTACCAAGCAAACAAGAATTGTTGGGAAGATTGGTTGGTTCTATCAACGCTCCAGTTTCCGGCTTTGTTAATGTCTTAGCAGGTAACTTACGCGGTTTGGTAGGGGTACTTAATAATATCGCTAAAGCAAAAGCTTAATCAATAATTTAATTTAACTATTATGTCAGAAGAAACAAAGGTAGTTGAGGTCCCTGCCAAATTCAAGGATCTTGTCGCAGAAATCGAAAAGATGTCAGTTTTAGACCTTTCCGAATTGGTAAAGGTTTTAGAAGAGAAGTTTGGTGTTTCCGCTGCTGCTCCAGCTATGATGATGGCTGCTGCTCCAGCTGCTGGTGGCGCTGCCGCCGCTGAGGAAAAGACTGAATTTAACGTTGAGCTTACAGATGCTGGTGCAAGTAAAATCAATGTGATCAAGGCTGTAAAAGAATTGACTGGTCTTGGTCTTGCTGATGCTAAAGCTCTTGTTGACGGAGCTCCTAAAATGATTAAGGAGTCTGTAAAGAAAGAGGAAGCTGAAACAATGAAAAAGAAAATCGAAGAAGCTGGTGGTAAGGTAACTTTGAAATAATTACCAAAAACCAATTTAAAAAGTCGCTCCAGTATTTGGAGCGACTTTTTGTTTTACTGTCATTCTGAGTAGGCAATTGTCATCCCGAGCGAGGCCTTTAGGCCGACGAGGGATCTATTCAGATTTTAAAATAAAGTATAGATTCCTCACCCCACAAGGGGGATTCGGAATGACAATCTTGTGATTGATTATAGGGAAACCTGATAAAGTTTATTATCATCAAGGATATACATGACGTTTTTTGGTTCATCCACGAGTATGGCGGTTGGCTTGGAGAATTCGTCAGCTGTAATCTGATTTTTTACTTGACCCATTTTATCTATAACTAAAATTCTCTTTTCAAGAGTATCTAGAACGTAAATATAATTTAGGTCATTATATGTCCAGATTTTATCAGCGGAAGCAAGGGGCGGTTCGATTTTAGAAAGATTAAAGTTTTGCAGTTGGCCTTTGGTGAATTTGTTTATAACTCCATTTTGACTTAAGACAAAGACATCGCCATCAACAGCTAAATCTACACCGGCTTTCAAATCAGTCAAATTGTCTTGGAGCCAAGGTTTGCCCAAAGAGAATCCGTTGGTAATGACGTCGTGTTTATAGATTTGATTATTGGCTGTATCGAGAGAGTATACGCGTCTGTTATAGACAATAGCGCTTGATATTTTGGCATTTGGATTAGGGAAGCTTATGTCTATTTTTTTCCAAGAATTATCTTGAGGGTTGAATTGGGCGATATTTTTGTCTTCATAAAGAAGGATTGCATAGTCGTTTTCTTTTGGCACAGATACACCTCTGAAGTTTTTGACGGCAATTGGTGGCGTAGTTAGGTTTGATTCTTTGGTAAGCAAATCGTAGGATACAATATTTGCATTATCTGAGCCAAAGCCGTAGATTTTATTATTTAAGATAAAAGCATGGTCGGCATTGGTGGTAGGAGTAAGTTTTGACCAGTCAGCTAGAAGCTGTGGTTGGGCGATAGTCACTTTACGGGCTTTCATTAGCAGATCATTTATTTCTTTTTCATTATTTTGACAGGCGGTTTTTTCAGAGTTAGATTCACAGGTCAATGTTTTGAGAATGTCTTTGGCTTCGTTTAATTTGCCCAGAGCGCCTTCGGTATCGCCATATACTAGGAAACCTGAGGCTGTATCTTGTTTGGTTTTTATTGTATCCATAGCCTGATTGAATGCTTGGGTGCGAGCCTGATTTTTTTGTTTGGCTTTGACGTACCAAACGCCGTTGCTAAAAACAACAACTAGAACGATGACTGAAATTAGTAAAATTTTTGTAATTAGGGGTAGGTGTTTGATGTTGTCTTTTAGGTTGTTCCACCATCTTGCCCAAGCATTGAGAATATTGCGTCGACGGTTTTGATAGTTGGTGATAACAAAAAATAATAGCATAATATTTCGGCCGATTCCAGAAAAGATAGTACCGATCATTAGGACGAAAATGAACAGGCCTTTGCCAATATATTTTAGTATCTTCCAGATAAATTCTAAAAATCCCTTAGTTTTTTCTTGCCAATCCAGAGAAGGAGTGGATTTAATTTTTTCATGTCGTGCGCGCAAGTGTGATGAGGTTATCTCGGTATTGGCCCGCAGTCCTGGGCGATTTGCGGACATCATCTCTGGTTCCTCCTGGTCTTCAAGAGCGCTATTTATTTTTTCTTGAAATTTAGGTAGAAAGGAGGGCGAGAGAATATCGGCAGTATTTCTTTCTGCGCCAAAGAGATTCTTGAGAGAGCGGGCAGAACTGCCTTTTTTTATTGGTGAAATTCTGGTGGTGGATATAGGATCATCACCCTTTTGCAAATTAACGATAATACCGCCAAATGAGAGGTTGCTTCTTAACTCCGATAAGACTTTTTGAAGATGTTCGGAGCTTAGACGTGGTAGGCGAGTGGTAATAATTTTTTGGAGGCGATCATGGTTGAAGTAACTGATAATGTTTGGTGTGCCGGCAAAGAAGTAGTCATTAGGACCGATTTTACCTTGGACAATTTGCGAGAATAGCTGGCTATCTTCAGAACCTTCGCTAGGCTTGTTCTCTTCTACCAAATCCATTTTCTTGTAGGTACCGTCTTTTGTCTTATAAAAAAGAACCATTTGAGGGTGGCCGTAAAAACTAAAGATAATTTCATTTTCTCGAATAACCCCGATAATACAATTTAAGGTAATATCGGGTTGGATCATGGAGATGTTTTCTTGGTTGATTTTATTAAGAACAATCTCCAAAGCTGTCTGGTTGGCTTCATCCGGTATTTCGTAGTAGCTGTTTTCTATTTCATCTACTATGCTTTGCATCTTGGCAATATACTTTGTCTCGGCATTATTTATCTCGCAAATGACAAAAAAATAGCCCTTATCCTTCTCGGCTAGGGTAGATGGTTCGGTGATATTTAACAAAACATGTGATTCTTCCGGATTGTTTCCTTCCACAAAGAACTCATGCAGATGAAGCGTTTGGTCCATAGGTCATTTCTTTGACTTTTTAGCTATAAATTATTATACTATAAGCGCATCTAATAGTCTATAAAGATGCAAGCCTGGCAATGCTGTTAAAGCCTGATTCAGAAGAACAAAGATTTTAAACTATCTACTACCTTAACCTCTTAATTATGATTGAACAACTTTTTGGTTCAAAGACCAGAGTTAAGCTTTTGCATATTTTTTTTCATTCTCCCGACAGACCTTTTTATGTTAGAGAGCTTGCTCGTTTAGCTGAGTCTCAACTTAACGCTATAAGGCGGGAATTAAGCAATCTGGAGAAGGTTGGGATAATCGCGCCAGTAGTGGTAGCTGAAGGAGAGATTCAAGACGGCTCTGGCACTGGTCGTTCTAAGTATTACAAACTCAATGCCGGCTGTTTGCTATATGCCGAATTGAAAGCTTTGCTTTTTAAGGCACAGATTTTGTATGAAAGAGAGTTGATTGAAATGCTCAAAGACAAAGCAGGCAAGCTAAAAGTCCTTTTGTTTACGGGTTGTTTTACTGATGCCAAAAATGCCGAAACGGATATCTTGTTAGTTGGTGAGATTCGCCCGGTTGTGGTCTCCAAACTAGTGGCTGATTTTGAGAAAAAATTAGGCAAGAGTTTACGTTATACCATTATGACCGAAAAGGAATTTAAAGACCGCCGTGAGATTGGCGACAAATTCTTATATAGTATTTTTGAAGAAAAACATGTGATTGTGATTGATGAATCCGGTCAGATTTCTTAAAGATTTTAGATCAACTATGTTTTTAGCTCTCAACAATTATGAAGAAGATAAGTTATCCATTAGCGCTTGGATGGATAATAAACTTGTTCAAAGAAATTATGTTGTTAAAAAGAACAATGATTTTTTGTTGTGCTTGGAAAAGTTTCTTTCAGGTAAAAAATTTACTGTGAAGGATTTAACAGCTTTAGGAGTGGTGATGGGGGTGGGTAGGTTTACTGCCACCAGACTACTAGTGACTATGGCCAACACTTTGGCCTATAGTTTGAAAATACCGGTTTTAAGACTGGAACATGATTTTGATATGCAGTCAGCGCTTGCGCAAGTCAAAAACTTAAAAGTAGGGGAGTATATCCTGCCAATCTATAGTAGTGAGCCTCATATAAATTCAAAATCAAAATAATTATGTTGTCTGACTATTACCGTTATCGGTTGTACGAAATTTTACCAGGCCTAAGTATTTGGCTTTCCCTTATTTTAGGCATTGGGTTGTCTTTTTTGAAACCATTATGGATGATTTATTTTATTTTGATCTTTGATATTTATTGGGTACTGCGAGTCGCGTATTTTTCTTTTTATTTATTTTTGTCATGGCGTCGTTTTCGCAAGGCAATAAAGGTAGATTGGTTTGAAAGATTGACCAGCCGTATTCCTGATTGGGAAAAAAGAAAAAATGTGGTTTTTTTACCTTTATATAATGAAAGCTGGGAAGTTGTGAAACCAACCCTTAATAGTTTTTTGGAATCTAGTTATCCCGCCAATAAGACGTATGTAGTTATTTCTGGAGAGGAAAGAAAAAAAGAGCATTGGCAAGAAATGCAAAAACTGATTGCTGAAAATTATGCTGGGAAATTTGCTGATATTATTTTTTGCACTCATCCCCTTGGTTTGCCGGGCGAGATTCCGGGCAAAGGTTCTAATATTCATTACGCCGAATACGAATTCAAAAAATATGCTGATGCCAAAGACTGGGACTATATTGATATAATTGTCTCGGTTTTTGATATTGATACAATTGTTCATGAGGAGTATTTTGCGCATTTGGCCTATATTTATAACAAACATCCTCGGCCCGATCATAGCTCTTTTCAGCCTTTAACTTTGTATAATAATAATCTGTGGCAATCGCCAGCTATTATTCGAATCATGGCTTTTGGGACTAGTTTTTGGATGTTGTTTAGTTTGGCAAGATTAGATAATCTTGTGACTTTTTCTTCGCACAGTATGAGTTTTAAAGCAATTATGGATTGTGGTGGCCATAGTAAAGACATTGTTAGTGAAGATTCTCGGATTTTTTTTCAGTGTTGGTTGAGGTATAATGGAGACTACGAGGTGACGCCTCTTTATATTCCCGTTTCAATGGACACTGTGCGAGACGACAGTCTCTGGCAAAGCTTGAAGAATCTATATTTGCAACAGCGTCGTTGGGCTTGGGGCACCGAGCAGATACCTTATCTATTGTGGCATTTTCGTTTAAATAAAAATATTTCTTGGTATAAAAAAATATCCGTCTTGTTTCATGAGTGGGAGGGAAAGTGGAGTTGGGCTGTTATTGCTATTCTTATAACCCTGCTGGGTCGCCTGCCTTTGTGGGTGGCCGGAAACGAAATCAGGCAAAGCGCGTTATTTTTTAATGCCCCAAATATTTTAGAGATTCTGATGCAGATGGCGATGCTGGGACTGTTTGTTTCAATGATAATGAGTTTGCTAATTTTGCCTAGACGTCCAGGGGATCAGCCAAAGCATGGGTATTTATTTATGATTTTGCAGTGGCTGTTATTACCAATATCGTTAATTCTTTTTTCATCACTTCCTTGTATAGACGCAGTCACTCGTCTGATGTTTGGAAAATATTTAGGTTTTAATGTGTCAGTTAAAAAAAGATCATAAATAATATGAGTGTATCTAAAAAAATATTTTTGGGAGCGCTGGTTCTGGTAGTTGCCGGGAGCTTAAGTTTTTATTTATGGTCTCTCTCTAAAGGCGGCTTGCGAAAAGTGGTGGTAGAAAAAGTGGTAGAACAAGTTATCTCCGATCTGGAGGAGCAAAGCTTAGTTCCCAAGGTGCTTGGTTTCGAAAAGCCTCAAACTTACTTGGTTTTGTTTTTAAATAATACCGAAATTCGTCCAGGTGGGGGTTTTATCGGCGCTTATGGTGTGGTTAAGATAGACAAAGGCGTACCTGAGATTTTAAAAGTTGAAGGTACGGAAATTTTGGATAACTACGCCAATCAAAGCGTCTTGCTAACTCCGCCAAAGGCTCTAGAAGAATATCTGGGTATAAAAAAATGGGCATTTCGCGACAGTAATTGGTCTCCTGACTTTGCTTTGTCCTCTATCCAGTCTTTGGATTTATTTAAAAAAGAAAATGGTATTTCAGCTAATGATATAAATGGTGTTATTGGTATTACCCCTACATTAATGGAAGAGATTTTAAAAATTAGCGGTCCGATTGTAATTGATGGTCAGGAATTTAATACCAATAATTTTACTGAAAAATTGGAATACGAAGTGGAATATGGTTTTAATAATAAGGGTTTAGAATTTAACGATCGCAAAAAGATTTTAGGAGATTTGAGTCATGCAGTTTTGTCTAAAATGAAATTGGATGTTTTTAAACAATGGCCTAAGTATTTTGCCTTAAGCCAGAAAATGTTTTCCGAAAAACATATTTTAGCTTATTCAACAAACCCGGAAATGCAGAAAGTTTTATTGGCCAGAGGTTGGGCCGGGGAGGTTAAAAGTTCGGTAGGCGATTATCTTTTGTGGGTAGATGCCAATGTGGGTGCTCTCAAAACTGATAAAGTGATGGATAAAGAAATAGTTTATTCTTTTTCGCCTACTGGTACTGATAAGTATGTTGGTACTATAAAAATGAAATATAATAATACCGGCAGTTTTACTAAGTTTACTACTAGATATCGAACTTATGCCCGAGTATTTTTGCCATTAGGAAGTCAATTTATTTCAGTGGTAGGAAGTATGAAAGCCGATAAATCTGCAGAGCCAGCGCCAGTAGACCAAGGTGTGGAAAAAGAAAAACAATGGTTTGGTACTTTTATTTCTATTGAACCTGGCAAGACAAAAGAATTAGTTTGGCAATTTTATCTATCTCCAGCTATAGTTAGTCAGATAAAAAATGGTTCATATAATCTATTAGCGCAAAAAGAATTGGGTACTGTTGCTGACAGATTGACTCTGGACTTTAATTTTGGTAAAAATATTACATTTGCCAGTCCTAGTGAAGAAGTAAAATATATTGGCGATCAAAAATATAATTATAGTACGTATCTAAGATTGGATAGGAATTTTCAAGTTAATTTAAAATAGATTATATTAGTATGTTTATAGGGGCTTTGTCGCATATAAACATACTTCACTCGGAAATATCTGAGTAAATTCATCTATTTCACTCATTCAGTATGTTTATCAAAAAAATTGGCATTGATCTTGGTACCACTAATGTTTTGGTCTATGTTCCCAAAAAAGGCATTGTTATTAATGAGCCTAGCGTGGTAGCAATTTCTAAGGCGGATGGAAAGGTGCTGGCCGTTGGTCTAGATGCCAAAGATATGATCGGTCGCGCTCCAGATGCTATTTTAGCGGAGCGGCCTCTGAAAGATGGTGTGATTGCTAACTACTATACCACCGAAGCCATGCTTAGGTATTTTATCAATAAAGCTCTTGGTGGAGTGCGTCTTTTTCGTCCGGAAGTTATGGTGGCAGTGCCAGCAGGTATTACTTCTACTGAGCGACGGGCTGTGATTGACGCTACTATCGCTGCGGGCGCGCGCGCGGCTTATATTATCAAAGAGCCCGTAGTGGCTGCTATTGGCGCAGATATTCCCATTGGTTCGGCTTCAGGTCATATGATTATAGATATTGGCGGAGGTACAGCGGAGATTGCAGTTATATCTCTTGGGGGAATTGTTTCTTGGGGGTCAGCTAGAATTGGAGGGAATAAATTTGATCAAGCGATTATTGAATACACTCGTCACAAATATAATTTGGCGATTGGTGAAAGATCGGCTGAAGAAATAAAAATAAAAGTTGGTTCAGCCATGTATATGGAAAAGCCATTGACTATGGAAGTAAAAGGCAGAGATATGGTAACTGGTCTTCCAAAAACAATTATTGTAAATTCTGACGATACGACCGAAGCTTTGCAACATGAATTAGGAAATTTAGTCGAAGCGATCAAAGAAGTTTTGCATAAGACTCCACCGGAACTCTCGGCTGATGTGATTGATAAGGGTATTATTTTATCAGGTGGTTCAGCTATGCTACGCAATCTCGATGAACTTATTGCTCAGGCAACTGGAGTAGCTACTTATGTAGCTGAAGAACCTCTTCTTTGTGTGGCCAAAGGTACAGGTATTGCTTTGGATAATTTGGAAAATTATAAACGTAGTATTTTGGCTACCAAATAAATTTAGTATTCTTGTGGTATAATAAATACGTATGCCAATCATCGGTCACAGTAAAATTATTTCTTTTTTCGAAAAGTTAATTGCGAATAATACTTTGTCTCAATCTTATTGCTTTGTTGGCAGAGATAAAGTTGGTAAACGCACCGTGGCTAGGTATCTGTCAGCCAAGATGCTAAAAATTGAAGAAAGCAAATTGGACTCATATCCTGATTTTTATTATCTTACCCGTCAAGTAGATGAAAAAACAAGTAAATTAAAAAAAGAAATATCTATTGCCCAGTCACGTAAAGTCAAAGAACGTTTGGGTAATAAATCTTGGTTTGGTAATTATCAGATAGTTATTATAGACGAAGCTGAGCTTCTCAATGAAGAATCTGGGAATGCGTTACTCAAAATGCTAGAAGAAGCAGGGGAGAAACGGGTATTTTTTCTTTTAACAGATGATGATAGTAAATTGTTGGCAACAATTCGGTCGCGTTGTCAGATGGTATTTTTTCCATTAGTTAGTGAGAGTGAAATTGAAAATGGCCTGGTTGCTTTGGGTTATGATAAAGATATGGCGAAAGAATCTGCAAATTTATCTTGGGGTAAGCCTGGCCGAGCCATAGATTTATGTATAGATACTGATTTGAAAAATAGTTTTAGCTTTGAGTTAAATCGTTGGGAAAAAATAGTAAATAGTCCTTTTTATAAAAGAGTAAAAGAGATCGAGGATTTGTTCAAAGAATCTACGCCTGAAGCTTTGGCAAAATCAGGAGTAAATACTCGGTCCGCTGAAAAAATATTTGAAACATTAGAGACCTGGTCTGTGATTTGGCGGGATGTTATTTTGGATAAGTTGGCAAAAAAAGAAAATCCAATTACGGCCAAAAGTGATTTGTCTCTCAGACAGATGGTTGGATTGGTAGATAGTTTTAAAAAATCACAAATTTTATTAGCGCAAAATATCAACCCAAAATTGGTAGTTGAACAAATATTATTATCGTTAAATTGATTCATTCCAATTGTCATTCTGAGCAGAGCGAAGAATCCCTGTCCGTCTGTCTAGAAAACCGACAGAGATCCTTCACTGCGTTCAGGATGACAGAAAATAATTTTAGTTTTATGTCAAAGAAAATTTATATTTTAGCCACCATGCTTTTGGCCACAGTCCTGATGGGTGCTAGTTGTGTTAGTTTTACTGGTGGTAGTGCCGCCGGGCCGATGGGGATATTTATGTCTAGTGATGGCGGAGATAGTTGGGTGCAAAAAAATACTTTAGTGACTGCGCAAGGAGCTAAGAGTCTGTCTGGAGCAAAAGTTTATAAAATTTTCACTGATCCAAGCGATCCAAAGGCTTTGTATATGGGTACGCGTGGACAGGGTCTGTACTATAGTTATGATGGAGGGGCTACTTGGAGTGCATCTTCTTTAAATAGTTTGGCTTTAATGACTGAAAAATTTATTTATGCTTTGACAGTTGATCCAAAAGACAAGTGTAATATCTATGTTAGTGACGGTCAGCATATTTTTAAAACTAATGATTGTCAAAGATCTTGGCAATTATTGTTTACTGAAGAAAGACCAACTCAGAGATTTGTCGCTTTGACTGCTGACTATTCAGACCCAAAAGTTATCTACGGGGCTCAGCTTGGCGGGGATATTTTCCGTAGTAAAGATGGTGGCGCTAGTTGGAGGATTGTAAAGAATTTTAATTTTGAATTACGCGATTTGGTTATTGATCGCTTCAATCCAAAGAGACTGTATGCCGCTTCATATTCACAAGGTATATACAGGTCCGATGACGGTGGGGAAATTTGGACAAACATCAGTAATGGTTTTGATAATTTTGCTGGAAGTTATAATTTTTATCGTTTAGTTCTTAATCCGACAGATAGAGATAGTTTATTTTGGGTTTCCAAATATGGTATACTTCGTTCCAATGATGCTGGCACTACCTGGTCTGACCTAAAACTTCTTACTCCTCCGGGCAGTGTTAATATTTATGGTTTTGCAATTAACCCGAAAAATTTATCAGAGATATATTACACAGGCACGATATTAAATGATAGTAATAAAAATGTTCGCTCCACATTGTATAAATCAGTAGATGGGGGAGTAAATTGGGTGACGAGAAAATTGCCAACTAATACTATTCCGACAGACTTGTTAATGAGTAAAGACGGGAGTAAAAATATTTATCTAGGATTTACCACTTTATAATTTCATTTTATGAACAGTAGGCTGAAAATAATGGGCATAAGCTTGTTTGCGATAGTTGTTATGGGTGCAGGTTGTCAGAAAGTTTCTAATAATAATTTGGTTGAACCTGCAAGTTCAACTTCTGCGCAAGGCGATATAAATCAAGAATATTCTTGGAAAGAAGAAGGGATTTATTTTAAATATCCAAAAAACATGACCGTTATCAATTTAGAAAAGGTTTTATTTTTGAATGCGGGTAATAATAAGTATATACCTCAAGGGGACGCTTCTATTTATTACACCAGAATTGAAGTGGTAAAAAATAAAACTATTGATCAGGTTCTTAAACCTTATTATGATAATGACAAAATATTAAAGGGGAAAACAATGAAGAAAATTGGTGATTATAATTTTACCAGATTGCAGTATGAGGATTATAAGTACGATTATATAGTCGATCAGTATTTTCTGCAGGTAGGCAATAATGTACTTGACTACAAGGCCGGTTATAAGGATAATAAGGGTGATGTGGAGTTAACTCTTTCATCTCTTAAATTTAATCAATAATTTAGATTTTTAAAAAATACCCTATGAACATATCCGATTTTAAATCAGATTTTGACAAAGCCATAGAATTCTTTAAAGAAGATATTTCCGGTCTTCGCACTGGTCGCGCTAGTTCGGCCATTGTTGAGGATATTATGGTTGAAGCCTATGGCACATACCAAACCCTCAAATCTGTCGCTTCTATTAATATCCCAGATGCCAAGACAGTAAGTATTGAAGCCTGGGACAAAAGTATTCTTGCAGCCATAGAAAAAGCCGTGCGTGATTCTGGTTTGGGTATTAATCCGGTTAATACTGGTAGTAAAATCCAGATATTTTTGCCAGATCTGACTAGTGAACGTCGAGGAGAGTTGATTAAGGTTTTGCATCAAAAAGAAGAGGGTGCGAGAATCGCGGTGCGTAAAATTCGCGAAGATGTTAAGGAGATGATTAAAGAAGCAGAAAGTAGTGATGAGGTGACTGAGGACGAAAAATATCGTTTGGAAGAAGAGTTGGATAAAATGGTTAAAGAGTATAATGATAGGGTAAAAGAAGTGACTGAAAAGAAAGAAGGGGAGATAAATACTATCTAGATATCATTTAAAAATGCGAAGACCGGGGCGTGAGCCTCGGTCTTATCGTGTCAGCGACCCGCCCCGCAGGACGGGGTTGGTGGCAATTTGTCAGGGCTTGCAGCGATCCAAGCCCTTCATGAGCCGGTCATACCGTTGCCCCTCCAGCTCTCGGTGCTTGAAGGTCAGCAAGTCTCGGCGGTAGTCGAGATACATCATGACCAGCATCATGATGGCCAGTGTGATGGTCAGGACTTGCAGCACGTTGGTGCTGCTGCGAACGGACTTCTTCCAGTCGTAGTCCTGGCTCCAGGACTGTCTCTCTTGCTCAGTCATAGCCACTCCTGGCATCGTTCCGACCTCCATGGTCGGAGAACCGAGAAGTGTCTCATAAAATTGCATTTCTGTCAATCAGGTTGACTTTTCCACCCAAAATAGGTTATAATTAAGGCCATCCAAGGCCTTAATTTTGTTATAATTTTAGATGTAGATATGTCAGAAAATAACGATAAAATGGACAAAATAATCTCATTAGCCAAAAGGCGCGGTTTTGTGTTTCCTGGCAGTGAAATCTATGGCGGTTTGGCCAATAGCTGGGATTACGGTCCTCTAGGCCACCTGCTCAAACAAAACATCAAGAAAGCCTGGTGGAAGTTTTTTGTCCAAGAAAGAGGGGATATGGTCCCGCTTGATACCGCTATTATTATGAACCCAAAGGTTTGGGAAGCCTCTGGTCATTTACAGAATTTTAGCGACGAGTTGGTAGAATGCAAAAAGTGCCACCACCGTTTCCGTGCAGATCATTTACTCGAAGCGGCCAGCGCTGAACCTGGTTATAACAAAGATGATGTAAAAACAATTGCCGAAGTAAAGTGTCCTGATTGCGAAGGGTCGCTCACCGAACCAAAGAGTTTTAATTTGATGTTTAAAACATACTTGGGCGTAAATGAAGATACTTCTACAACCGCCTACTTGCGTCCTGAAACTGCAGCGGGCATGTTTGTTAATTTTAAAAATATTTTAAATGTGACTCGCCGACGTTTGCCATTTGGTTTGGCTCAAATCGGTAAGAATTTTAGAAATGAAATCACTCCTGGTAATTTTATTTTCCGAACTAGAGAGTTTGAAATCGGTGAATTTGAATACTTTATTAATCCAAAAGATTGGGAAAGTATTTTTGAAATGTGGTTGGGTGAGATCAAGCGCTGGTGGAAAGATATCATGCAGGTGAATATGGATAATCTCGTCTGGCATGAAATTCCAGACGGTGAACGCGCTCATTATAGTAAGCGTACAGTAGATATTGAGTATAAATATCCGTTTGGTGTGAAGGAACTTCATGGCATCGCTTATCGTACTGATTTTGATCTTTCAAGACATGAAACTGTAAGTGGTCAGGATCTGCATTATACTGATCCGGAAACAAATGAAAAATTTCTTCCGCATGTAATAGAGCCAACTTTTGGTATAGACCGTATGTTACTTGTTTGTTTGCTTGAGGCCTACCACGAAGAAGAAGCTCCAACTTCAGAAAAAGGAGAAACAGAAAATAGGATAGTAATGAAATTTCCAAAATATTTAGCGCCAATCCAAGTTGCTGTTTTGCCTTTATCAAAAAAAGAAGAATTGTCCAGTGTGGCCAAAGGTTTGGCAGACAAATTGCGTAAAGATTTTTCTGTGGAATATGATGAGACGCAAAGTATTGGTAAACGCTATCGTCGTCAAGATGAAATCGGTACGCCATATTGCGTGACCGTTGATTTTGAATCTTTAGAAGATAAAAAGGTGACGGTGCGAGATAGAGATACGATGGTGCAGGAGAGGATTAATATTGAAGAATTAAAAGGTTATTTACTTACTAAGTTTGAAAATTAAATTTAATTCCACAAATGCCCTACGGGGCCACGAATAATACGAATTAATTTGCAGGATTCGTGGGGCTTCAGCCCATTCGCATTTATTATTATATTATGTACAAAATCTCTAAATTAAAAAATGGCCTGACACTCATCAAAGCCCCGGTTAAAGGCACAAAGGCCCTGACTATTATGGCTATGTTTCCGGTTGGCTCTCGCTACGAAGAAAAAGAAATTTCCGGCGCTTCTCATTTTGTGGAGCATATGCTTTTCAAAGGCACACAAAAACGTCCGACTCATTTGGAAATTACACGTGAGCTTGATGGGTTTGGCGCTGAGTATAATGCATTCACTTCCAAAGATTATACTGGTTATTATGTAAAAACCGGCGAAGTAAACATGGAAAAGGCCTTTGATTGGCTCTCTGATATAATTTTTAATTCAAAAATCGAAGCTGATGAAGTAGAAAAAGAAAAAGGGGCGATTGTGGAAGAATTGCGCATGTACGAAGATAATCCACTCATGGCTGTAGAAAATTTGTTTGAACGAGTAATGTTTGGGGATAATCATCCATTGGGTTGGGATGTTGGCGGTACGCCGGAAAGTGTTCGTGGTATTAGTCGTGAACAATTATGGCATTATTATCAGAATTATTATTTCCCAAAAAATATGGTGCTAGTGGTAGCGGGAAATATTAATGAAGTTAAATTAAAAAAATGTTTGAGATCTTTTGAAGCGGGAGAAAACAGATCTGTTCTTGTTAAAGCAAGCGCTGAGTCTAAATTAAAAGATAAATTCCAGAAATTTGTTTGGGATAAGAAAGTTTTACCTTTGGAAAACAGGCTAATGGTCTCAGAAAGAAAAGTAGACCAAGCTCAAGTTATCCTGGGCTTTCCAGGTTTGCATTACAATGATAAAGACAGGCCTGCTTTGAATGTTCTGCTTAATATTTTGGGTGGAGGTATGAGTTCGAGATTGTTTGTGGAAGTGCGTGAAAAAAAGGGCATGGCTTATATGGTTAGCGCCAGCACAAGCATCTTCCGAGATGTGGGAGTAGCTACTATTTCTGCTGGGCTTGATCCTTCTCGACTCCCTGATGCTATCAAAGTTATCAAGAGTGAGCTTGTAAAAATTCAGCAAGAAAAAGTTTCCCCAAAAGAATTGTTTGATTCTAAAAATAATATTGCCGGACGCACAGAATTGTCTATGGAAAATTCTAGCGCCCAAGCGCAATGGTTTGCGAAACAATTTTGGTTTGCCGATAAAGTTCAAACTTACGAACAGATTACTAAAAAAATAAAAGCAGTGACCATTGGCGATCTGCAAAGGCTAGCTAAGAAAATATTTGATTTTGATCAAATGAGAGTAGCGGTTGTCGGTCCGATGAGTAAAGAAAAGATTTTAGGATTATTAAAATAATTCCTTATTATATGAAGTATCTATTTGCCAACTGGAAGATGTATCTAGGCAATGAGGAAAGCGTGGCTTTGGCTTCGGCTATTGCTAGCAGTTCAGATATTTCTGAAAATATTAAAATGGTAGTTTTCCCAAGCGCATTAAGTTTTGTTGAGACAACAGGCATTTTGGCAAAAGCTGGCATAGCTACCGGCGCGCAAAATGTGCATTGGCTGGATAAAGGGGGATATACCGGAGAAGTCTCGGCGCATATGTATAAGGCAGTAGGCAGTCAGTATGCGTTAGTTGGTCATTCCGAACGCCGTCATTTGTTTCATGAAACCAATCACGAAGTTCGTCAAAAGGTAGAAGCAATTATTTCAGCTGGTATGACGCCGGTGATTTGTGTGGGAGAAACTGAAAAAGAAAAAGAAGAAAACAAAGCCGAAGAAGTAATTGAAGCTCAAGTTAGATCTGTTTTTCATAACATTGACTGGTCAGAGGATTTGGAAATAATCATTGCTTATGAACCTGTTTGGGCAGTTGGCACAGGGTTAGCTTGTGATCCTCTAGAAGCAGAACGAGTGCATGAATTGATTAAAAAACAAGTTATGTCTTTGGTAGGTAAGGCGCCAGTTATTCTCTACGGTGGAAGTGTAAGCGCGACTAATGTAGCTGATTACCTGAAGAACCCAAATATAAATGGTGTGTTGGTCGGCGGGTCTTCAGCTAAACAGGAAAGCTGGATGGAAATTGTAAAAGCGGCTGAATAATTTTTATGTTTGATATTTTATTTTTATCTATCATTGTTATTTCTTTGGGAGTAGTCTTGTTTATTGTAATACGTAAATTCCCCCAGATGGCAAATTTGGATATTGATAATTTACCGGAAGAAAAAATTTATCAAAAGAAAAAAGAAATTATTAATAAAAGAATTGATGAGAGTAGTAATTTGCTTAAGAAAAAAATCTTCGCTTTTTTGGTGCCACTTCGAAGAAAAATTTGGGGTAAATTACAATTGCAGTTTAGAATTTATGTTGGTAAGATAGAAAGACTTTTGCACCATGAAGAAATATTAAAAATAAAAATTGAAAATCAAAATGCCACCCCGGAAGACCGCGAACAAAAATTAGTTCAGCTTATTTCTGATGGCGAACAATATTTAAAAAATGGAAATTACGAAGAGGCCGAGGAGCGTTTTATTGCCGCTATAAAAAATGACGCCAAATCAACCGGCGCTTACCGAGGTTTGGCCGACACTTATTTTGCCAAAAATGCCATTGAAGAAGCTAAGCAAACTTATCAATTCTTGGTAAAGATAAAGCCGGATGATGATTATGCCCTTGTAAAATTGGCAGAAATAGAAGAAAGTCAGGGTAATTTGGAAGATGCAATTAGTTATTATCAACAGACAGTTTTGCTTAATGATTCATTTTCTCCTCGCTTTTACCACCTTGCCGAACTGCTTTTAAAGGTGGGGCAACCTCAGGTAGCGAAGGAAGCTATCTTGCAAGCGGTAGAGCTAGAACCCCAAAATCCAAAATATCTTGACTTCTTGATAGAAATTGCTATAATATGCGTCGACAAGACTTTAGCTCTTAAGGGTTATAACGAGCTACGTTTAGTTAATGCCGACAATCATAAGTTAAATATATTTAAGGACAGAATTCATAAAATTAAGTCCTAAGTATAGGATAAAAATACCATTACGCCGTCTTAGTTGATATTTGGTAGACCTGCCTGTCGGTAGGCAGGGCAACAGTTTTGCCACCGCCACAGCGGGGTGCCGCCTCGGGGCGGCATAAACTGTAGATTTGAAAATTTAGTAGATACCATTACGCCGTCTTAGCTCAGCTGGTAGAGCAACAGTTTTGTAAACTGTAGGTCTAGGGTTCGAATCCCTAAGACGGCTCCAGAATATAAATAATAAGTAATAAATCCTAAATTTTTTTAGGATTTAAAATTTATAATTTAGTATTTGAAAATGTAGGGCAGATACTCCCGCATCAGAACAAGTTCGCTGCGGGATAAACTCCGCTCCGCTTCTAGTAAGAAGTAGGGAGAAGAAAAAATAAATTGCTTAGTACAAATTAAGTTAAGGATTAATGGGCAGATACCGAAGCGGTCAAACGGGGCTGACTGTAAATCAGCTGGCTACGCCTTCCTAGGTTCGAATCCTAGTCTGCCCACCACTGCCGTTGTAGCTCAGATGGTAGAGCATTTCCATGGTAAGGAAAAGGTCTCGGGTTCAATTCCCGACAACGGCTCAGATGCACACCCCATGAGTTATAAGGATCGTGAGTTGTGGATTATACATTATAGTTTTAATTAAAATTTATTTATCATATGGCAAAATCCAAACCTAATAGAGTAAAACTCGCATGTACAGAATGTGATCGTGTAAATTATTTTCCAAACAAGAGCAAGTCTATCAAGACTCGTTTGGAACTAGAAAAAATGTGTAAGCATTGCAAGAAGCACACGAAACATAAAGAGACAAAATAACAGACAAATGAGCCCCGCTCTGAATGATTTTCCGGGCGGGGTTTGTTCAATAGGCCTGTAGTTTCAATGGTAAAACATCGGTCTCCAAAACCGAGGTTCTCGGTTCGAATCCGAGCGGGCCTGCAAATAAATAAAATCACCTTTTTAGGTGATTTTATTTTTATTAGGTATTTGAATTTTTTATTATAACTTTGTTTGTGAATTTTGTATCGATTTACTCCTAAAGCTATTTACTCTTTTTTTATAGTAAACTATATATTTAAAAATAGCTAAGATAATGACAAAAATCCATAATGGCCATAGAAATTTGCTAATTCCCCAAAACCAAGGCCAGATACCCTTGATAGCGTCTATAATGCTTGGAGTTTGGAAGTAAGTTCCTGCCATATCTGTATTTACAAAATGATTGTTATTGTATTTGTATAAACCCAGTAACCTTTCGATTACCGAGTGAACAAACAATACCAGAGACGGCGTAGCCATCTCTATGTTTGTTCACATTTTTGACCATGCTCTGCATTTGGCAGGGTTTAGGTCTTTTATATTGTAGGAGTAGTATATAATGAACATTTTTAAAAATCAAGAAAAGAAGCTTGTTTTTTATATATGATGGCGGTAGAATGTTAATTATAGAATAATTAAGTTTGTATATGGGTATCTCTTTAAATGACGTAGTAGTCATAATTGAAAATCATGCATTTTCCGCAGCCTTCGGTTTAGTTGGAGGTATTATTTTGGATCGAGTATTTATTTTTGCTTGGCAAGAGAATTTCAAAACTAAAAAATCTTTAATTTTTCAATTGCCTCGTCTTATAAATATACTGGAACAGGTTATAAAAGATGGAAAGAATAAAATTATAGACATTAATGATTTGAGTTTTATAAAACCAGTCATTAGTAAAAAAGATAGGATTATTTTTGAACAAAGTCTCGCTGTAGTTAGAAAATTTAATTCCCTCCCAAGATATAATGATGCAAAAATTGTTGCTGAGGCTGAATCTTTTTTTGTTAATAATGCTGTTCCTGAATTGAAAATTTTAATTTCTCTTCTTAAAAAATATGAATAAAAAAGAAGCGACAGCAGAGCAATTATTACAGAACCCATACAACTTTAGTAATCCTGTAAAGAAACTTGAAAATTTATCTGGTCGCAAAACTGAACTTGAACAAATAAGAACTAGTCTTTCGAACAAGGAAATGAGTTTGGCAATAATAGGGAAACGGGGAATTGGGAAGACAAGCATTTTGAATGCTACTTCAGATATTGCAAAACAATTAGGATTTACATCAGTTGCGATGAGTTTAGATGATAGTGTGGTTGTAGATGAGTACGTTTTTTTTAGAGAATTATATATAGCTTTGTTTAGTTGCTTAGAAGAAAAAAACTTAGTTACCGAAAAAGAGAAGGGACAATTTAGGAATATTATTGATGCTTCTGGAAATCAAGATGAAGCATTTTTTTTAAAATTTCCACACACCTATTTAAATCATTGTATTAAAAAAATTGACGTTCCGATTCCCAGGCAATATATATTAGATGATCTCACTGTGATTCAAAAAAAAATCGCGACCCAAATTATTGTGCTGGTTGACGAGTGTGATGTGCTTGCAAACAATAAATCAATTTTACAGACTCTTAGGAATATTCTTCAAAAAATTGAGGGCTTTACGTTTATTTTAACTGGGACAGATAAACTACTAGATGAACTGAGTGAAGTTTTTGCTCCAGCTGCTCGGCAGTTTAAGAGGATAGATATTGAAAGTTTTAAAAATCCCAAACAAACAATTGAGTTAATTTATAATCCTCTAAAATCTTTAGAGGATATTCGAAGACCCTCTTGGCAGACTTTGCATGATTTGCACATGATAGCTGAAGGCAATCCGTATGAATTAAAAGTGCTATGTCACTATCTATGGGATGCTAATAGTAGAACAAAAAAAAGAAAAGAATTTAAGCTAAATACAAAGATATTCTTACTAGCAGCAAATCAGGTTAAAGCACTTTATCCTGACCATCAGAAGTTTATTGAGCTGTTGAATAATTTATCAGCTGATGACTTAGGTACCGTAGTGTCTTTGGTTAATAATGAATTACTAACTCTAAGAGAGAAGTCACTTTTAGAAACTTTGTTTACTACGCAATACACAGAGACTTTCATTAAAAACTTAGAAGAAAAGTATAAGATTGACTCGAAGAATTACACAGATATTTTGGAAGTTAACGAAAACGAGAGAGTAGCTTTTAAGGGAGAAAATTTTGAAAAAGTTTATCTAAAATATCTTGCACAATCAAAATTTAAAGATAAAAAAATTAGATGGGGTAATTTTAAATTGCCATTTGCAATCTTTGAAAAATTAGTAAATAATATTTCCTCCTTTCTCAATACAGAAACCTCAAATAACTTGATAACTAACGTGACCTTTTCTGATTTGACGCCGAGCGATAAGGTAGAGAATGTCTACTTTGATGAAAATTTTAAGAAGTCTTATAATTTTTTTAACTCACCCGCCAGCAAGTTACCAGAATCCACTGCTGAACTTGATCAAAGAGAAGCGTTTATAAAAGCTTATATCAAATTCGATGGAAAACCGCAGTATCATTTTATTTATTTTAAAATTAGTTTTAAGGAAAAAAATTACTACGGCTCGTTAGTAATTGAGAATAGATTTGCAATTGAGAAGTTAAATGAGCATATAAAAACCTATGATGACCAATACTTGCAAAATTCTATAATCATAAAAGCAGAAACTCATAGTACACCAGAATTATCAGTTGAAAAAATTTTTGAAAAAATAAAATTCCTAGAGGGACAAAAAGAAGACCAAAGAACGCTTTATCAATTGGTTGATTCTGTTGGGGTAGATTTTGCGATTGAAGACAAAGAATATAAGAAAAGTAAGTTCATTTTTGAGCAATTAAAATTACATTATGAGCCGACGTTTGAATTGTATAATAATCTTGGTTTTGTGTGTCTAAAGCTCGGTGAATTGGATAGCGCAAAAGAAAATTTGGATAACGCTCATGGTTATATTGATAAAAAAGACAAGGGACAGATTTTTTTAAGTCTCTACAATAGAGCTTCCTTAAATATATATCAAAATGATCTTGACGCAGCAAAAGAAAATATATTAAAAATAAAAAAAATGCATTCAATAGTAAATAATGAAGAGGAAGAAGGATCTCACTATCTGTTCACCTTTTTTCTTGGTAATATTGAATCAGCCGATAACCTGAATAGCTTTAACCAATTTAATTTTAGAGTAGCTATTTTGTTAATGGAAACCTATATAGATTTTCAAGCCACAGGAAAGGATATTAAAAAAATCGAAAGCAAGCTCCTTGAACCTTTTAATGAGTTTAATACTGACGAAGTATATTTAAAGGGGATTTGTGCCTTTTATAAAACAATCAATGATGTCCTTAATACAGAGAAGTATGAGGAGGTCTTAGAAAAAGTTATAAGTCAGTCAGAGTAGTTTTTTTGTCTTATAGTCTAGCCAAAAAGGTTCCAATCTCATCCCACAAGGCCTGCTAAAAAAACAAGGTTGCTCAAAACCTTGTTTTTTGTTACCCTATATTTAGTTTAAATAAATATTTTTAAATAACTTTATGCCTGCTTTGCCTAAACGCATTGGTAATATGGAAACATCTTCATTAGTACTAGTTCTTACCAACCTTGTGCCTTTGGCCGGAGTTTTATTTTTTGGTTGGAATGTATTTGAGACCGTTTTTCTTTACTGGATGGAAAGCGCAGTCATCGCTCTGGCTACTATTGCCTTGATATATCTAATGCCTATTCCAGCGTTATTGCGAGAAGGTGTGCCGATTAATGCAAAATTAGTTGCTATTCCTTTTTTTATTGTCCATTTCGGTATTTTTATGATGGCGCATCTATTTTTTATTGTTATATTTTTGGGGCAATCAGATCAGGGTGGTTTGATACAACAAGCATTTGAGACATTGCGACAGGTACCTTCTATTCGCTGGGCAATTCTTTCGCTTTTTGTCAGTCATGGCTATTCATTTTATACAAATCAAATTTTAACTAAAAAATATTTATTACCACTAGATAAAGAAAGTTTCTGGTCGATTATGATAAGACCGTACAAAAGAATTTATACAATGCAACTGACAATTCTTATCGGCGCTTTTGCTATATTGCTTTTGGGTCTACCGCAGCCGATAATTGCGGTGTTTGTGGCTGTTAAAATATTTTTTGATCTTCGGGCGCACAGCAAAGAACATGAGAGTGGTCAGTCTTCTTTTTCAAATCAGGATCAAATTTAAATTTGAACTGGTACAGTAGCTGGTGGTAAAGTTGCTTCAGAAGCCTGCACGCCTAAATAGCTTAGAGCTTGAGTGGCCTTATCAAAGACCAGACCTTCATTTTTGAGATGGCGGTATTGTTTTGAGTTTTGTTCGCATAGTTCCGCGATCCAAGCGTTGACGCCAGTCACTACTACCTTTTGTCCTTTGTGGCGTATTAGTTCTATTATTTCATCCAATGCTTCCACCCCATCTAGATCCACAAAATACACTTCACGTAAGCGCAAGACAATAGCGCTGTAGCCCTTCAGATTGGTCTCAAAACGACGCAAATGCGCTTGACTGTTGATATACATCAGTGTGCCTTTGAAAGAGTAAAGAAGGATATCAGGATTTTCTTTTATCTCGGTTAATTTTTCTCCCGACATCATACCAACTTGTCCTTCTTTGTATTTGTTTAAATATAAATCAAATTGTCCGTGCGATAATTTTTCCATAAAAATAACCAACGCCACAGCTGTGCCAAGCAAGATACCAACAATTGGATCTTCATAGACAGTCACAAACGCCACTAGTAAGGCCACGCCAAAACCAACTTTATCAAAACGATAGTAACGAATAAAATGTTCGGTCTCCACCATGTTTACAGCGACCATAGCGAGAATGGAAGCTATCACGGCCATGGGTATATATTTGAAGTAGCCCAGGAAGAGTAAGGAAATAACAGCAATACTAATACTGTTAATAGTGCCAGACATGCGGTCAGTGGCGCCAGTTTTGATATTGAGCGAAGTGCGAGCTAGCGCGGCGGTGGCGGGAATACCGCCTGTGAGGCCAGAAGCGATATTGGCCAGGGATAGTCCGAGCATTTCTTTGCGTTCGTTGTGTTTGGTTTTGGTCATGCCGTCGGCAATTTTGGCAGAGAGCATGGTCTCAAGAATTGCTACTAGCGCTACCGCAAAACCAGTGCTGACAAGCGACATGTGAAAAAATAAATGAGGAGCTTGAAATAGTTTGCCACTAATAGTGGTAAAATTACTGCCCAAAGTGTCCAGTTGTAAAGGTATGATATGTTGGCTACCCAAATAGCCGAGCAAGATTCCAATCGGGGATAAGACAATAGCTCCAGGCACGCGCGGTAATAGTTTGCGCAAAATTATTAAGGCGATAAAAAAAGCGAGAAAAACTAGTAGTGATGGTAGGTAGGTTTGGTTAGTATGAAGAAAGGATTCCGACAGGTTGGAAATAAACTTTTCATGTTTTGTTAGTCCATGTAAACCAAAAGCATAATTAAATTGTCCAAAGCCGATTATAAATGCCACGCCAAGAGTAAAGCCATGCATAACGCTTGATGGCACAAAGACAAGATATTTTTCTAATTTGAAAATATAGGCAACAGCGACAAATATTCCAGTCACAATGGCCAGCATGCTGATAGTGTCGGCGCCGTGGGTGAGTGCGTAGGCAGCGATAACACCGGAAAGTGCGCCGGTTGGACCGACGATATTATAAATACTACCTCCTAGTAAAGATGCGATTAGCCCAGCCCAAATAGCCGTAATAATCCCAGCTATAGGTGTGGACTGTGAGGCGACCGCAAGTGAAACTGAAAGGGGAATAGAGATAAGAGAAACAGTGACGCCTGATTTCCAGTTTGTTTTCATCCTGTTTAGAATATTTTGCATATTTTTTAAAATTTTAGAATAGCAATATTATATTCCTGACATTAAAAAGCGTCAATCGTCTGTGATTTTATTTGGGTAGACAAAAATATTTTAAAAAGATAGAATAACAGAGCTTTAAGATATTTTTAAACTATAATTTTATGACAGGTAAACAAATCTCCGCTGAAGAATTATACGCTCTTATCAATCAAGGAATGCCTGAAAGTATTATTGTTGATGTGCGCACGCCTGCCGAGTTTGCCAAGGGCGCGATTGCGGGAGCAAAGAATATGCCAGTAGACGAGATAATGACTCAAGTTGATGCTTTGCGTAGTTATAAAAAAATATATTTATATTGTTTATCGGGAGGTCGCAGTCAGTTGGCTTTGGCGCAACTAGCTACTGCCGGTTTGACCGATGAATTATATAGTCTCAGTAGTGGTTTGCTAGCTTGGCGTAAGCTTGGTTATCCCTTGACTTCGGTTTAGGTATATAAAGCAAAGCGTGTTACTATATCTTTAGACAGATATTGTTTAATTCATATAACTAAATGCATATGAGCTACAACACAAATATCGTCAAAGATACCCAGGAGAACGACAATTTTCGTCGGGTTTTGTTTACTGGGAAGAAAAGTCAACTGGTGGTAATGAGTATTCCTCCTGATGGTGAGATTGGACAAGAAACTCATAAGTTTACAGAGCAAACATTATTTTTTCTCTCTGGCATAGGCGAAGCGATTATTGATGATAAAAAATTTCCTATCGGCGAAGGGGACGTGTATGTAGTTTCTCCTGGTACCAAACATAATTTTCGTAATACCGGCACAGAAGATCTAAAAGTCTATACTGTCTATGCTCCACCAAATCATATTGATGGTCGTGTGCATCACACCAAAGCTGATGCTGACGCCGATGCTGACGATGAGGCAGTGGGTGAGGCTGCGCCATTGATATAATTAATTATATAAATTATCTATGAAGAAAATATTTATCAGTCTCTTCGCGCTTTTGGTTTTCTTGGCAACGCCGTTAGTATCACAAGCGGCTACCTGGAAACCAACAACCCCGGAAGAATATACTTCTATCAGTTGGGCGAAAGCGCCGGGCATCGCCAGTTTTTTTAAAGCTCCACGCGGTAGTGGTTCATTGGATTTTTTGACTCGTATTAATTTATCCCAAAACCAAATTCAATTTATTGCGTCAACTTCAACTGTACCTTTAGACTGGGGTCCAGCGAATGCTAATTTTAATATCACTATACCTCTCGGAGATTCTACGCCCTCTATTACGATTATTCCTCCGACTAACACCGATGGTGTTAATATTCCGCCGATTCTTGTAGATGCTCCCGTATCAGTAACAAGTAATTTTCATAATTTTGCCTTTGCGCGGTTTGTGGCTGAATCTGGTAAGTCTATGAACCCAGATGCAAAATTCGTTTGGAACGCGCCATTTTTTAATATTAACTTACCAACTTCAGATCTTAGCTTGGCTCTTAAAACTACGATTGGAGGTAATCCGTTTATTTCTAGTGGTAGCCGTCCTGATTTTGATATGGCTAATTCACGTAAAATGTTATTGATAAACAACCGAACAGGCAAAGCCAATATCCAAGATTTTGACGCTGATATTTTTGTTGGCACTACCAGTGGCGATCAAGGGCTAGAAGGCTTCGCTCCCAATGTGGCAAAATCCGATGGTGGTAACGGAAGAACTGCTCGTTTGTTTATCGGCGTAATGCCAAACAAACAAGAAGTCGTTATCTATTGCAGTCAGTCCGCTACAATCGGTGAAGCAAGCCAAGCTCTAAGCCTTGCTGGAGTTCCAGTAGAAAATCAAATGGAAGCCGACGGTGGAGGTAGTGCCAGTTGTGGCTATAATTTGCCTGGACAATATTTTGTCGAGCCGTCTCGTACTTTGCCAGTGATGATGGGGGCACTGACAATTATTGCTAGAGGTACACCGACAACCGACGGTCTCAATGTTCGTAGCGGTCCAGCTGCCAAGTATGCGATTGTGAGAAAAATTAACAAAATAGACTTCGTGCGTGTGTTTGAAGAAAAAAATGGTTGGTATCGAATTGGGTTTGGGGAGTGGGTGAGTAAGGGGTTGATTAAGAAAATCTAGATTTGAATTTTTTTGGTCTTCTGATATAATAGCCACTTCTAAAATATTTTTTATGCTCCCTCTCCGTATCAATCAGGTCACAAAAGTTTTCAAAAATTCCAAGGGTGAAGAGTTCAAAGCCGTGGATAATATTTCTTTAGATATTGAACAAGGCAAAATCTATGGTCTTTTGGGGCCAAATGGTGCTGGCAAATCAACACTGATCAATATGATTAGTGGTATTTTGCGTCCCTCTGAAGGCAAGATTGAAGTGTTTGGGTTAGATGTAGCCAAAGAAGCAAGTAATACCAAGCAGATGATTGGTATTGTGCCTCAAGAGATTGTGGTGGAAATGGCTTTTACGGTAGAAGAAGTCCTGTATTATTTTGCCGGGATGTATGGCGTGTCTCGCGCTGACCGCAAAATTAGAATCAAGCAAGTATTAGAAGATTTGGGACTTGAAGACAAGATTCACGAACGCGCTCGCAATCTTTCTGGTGGTATGAAACGACGTTTGATGGTTGCCAAAGCGATTTTGCATAAACCAAAGTTACTTATTTTGGATGAGCCTTCGGCCGGAGTGGATGTCAGTTTGCGCCAAAAGATTTGGAGCCTGGTGCGTCGGCTAAATGATGAGGGGACTACTATTGTATTTACAACACATTATTTGGAAGAAGCAGAACAGTTGTGCGAGTATATCGCTTTAGTGGACCATGGTCATTTGATCAAAAACGGCAAGCTCAAAGATATTCAACAAGAATTTTCCAAAAACACAATTCATTTTGAATTGTTTGATCGTGCCGTGGCACCACTGGTCGGAGTGTCAGAAGTGGGAGTGGAATATGAATATCCAATTAGTAAAGATTTGGCGACCGATATGGCCAAGCTTACTAGTCATTATAATCACAATCTAAAATCAATCCGTTCTGAGGCGGCTTCTCTTGAACATATATTTTTGAAATTGACAGATAATAAATAATAATATGCAAACAAACATGTGGGCATTATATTCCAGAGAAGTAAAACGTTTCCAAAAAATTTGGATGGATACGGTTTTTAGTCCGATTGTTTCTATTGCTTTATATTTGGGGGTTTTTGGTATTGTGACATCTGGGCGCGAGGTAAGCGGTTTACCGTATTTAACTTTTGTTTATACTGGTTTACTTGCCATGCTAGTAATCAATAATAGTTTTTCCAATCCGTCTTTTGCGCTCGTAATTGCCAAAAATTTAGGCAATATTATAGATTTGCAATTAGTGCCAATTGCGCCGTGGCGCATTGGAATTGCCTATGCCTTGGCCGCTCTCACTCGTGGAGTAATTACTTTTTGTATTGCGATTTTGGCTACAGTTTGGTTTATCCCTGGTTTAGGTTTGCCTGCGCATCCATTGTATTTTATTTTAGCGTTATTTTTTACTGGTTTGGAATTTGGGATGCTCGGTGTAGCTTTTGGTTTTGCGGCCAAGAATTTTGAAGCGCTGACTTTTATGAATACGTTTGTGATGCAACCAATGATATTTTTGGCGGGGGTTTTTTATCCAATTGCTGGGTTGCCAAGTCCTTGGAATATTATAAGTCTTTTTAACCCGCTTCATCATAATGTTAATTTTTTCCGTTATGCTATTACCGGTTATTCTGATTTGAATCCAAATATTTCTTTGGCGGTCATGCTTGGTGTTTCGGTTTTGTTGTTTGGAGCTATGCAGTGGGTGACCAAGCGGAATATTAAAATGAAATAATTAAATTATCCCGATTCTGCTTCGTGGCAGAATCGAGGATCCTCGATTTTTCGCCACAGAAAAATCGGGATTAACCCATATTTTGTATGATCAAAATTTACGGCACACCGCGTTCGACCGCTTTTCGTTGTTATTGGTTGATGGAAGAAATTGGAGGTATTGAATATGAAACCCAATCAGTAGACTTTGCTAAGGGAGAAAACAAATCAGCCGAGTATCTCAAGCTCAATCCAAACGGCAAAGTGCCAACTATGGTAGATGGTGATGTAGTCGTGTGGGAATCAATGGCTATTTGTTATTATCTAATGGAAAAATACCAAGCCATGCAATTTGTGGGTACCACTGCCAAAGAACATGCTGAAGTTAACCAATGGAATTTCTGGTCAGTTATTCATCTTGCTAATGCTTTTGAACCATTAGTTTTACAGACTTATCGCAAAACTCCAGATTCAGAAGCAACTAAGTTGGCTCGTGAACAAGAACTTCCTCGCTACTTAGGCGTTTTGGAAGGCCATTTGGCTGGCAAAGAATATATGGTTATGGATAAGTTTACTTTGGCTGATATTGCCGCAATGTCTGTGGCACGCTTGACCAGCTTTGTTAATTTTGATTTGTCATCTTACCCAAATATTACGGCTTGGATGGCTAGGTTGAGTGAGCGCGAGGCTTATAAAAAAGTTTCGGCTTAAGCTTTACCCTTGACAAACCCAGGTTTTTCTGCTATACTAGCGACTTCTTAATAATGGCTACCGCTATTGGTTAGCCAAGGACTCAGATCTATTTTGTGTCATTTATGTGACCTTCTCAGTATCTTGGGTCACTAAACAATACAATATGACACAGAACACACCAGCCCAGGCTCGTTTTAGCGACCTTGGGATCGCCCCAAAATTGCTTGATAACCTCGAGCGATTGAAATTTTTGGTACCTACGCCTATTCAGCACCAGTGTATTCCTCAAGCTTTGCAAGGCAAAGATATTGTTGGTATTGCTCAGACTGGAACTGGTAAAACCATGGCTTTTGGTATTCCAATGATTCAGATTTTGTCCCAAATCACTAGTCCAGCTCAAGGCCTTATTTTGCTTCCTACTCGTGAACTCGCTTTGCAGGTAGATGAAGTGTTGCAAAAAATCGGCAGACCTCTTGGTCTTCGTACAGCTGTGCTTATTGGTGGCGCCTCTGCTTATCAACAAAGACAAATGCTGGCTCGTGGTCCACATATTATCGTTTCTACTCCTGGTAGATTGATGGATCATCTTGAACAAAGAAATTTGAATTTAAATAGAATGAAGATTGTGGTGCTTGATGAAGCTGATCGCATGTTTGATATTGGTTTTATGCCACAGATCAAACAGATCTTGTCTTTGGTGCCAACTGATCGCCAGACTCTTATGTTTTCTGCTACTATGCCTCGCGCCATTGCCGAGATTGCTAGTCGCTACATGAAAATCCCTTTGCGTATTGAGGTGGCTCCAGCTGGAACTTCATCTAAGAATGTTGAACAAGAATTATTTATTATCAATAAAGATGGTAAGACTCAATTGCTTGATAAGATTCTAGATGATAACAAAGGTTCGGTTTTGATTTTTTCTCGCACCAAACATGGCGCTAAAAGAATTACCATCAATGTTCGTGGCATGGGTCATACCGCAGCTGAAATTCACTCCAACCGTTCGCTTGCTCAACGCAAAGACGCCTTAGAAGGCTTTAAGCGTGGCAAGTATAGAGTGCTTGTGGCTACTGACATTGCTTCTCGTGGTATCGACGTCACTGGTATCTCCTTGGTTATCAATTATGATTTGCCTGACAACTCGGAAGATTATGTGCACCGCATCGGTCGTACTGGTCGCGCCGAAAGTTTTGGTAAAGCGATTTCTTTTGCTACTCCCGACGAACGCGGAGATATCAAGCAAATTGAAAGATTAATCAAAAAAACAATTCCGGTTTTGTCCTTGCCAGTATTGCCTCCACGCCGAGCCAACTCTGCGCCAAGTTTCTTCAAAGAAGAAAACAACCAACGTCGCAGTAGTTTTCCGCCAAGACGTCCGTTTGGTGGTAGTAGTGCCGGAAGCGGTAATAGAAATTTCCGCAGACGATATTAATCAAATTAGAAAAACCCGCCCGTCAAGAAGAGCGGGTTTTTTGTTGTTTAAATTGCCACTTGTTGACAAGTGTAGTAAAATATATTGGCTTTTAAAATTAAGGTTTTAATTCATAAAAGCTTAAATTATTTTATGTCTAATCATATACCCCGTTTTGCCGTGCCTAGTGTTTTTGTACTATTTGGTGTTACTGGCGATTTGGTAAGGACCAAGATTTTACCATCATTTTTTAGCCTATATACCAAAAAGTTATTGCCGGAAAAATTGCAGATCTATGGTTTTTCTAGACGAGATTTGACTGATCAGTCTTTAAGAGATTATATTCGTAATATTTTGGTTGAGAGCGGGGCTTCTCGTGGTACTCGCGAAGTAGAGTTGGAAAATTTTCTAAATTGTTTTTTTTATATCAGTGGAAATTTTGAAGATAAAAACGCTTATAAAAAATTAGCCAACGCTTTGGGAAAAACTAATACTGGTTGGAGTTTTTGTTCAGATAAAATTTTCTATTTGGCTGTGCCTCCGAATAATTACAAAACTATTTTGTTAGGATTGAAAAATTCAGGGTTGGCCGAACCTTGTGATCCTAAAGATGGTGTGAATAGAATTGTGATTGAAAAACCTTTTGGTTCTGATCTCAAATCCGCTCAAGAGCTGGATATGTTATTGGGTAAACTATTTAGAGAAGACCAGATTTATCGCATAGATCATTATTTAGGAAAAGAAACAGTCCGAAACATTATCGCTTTTCGTTTTAGTAATTTATTTTTGACGCCGGCTTGGAATAATAAATATGTAGAAAAAATAGAGTTTATTTTAAATGAAGCAGAAGATATAGAAGAAAGAGGGGATTTTTATGATAAGGTAGGCGCTTTGCGTGATGTTGGTCAGAATCATTTATTACAACTTATAGCTTTGTTTACGATGGACAACCCCGATAGTTTTACGGCTGACGAAATTCGTAAAAAGCGCGCCGAGAGCTTGGCTCGTTTGGAAGTGCTAGACATTGACGGAGTAAAAAGTAATACTCTCCGCGCTCAGTACGAGGGTTATCGCACACAGAACAAGATACACCCAAACTCAAATACAGAGACATATTTTAAAGTTAAGGCCACAATGCATTCAGGACCTTTTGCGGGCGTGCCTCTCTATATAGAAGGCGGTAAGGGTCTGGCTGAGAGTCGTGGTGAGATTAAATTAACATTTAAACATCCGACGCCGTGTTTGCTCTGTCCTGCTGGCGGGCACTATCAAAATACTTTGCGCTACAATATCAAGCCTGATGAAAATATTAAGGTAGGTTTTTTGGCTAAAAAACCAGGGCATAATCATACGCTGAGCCAAGTAGATTTTAATTTTAATTATAACGACATTGATAAGAAGGATTTTATTCCAGACTATGAACAGTTGATTTTAGATATTGTAAAAGGTGATCAGACCCTGTTTATTTCCACCGCAGAAATTACCGCCGAGTGGCGGTTCGTGGAAGCGATTATGCAAGCTTGGCAAAAAAATAAAACAGAATTATTGACTTACAAGATAGGCGCTAAAAACGATTTTGTTTTGCCAGTAGATAATTTAAAACCTTTAAATAAAGAAATTGGCATTATTGGATTAGGAAAAATGGGAAACAATTTTGCTTGGCAACTTATCGAAAAAGGTTGGCGAGTGGTTGGTTATAACAGGTCTCCGGAAAAAACTCAGGAGATGATTAAACACGGCATGGTAGGATCCTTTTCTTTACCGGAATTTTGTTCTCAACTATCAAGTAAGCCAAAAATTGTTTGGCTGATGTTGCCGTCCGGAGAAGTGATTGATCAAACAATTTTCGGGCAAAGTGAGAGAGATGAAAAATTATTTTCATCTCCGAGCGTGCCTAGAAAATACCGTAGTATTTTTGATAAAGGCGGATTGGTAGATTTTTTGCAGAAGGGCGATATTATTCTTGATGCAGGAAATTCATATTATAAAGATACAATTCGTCGTGGAAAAAAATTGGCAAAATTGGGGATCAGGTTTGCTGATGTGGGCTTCTCGGGCGGTCCGGGCGGGGCGCGCAATGGCGCTTGTTTTATGGTTGGTGGGGATAGAAAATTATACAATGAACTATTACCATTGTTTGTCGATGGGGCAACCGCTGGCGGTACCGAACATTTTGATGGTTTGGGAGCCGGGCATTTTGTAAAAATGATCCACAATGGCATTGAGTATGGTATGATGCAAGCAATTGGTGAAGGTTTTGCAATTATGAAAAAAGCGCCGTTTAAGCTTGATCTAATAAAAATTGCTAGTATCTATAATCACGGTAGTGTGGTTGAGTCCCGTCTTATCGGTTGGCTCAAAAAAGGGCTAGAAGAATACGGGAAAGATTTGAAAGATATTTCTAGCACGGTTTCTCATTTGGGAGAAGGGGCTTGGACTGTCAAAACTGCTAAAGAGTTTAAGGTGGCGGCAAAAGTGATTGCTGATTCATTATTATTCCGTTATCATTCTGCCAAAAATCCAAGTTATACCGGCAAGGTAGTCTCGGCTTTGCGTAATCAGTTTGGTGGACACAGTGTTACTAAAAAGATTAATATTAAAAAATAAATTTATTCAATTGTCATTCCCGCCAAAAGCGGGAATCCAGACAATTTAATTCGACACTGGATTCCCAATTAAGTTGGGAATGACAGTTACCATATTATGTTTGAGTATAAAAAAATTATCGACATATCTCTACCTTTGAATGAAAAAACAATTGTCTACCCGGGTGATCCGTCTTTGAGTATGGAAAAAATAAAAAAACCGAGCGGTTCTCAATTGACCAAACTTAGCTTGGGTACACATTTTGGTTCGCATGTAGACGCGCCTAGCCATGTCTTTGATTTTGGAAAAAATATAAATGAAATGCCTTTGGAAAATTTTGTAGGATCTTGTAGAGTTTTGGATGTGCGAGAATGCCAGGAAGCTGTCACAAAAGAAGTTTTGGAAAAATTTAATATTGCTAGTGATGAAAGAATTTTGTTGAAAACAAAAAATTCAGACCGTGGGTATGATGAATTTTATAATGATTATGTTTATCTCGCTAGCGACGCAGCCAAGTATTTGGCAGATAAAAATATAAAATTGATTGGTGTAGATTATCTGTCTGTAAAACAAAAAGGTTCTGTGGATAATACGCCTCACACTGCTTTCTTAGAAAAAAATATTCCGATCTTGGAAAGTATAAATTTGGCAAACGTTGAAGAAGGGGAATATTTTTTGATGGCTGTGCCCTTGGCTTTACAGGATGTAGACGGATCGCCGGTGCGGGCAATCTTATTAAGATAATTTTTTTACTGTTTATTATTATCCTATGGATCTCACATTGATACTTGGACCAATGAAAAGCGGAAAGTCGTTTGATTTGATAAGTCATTTTGCGCCATTACAATATACAGATATTTCTCATGTCCTTTATCAGTCAAATCGTAATGTTCGCGATGAAAAAATTTCTTCTCGCAATGGCGTGGGTATAGAAGCTAAAAAAATTATTAGTTTGCAAGAAGCCCTTGAAAAAAATTATTCTGTGATTGGTATAGATGAAGTGCATATGTTTGATCCAGCCGACGTGGCCGTGGTGTCGCAGTTATTAAAAAACGGAGTTAAGGTCGTGGCTGCCGGACTAGATATGGATTATAAGGGTAAGATTTTTGACATAGTCAAAGGCTTACTTGAGCTTGGGCCAAAGGAAGTACGATATCGAAGAGCCGCTTGTGAAATTTGTCGTTTACCTGAAGCGGTTTATACCCAAGTATTTAGCAAAGGTGAACCAGTAGTGTCTGGTATGCCTTCAGTTATTCCTGATGATGGTACTTTTACTTATCAACCTGTTTGTCGTCACTGTTTTGTGGTTGCTAAAAATTAATCAAATTATGATAATCAAATTCAAAAAAGAACAAATTAGTGATCCGGAAAAAAATCTCATGCGCTGTGGTTATGCCAAGATAATAGACAGGCGCATGGGCAAAACTAGTTTTGCCAAACGTATCCATCGTGATTTTTATCCCAGGTATCATGTTTATATAAAACAAGAAGGCGACTTTGTTAGTTTTGATTTACATTTGGATCAAAAACGGCCAATTTATGAAGGTGTGACGGCTCATTCAGGTGAGTATGATGGGGAAGTGGTGGAACGAGAAGGGGAAAGAATAAGTGCGCTTTTGTTATCTCAGAACACTCCTCAAAATCCTTGATTATCTCTATTATCTATGATAAAATGCAAAAGCCTAAAGAGGGCTTATTTTTAATATTATTTATGTCATTTCTCACTAAAATTTTTGGAGATCCAAACGCCAAAGTAGTCGCAGGTATCAAGCCGATTGTAGAAGAAATAAATGCGTTGGAATCAGAGATGCAAAAGTTATCTTTGGTAGATTTGCGTGCCAAAACTGATGAATTCAAAAAACGTTTGACCGAGGGCGAAACTTTAGACGATATTTTACCTGAAGCCTATGCTGTTATTCGTGAAACTTCAAAACGCATCACTGGTATGCGTCATTTTGATGTTCAGCTTATTGGTGGTATTGCTCTTCATCGCGGTAATATAGTAGAAATGGGAACTGGTGAGGGGAAAACTTTAGTAGGAACATTACCAACATACCTCAACGCACTCGCGGGTAAAGGCGTGCATGTGGTGACAGTTAATGATTATTTGGCCAAACGTGATGCAGTCTGGATGAGTCAGATTTATGACGCTTTGGGATTAACTGTGGGGATTATTCAGCAACAATTAATTTCTTTTAAGTATAATGCTCAAAAGACTTTGCAAGGTGAAAATTTATCCGAAGGTAGTGAGGCCGACAAAGAGCGCGATGCTAAAGGTATGTTTAAAGTTGAAACAGAATATCTAGAATCATGTTCTAGAAAAAATGCCTATGCTTGCGATATTACCTATGGTACCAACAATGAATTCGGTTTTGATTATTTGCGCGATAACATGGTCCAAAACAGCGCCGAGATGGCGCAACGACCATTTTTCTACGCGATTGTTGACGAAGTAGATTCGATCCTGATTGATGAAGCGAGAACCCCACTGATTATTTCCGCTCCCGCTGAAGATGCAACGGATATGTATTATAAGTTTGCGGATTTGGTGCGAACTTTGGTAGAAAAGGAAGATTATAATGTTGATGAAAAAATGCGTTCAGCCACGCTTTCTGAAGCGGGCATTACAAAAATGGAAAAATTGTTGGGTATAGATAATATTTATGCTGAAGGTGGAATCAAAACCGTACATCATGTGGAGCAAGCTTTGCGCGCGCATGCGTTATTTGCTCGTGATCGGGATTATATAGTTGAAAATGGTGAGGTAATAATCGTTGATGAATTCACTGGTCGCAAGATGCCAGGTCGACGTTATAGTGAAGGTTTGCATCAAGCCATTGAAGCCCAAGAAGGCGTAAATATCCAACAAGAAAGTCAGACCATGGCCACCGTTACTTTTCAGAATTATTTTAGATTATATCCAAAGTTGTCCGGTATGACTGGAACGGCGGTGACCGAAGCCGAAGAGTTTGGCAAAATTTATAAATTAGAAGTGGTTGTCGTGCCACCAAATAAAATCAATCAGCGTATCAATCATCCAGACAGAATCTATAAGACCGAAGAAGCAAAATACAAAGCTATTGCCCAGACTGTTAAAGAATTGCAAACCAAGGGCCAGCCAGTGCTTATCGGTACTGTGGCCGTAGATAAAAACGAAGCCTTAAGTTTGTATTTGGAAAGAGAAGGAATAAAACATGAAATTTTAAATGCCAAGAATCACGAACGAGAAGGTGAGATTATCGCTCAGGCTGGTCATGCCGGTGCGGTCACGCTCGCTACTAATATGGCTGGCCGCGGGGTTGATATCTTGCTTGGAGGAAATCCGGTTGTGCCAGAAGAGGCCGAAAAAGTGCGCAATGCTGGAGGTCTATTTGTAATTGGTACTGAACGTCACGAAAGTCGTCGTATTGATAACCAGCTTCGTGGTCGTAGTGGTCGTCAGGGAGATCCTGGTCAATCACAATTTTATCTTTCTACCCAAGATGATTTGATGCGTATTTTTGCTGGTGATCGTATTCGCTCGGTCATGGAGACGCTCAAAGTGCCGGAAGATATGCCAATCGAACAAAAAATGATTAGCCGGATTATTGAGTCTGCTCAGAAAAAAGTAGAAGGCATGCATTTTGATTCAAGAAAACACTTGTTGGAATATGATGACGTGCTTAATCGTCACCGTGAAGTTATTTACGGTAAGCGTCGAGAAATTTTGTTTGGGTTTGATAGAGAAAAAAAAGCGCTGGATAACTCACTTCTCATTCCGGATGAAATGGAGGAATCCCTTAAACCAGAGGACAAGGCGTCTCTCGACTCAGCTAAATCTTCGCTCAAGATGACAGACGCCAAGACGTTGCGTCAAATGATTCTTGATATGGTAGAGCAGGAGATCGAACAAGTTATTTCTTTTCACACCAATGCTGAAAGTCGTCGCGAATGGAATGTTAAAGAAATCTTAGAAACAGTTTCTACTATCTTTGCTTTGTCAGATGAGGAAAAGAAATTTATTACGGACTTGGCTTCTGGGGAGCGTGAGCAAAAAATGGATGATGTGGAAATCCGTACCAAAACTATTGAATACTTGGTTGGTTTGGCAAAGGAAAAATACGAAGTTCTCTTGGTTAAAGCTGTTCCAAATCCGGAAATGCTACTTGAAATTGAAAAACAAGTGTTGCTTCGTGCGATGGATAATCTTTGGGTAGATCACTTGGTGGCAGTTGATTATCTTCGTACTGGTATTGGCCTGCGCGGTTATGCTCAACAAGATCCACTGGTAGAGTATAAGAAAGAAACATTTAGAATGTTTAATGAGCTTTTGAGTTTGATTCAAAAAGAAGTGGTTTATCTCATCTATAAAGTAAACTTAGGTATTCAGTTGGCGCCATCGGTAATGGATAGAAGCAATGCTTTGCGTTTTAAGGGCGCAAGTAAAACTACAGACGCAGAAGTTGAAGAACAAGTGGTTAGTAAGACTAAAGAAAAAGACGCAGATGGAAAAGTAATTGGAAGAAATGATTTATGCCCTTGTGGAAGTGGAAAGAAGTATAAGAAGTGCCATGGGGCTTAATGATTTTTTATTATGAAACACAGCTTGCTTTATTATTTAACAAAACATAAAATTATCGCTCCTGTCATCATCATTTTTAGTTTAGGTGCTACTATATATGGCCTTATATTTATAAAAAATTCTGACTTCTCAAAAATTTCCATTGGTAGTAGTAATAATATAAGCAATAGCTTGATTGCTCAAAATAGTCCGAACGCCTCTCTAACAATTATTGAGGATAAAAACAAAGTTTGGCAATTAAATAATGAGCAAATTTTAAAAATTTCAAAAAAGTTAGCAAAATATGAAAATATTAATGTTGAAATGATTCATGAAAATTCACCGGAGATTTTTATATTTGCTGGTAAATTAGCTAGAATATTTAAAGAAGCCAGATGGAAATTAAGTGGAGGAGAAGATTTAGTGGGTGCATATAACGGTATTAAAATTTATGGATATGGGGATTATGGTACAAAAATTCCTGGATTTATTATTGATTTAAATAATGCCTTAATTAGTGAAGGTGTACAAGTAAATCCGATAATGAGTGATGTTAACTTACCAACTAATACGGTACGCATAACAGTAGGAAAAATAAAACAATAAGGATTGTTTTTTATGTCATCTGGCATTAGGGCTTTAATTTTAGAAGTACTAGAAAAAGGCTATCTCATGAGTTTAGCTACTGTAGATAGTGGGGGAGTTTGGGTGTCGGATGTTATTTATATTTTCGATGAAAACTTAAATATTTATTGGATGTCTGATCCAAGCGCAAGGCACTCACAAGCAGTCATAAAAAATCCTCAAATGGCTGGAACTATTACGGTAAGCGCTCAAGGCGAAGATAATTTAGGGATTCAATTTGAAGGTATTGCCGAAAAGATAGAAGGCGCGCGCTATGATTTGGCTATAAAACATTTTGCCAAAAGAAAAAAGCCTCAACCAGCAGAAACCGAAGATATTTTACAGGGTGATTCTTGGTATGTACTAAAACCAAAGAAGATTGAATTAATTTGTGAAAGACTTTTTGGTTTTGAGAAACAGAAATATGAAACAAATCACCTTTAGATTAAAGCCAGGACAATTTTTAAAAGAAGAGATTAAAAAAGTTGTTGAAGAAAATAATATCGCTGCGGGAGTTATATTATCTATTGTTGGTGGTCTTGAAAATGCCGTACTGAGAATGGCTGGCTCTACACCAGACAATCAAATTGTAAAAGAATGGAATAAAAAATTTGAAATTGTGTCTGGAACTGGCACTGTTTCAAATAAAGGCTCTCATATTCATATTTCGCTATCTGATAGCGAGGGGAATGTGGTGGGCGGACATTTAAAAGATGGTTGTAAAATTATGTACACTGTAGAAGTGGTTATAGGAATTTTTGAGGACGTGTCTTTTGATAGAGTTTATGATTCTGAAACTGGATTTAAGGAACTGGAAATAGGGTAGAATATGAAAAAAATATATTACAATAAACTAATTCGTGATAGAGTTGCTGAAAAAATGAAGAAAAAAGGCATAGCCTTTGAAACCCAGCGGCTGAATAAAAATGAATTTGAAAAAGCACTGTTGGCAAAAGTTGTAGAAGAAGCTGGGGGTATACAAAATGCTAAGACCCGCAAAGAATTAATGAATGAAATCTGTGATGTGCTCGCTGTTATTGAGGCTATTTTAAAGCATAAGAGAATAGACTTTTTTAAAGAACTGCGAAAAGTCTGGAAAGAAAATATAAAACTTAAAGGCCGATTTAAGAATCGATTTTGGCTTGTCTGGTCTGAGGAAGATGGGTATATATCTAATGAGACAAAAGGTAAAAAATTAAATAAAATCAAACGCCCGGCTCGTTGAGCCGGGCGGGGTTGCATGCCTCCGAACTTGTGGATGTTGTGGTTCACCGTTGGTACTTGATCACCCGAATTCTCGTGGTGCTTTGACCGTCATGGATGGCCCCATTTTGGGGAACGATGAAGATGGCGCCCTCTTCCTCTGTGAGCTTGTAGGCGACCACTTGCCAGTGAGCGTAGGCCACAGAAGTTCGTGCAGCGTCTTGGATGTTCGACATTGCATCCTGAACAGCTTTACGCCTGCCGTTCAGACCTTGTGCAGTCAGGACTATCGGTCCTGACAGCGTACGACTTCGTTCACACGGAGTGTGAAACTCAACGAGCCTTAGCGGCTCTTTCTCTCCTTGTGGTTCTAGACTCTCATCGGTAAGCATGTTGGTTCTCCTTACCTAGGTACTACAATATATAATAATTAAGTCAAATTAATTTTATGCTCAAACTTGGAAAATACAGACACTACAAAGGTAAAGATTACGAAGTGTTAGGTGTTGCCAAATTAGAATCGACTTTAGAGGATATGGTAGTCTATAAACCACTTTACGAAACCGAAGATAAGTTATGGGTGCGGCCTTTGGGGGTATTTACAGAAAACATAGAAATTGATGGCAAAATTGTCCCAAGATTCCAGTATATTGGCGAGGTTGAGCCATAAAATTTTATCCCCTGTAAACTGATATTTAGCCCTTGCCAAAAAGGTTTAAATACATTAAAATTGTAGCAAATTGCTATATTGCAATACAGTTGTCACTTGTCATTCCGACGACGAAGAAGGAATCTCTGTCCGTACACGGAAAGATCCCTCGTCAGCCGCAGGAGCGGCTTCGCTCGGGATGACAGTTAAGGTGTTTAATTCTATATTCCCACCGCCGTTAGGCGGGGTCCCGCTGCGGCGGGATAAATTCTAACTCGTATATTATGGCCGTGAAAACCAAATCCAGAGGCGTATCCAAAGATTCTCTAAAATGGCGTATTTTCTCCATTGTCGCTTTGACAGTTTTTTGTTTGTTAGTTGTTTTTCCAACCTATGCCAACCGTGGTATAAATTGGGCAAATAAAAAGGCAAACGTTGGTATTCCAAACTTGCCATCTAGTGGCTTTAATCTCGGTCTTGATTTGCAAGGCGGAGCTCATTTGGTCTATCAAGCAAATACAGACGTAATTCCTGGAAGCGACAAGGCTAGTGCTGTGGAAGGTGTGCGTGACGTAATAGAACGTCGTGTGCGTGGAGGTTTGGGAGTTTCCGAGCCACTCGTCCAGACTACCAGAGTAAACAATGATTATAGAGTAATTGTAGAATTACCTGGTGTGACTGATGTCAGTCAAGCTATCAAAATGATCGGCGAAACTCCAATTTTAGAATTTAAAGAAGAAAGTGACGAGCCACTTCGAGCGCTCACTCCTGCTGAGCAAAAAGAAATGGATACTTTTAATACTGCTGCGCAAACCAAAGCCAAAGACGCGCAAAAAGATATTAAAGGCGGAATGACTTTTGAAGACGCAGTGACGAAATATTCAGAAGATGAAAAAACCAAATCTACCGGGGGTGATCTTGGTTTTATTGACGATTCTGTTTTTCCAGAATTTTATAAATGGGCTAGTACTCATAAAGACGGAGACGTCAGTAAAGATTTAATCAAGAGTTTTGACGGTATAAATGTTATCAAGAGATTGTCTGTTCAAGAAAAGAAAGATGAAAATTCTTCGACTGTCAAAACCTATAATGTTGCCAGAATTTTTATAAAAACAAAACAACCAATCGATATCGTGCCTCCAGCGGATCAATGGAAAAACACTGGTTTGTCTGGAAAACAACTAAAGAGAGCCGAGGTTAGTCAGGATAGTCAAACTGGTCAAGTACAAGTTGCTTTGCAATTTGACGAAGAGGGCACACAGCTTTTTGCTGAATTAACAAAAAGAAATGTAGGCAAGCCTGTTGCGATATTTTTGGATGGCTCAGCACTTAGTATTCCGAGAGTAAATGAAGCGATTCTTACCGGTAGTGCCGTTATTAGCGGTAGTTTCTCTATGCAAGAAGCTAGACTTTTGGCACAACGCCTCAATTCTGGAGCTTTACCAGTGCCAGTAGAACTTATCAGTCAACAGAAGGTTGATGCGACTTTGGGCGCTGACTCACTGCAAAAAAGTTTTAAAGCTGGTATTTATGGTTTGATTGCTGTGCTAATTTACATGATTATTTATTATAGATTGCCTGGTTTTATCGCCGCTATTTCTTTAAGTATTTATGCCCTTATCAACCTGGTCTTATTCAAGACTTTGGGCGTAACTTTGACATTGTCTGGTATTGCCGGTTTTATCCTCTCTATCGGTATGGCGGTTGATGCTAATGTTTTGATATTTGAGCGTCTTAAAGAAGAGTTGAGATTAGGAAGAAGTCTAAAGTCTGCTATGGAAGAAGCTTTTGTTAGAGCCTGGCCTTCTATTCGTGATAGTAATATAACTACTTTAATTAGTTGTATCTTTATGGTTTGGATGGGCGGATTTGTGAAAGGTTTTGCGGTTGTTTTAGCTATTGGTGTCTTGGTCAGTATGTTCTCGGCTATTGTTTTAACTCGTACGATCTTACGCGCCGTTCTATTGTTAGTAAAAAAAGAAGAAGGCAATGTTTTATTTTTGGGTTATTCTAAAAAAGAAGTAAATAATATTCAATAATTTATGACTATTCCATTCATTAGATATTCAAAAATTTTACTTGTCTTTAGTAGTTTAGTGACAGCTGTAGCCATTGCTTTTTTGGTAATGTGGGGATTGAAGCCTGGTATAGATTTTACCAGCGGTTCGCTCATGGAAATGTCTTTTACCACTCGACCCGAAACTGCGGAAATACAAAAAGTGTTTAACGGCTTAAACTTGAATAATGCTATTTTCCAAAAAACCGGTGATAAGGGTTTGATAGTTAGAAATGATTTTTTGAGTGAGCAAGAACATCAGGCTTTAGTTTCTGCTTTGAATGCAAACGCACAAATTACAAATAATGGTTTTCACGAAGAGCGCTTTGAGACAATCGGGGCTTCTGTAAGCAAACAATTAAGGTCCAGATCTTTGTTAGCTATAATTCTTGTAAATCTTGGTATCATTGGCTATGTGGCCTATGCCTTTAGAAAAGTTTCTCGTCCGGTGGCAAGTTGGAAATATGGAACTTTAGCTATCGTGGCTTTGTTTCATGATGTATTACTGGTAATGGGTGTCTTTTCTTTCTTGGGGCATTTCCATGGCGTAGAAGTGGATATTGCTTTTGTGGTGGCGATTATGACTGTCCTTGGTTATTCGGTAAACGACACTATCGTTGTTTATGATCGTATTCGTGAGAACTTGCTTCGCCATAGTGCCGATAACTTTGCTGAAGTTGTTAACAATGGCTTGAACGAAACTTTAATGCGTTCAATCAACACCACTTTCAAAACCATGTTACCTCTTTTTGCCTTATTCTTTATCGGTGGTTTCAGTATTCATTATTTTGCATTAGCTTTGCTTATCGGTATTGCTAGTGGTGCCTATTCTTCAATCTTTATCGCTAGTCCGCTTTTGGTAGTAGTTTATAATTGGCAAGAGAAACGTAGAGCATAATAATAAAATAAATAAAAAACCCAGCCCTTCGTGAAGGCTGGGTTTTTGTTTTAGGCTAGGGGATATGGTATAATAAATCCAAATTTAAATTTGATATTTATTATTATGTCTGATGATACTATTCGACATCTGGTAGCGATTTGCGCCACTCTTATTTGTGCTTTAGCCTATTACAGTGGTTGGATCTCTAGTCAGTTTGGCTGGTGGTGGACAGTCTTTGCCGTATTTATTGTTTATGGTGGAATTTTCAAGATTCTTAAACACTAGCGCTTAATTTTTGTATGCCACCTTTAGCTGATTTACCATTTAGTGTCTCTATAGATTTTTCTGTTTGGGAAACGATTTTGAATTTACCAACACCTCAACTAATAAGGGTGATTTTTGCGATTGGCGGTTGGACAGTTTTAGCGCTTGTTATCTTTTGGGTCGGAGCTCATCTATGGCTTGAATTAAAAGAAGATCTTTATAAACATCATTGGCAATGGGTAGTTTTGGCAATAGATGTTCCTGTTGATACGGTGCAAAGCCCGAAGGCGGTTGAGCAGATATTTTCCCAACTTAGTGGCGCCTTTGCCGATCCGAATTTTGGTGAAAAATATTGGGGTGGAGTTAAGGAAAGATGGTTTAGTTTTGAGATTATTAGTTTGGAAGGGTATATTCAATTTTTGGTTTACACAGAAGTTAAGTTCCGAGATTTGGTAGAGGCGGCAGTTTATGCGCAGTATCCAATGGCAGAGATAACTGAAGTTGAAGATTATGTGAGTATGATTCCTGACAAATATCCAAACGAAACTCATGATATGTTTGGTGTTGAATTTGGATTGGTCGCTGAGGATCCTTATCCAATCAGAAATTATGATGAATTTGAGCATAATATTTCTAAGGATATAACCTTTGCCGATCCGATGGCAGCGGTTTTAGAAAATTTTACTCGTATTAGTGCCGGAGAAAACTTATGGTTACAAATTATAATTGAGCCAGTTTCCGGAGAGTGGAAGAAAAAAGGTATAGATATTGTTAAGGGTAGTTTGCAAGAGAAGGGTCAAAAGTTAGTAAAAGGTATAGTTGAAGGTAAGGCTAGCCACGGTCATCACGAACAGCACTTTTTACTTAAATGGATTAATGTTGGTTTGGATGCAATAATTCATCAAATAATTCCTCCTCATGAAGCAGAACACGGGGCAGCAGCTACTGAAGAGAAACCTGGTAAAGTTTCTGATTTAACTCCCGGCCTTAAGGATACTGTGAAGGCTATAGAAGAAAAAATAAGTAAAGTTGGATTTAAGACTAAAATTAGAGCTATGTATGCAGCTAACAAAGAAGTTTTTAATCCTAGCCGTTGTTTGGATGGTTTGGTAGGTGCATTTAGCCAGTTTAGTTATCCACAACGCAATGGGATTGTACCAAAAGCGACAACCTCCGCTCATTATGCTTTTAAAAAAAGCAAGACCGCTCATCTTAAAATAGATTTTGTAAAGGCTTATAAAAAAAGAAAACTTAAAATGGGAAAAAATCCTTATGTTCTTAATGTAGAAGAGTTGGCTACAATTTGGCACTTTCCATTACCGCTTGTTAAAGCTCCTCTTGTACAAAAGACAGGCAGTAAACGCGCCGAACCTCCAATTAATCTTCCTGTGGAAGTATTTGCAGAGAGTCCTCTAAAAAAGAAAGTAGCGCCAGCCCCTGAGCCGGTAGAAGAAAAGAAAGATGAACCGCCAGAATTAATGTGGGGATAATTTTGGAAGCCTTAAATTATAAAAAATAAACTAAAAAAGATTGGATTATACTCCAATCTTTTTTGTTTCCAGGATGTTTTGTTTGTTGAAGTTTAAAGATATTTCCATTCCACCAACTAAAACCCCAACATAGAATAAATCTCCAAGCAGACTGTTTCTAAAGAATGGCAAAGCCATAGCATAGCTTTGTAAGAGGCCGTTTAATGAGTGCGGGTACATGGTGCCAAAAGCCCAGACTGACCAGTTGGTAGTAATAAAGAAGATAATACTCGCTAGCAGAGTTCCACCCACAATAGAACCAAAGTTTTTTTTATTTTTGACTGCCAAACCAATCAAACCAGTTATAATAAAAGCGAGATAAACAGTTAGCATGATTTGCCATTGGTAAATTCCAATAATAAAATCACTTAAAGCCATTACTACTAACGGAACAATGACGGCAAGTTTCTTTGGTAAGTATATTCCGGCGAACAAAGCAATGCCAGCAATCGGCGCAAAGTTGGCAGGGTGGGGGAGAACTCTGGAAAACAGGCCAAGAGCTATAAGAAAAAAAGCGGGGATATATTTTTGCATATTTGAAATGAATGAGGAAAAGGTAAAATGCTTTTTATCTTTTCCGAGTGAGTGAGAATATATGTGGCTTTAGCCCCTATACTTATTTCTTTAAAGATTTTAAGCCTAAGTAAATTCCAATTAATAAAGCGCCACCACCGGAAACTGCCAAAATTATTTTTATTGTATTTCGAGACGAATCGGTTGGCTGTTTGATTTCTGGTAAAACTGTAGGTTTGATTGTTTCAAGTTCAGTTTGAGTTGTTTGAGCAAGTTCGGTTTTATTAGTCGGCAAAGTATTTCTGGAAATTAATTTTTTTGGTTTGCTAATTATTGTTTGTATAATTTCTTCTCTAATAATTTTTTCTCCTAGAACCTCACCGGTTGTGGTAGTTTGGTCTAGGGTAGAAGTTTCTAGAGTAATGATAATTGGTGTAGTTGTCGGTGTACTGGTAGTGATTATTATACTGGTAGTTTGGGTGGAAGTCGAGGGTGTGCCTGAGCCTCCAGAAGACACAGAATTGGCTGTATTTTGAGCGCTAGCAAGCGGAGCGAGGATTATAGGCCAAGACCTGCCTAAGATAGCTGGAACAGCGTGTTTGGTGGCAAACCAGTCTATGCCATCGGCACTCCAAGGACTAGGATAGTACCCATTGTTTGTCAGTTGACTAGTGAGAACAGTCCAAGGGTTTTTGCCTTGCGCGCTCATCCATTGCGCCTGGCCTTCTCCGATAGAATTTAGGCCGTACATTGCCCAAGCGGTAGTAAGCGGATCAGAAGCGCCAAAACCCCAACCTCCATCGCTAAGCTGGGTGGTATGTAAATAGTTTTTGGCTTTATCAAAGATTGAATTGTCTATTGTTATACCAAAACCGGAAGCGTATTTTAAGGCGTTTATCGCTGCGCCAGTCACATCTTGCCCAGACCAACCGTTCCAGGTAAAAGATCCGTCTGTTTGTTGATCTGCTTTGATGGTGGAAATAGCTGTTTGGATTATTTCAGAATTTGGGTTTTCGTCAGTTGCAAGTAGAGCCAGTGAAATAAAAATATCATCGTTGATTCCCGCCTGACCCACCTGATTATTGGTCAGACATTCTGTTTTAATTTTATTTTTTAAATCAATAATTTGCGCGTTGGTTTTGGCAGTTCCGCTGGCCAGTAATCCCAGGATATGTCGGGGGTATTCTGTGCAATTATTTAGCGTGCCAGTATCGGCAGTTATTGACGTGTTAGTTAAATAATCGTAGAGCGATAACGTTGGATTTTTTATTTCATTAGCGTAAGTATTGTTTGCGCCAAATGACATGGCCGACCAGTCTGATGTTTGTAAATCAATAATACTGCCATTTTCAAGCTGGTTTGATTTTAAGAAGTTTAAGATTTTTTGAACGGCATTATTTATTTCACTATTATTTATAAATATTTGGGTTTGGGCATTGCCCCCACCACTAGTTTGAACTTGTTCGGTGGTAGTATTTGCTTCAGTGGATGTATTAAAGATTGTGGTAGTGACGATGTCTATTATAGAAGTGGTTGTGGTGCTTGTTTCTACTGTGGAGGTAGGTGTTAAATCTGTGTCAGATGTAGATGTGGTTAGGTTTGTATCAGTTGGGGGTGTGGTAGTAACAGTATCTGTTGTAGAAGTTGTAATTTCTGGAGTAGAACTAACTACGTCTATTGTAGAAGTAGTCTCGTCCGCCTTGGCAGGTAAAAGCCAAACAAAACAACTGAGGATAATTAGAGTCTTAATGATGGCTTGTTTATTTGCGGACATATTTCCAAGTAATTAAATCGTTAGGTTTAAGAATATAGCCTGAGACTCCAATTTTTGCCTCTTCGTTATTTATATATAGTGTCCAATAAAATCCAGTGGAGGGATTATTTTTTATGCCGTTTATTTCTTCTATGAAATATCCCAGTCCAGCAAAGTTTTTGCTAGAAAATGATATCTGTCCTAAGCCTTTTAGGCTATTCATGGCTTCGTAGGCAGATGAGTTTGGTTTTACTTCTATTTTATATTCTTTATCTTCAATTGCGATTATTATCGGTGTAGTTTCTGGTTTCTGTTCGTCGGTTTTTGTGTTGGGAGTTGTGGTTGGTGGGGGAGTCTCTATTTTTTTATCAATGGGTTTGTTATTTTTTTTGTTTTCTAGGACAGCTGGTTTTATATCTTCTTCTTGCAGATTTATTTTAGGTGCAGAAGTTGGATTTGAAATTTGAGAAACGGTAGGTTGTTTATTTTGAGTAGAAAATAAATAGGCCGAAGCAGAAACAAAAATAAAAATTAGTATTATTAGTAGTCGGTGAAGTGATTTGGTCATAAAATAAAAAAATCTTTACCGGGCAGGAAAGATTAAAAAATATAAGAATATTTTCCTGCTCGGGACGCAACTTCGCTCGTGAAGTTGTATATCTGAAGACCGGACTTCCAAGTTTAAGTTAAACTTGGTTTACCGTTGCGGCACAGTAGAGGAATCTAACCTCATTTCCACAGATACATATTGAATTGTATAGTTAGACTATCACGTTAGTTTAAGATGTCAAATGGTAGGTGTGGATATTCAACAAATAGAAAGGCTGACGGTTTTTAAAGAGTGACCGCCAAACTCTAAGAGACTCCCCAGATATTTGCAGCTAGCCTAGTCTTTTTTGCTAGGCTTGTAGCGTTTTTGGCGCTCGTGCTGGTAGATCTGCAGAAGCTCTGCAACGTCGATGTGGATGACGCGCTGACAACCGGCGTGGTTGCATCGTAGACGGGTGCGAACGGTAGAGCCGTTTTCTCCGCCCACTTCAACGAAGATGCCGGTACAGCCGTTATTAGCTCCTTTGTTTGGGTGTTTGAAGTAATTGCACGGGAGTTCGACTTTGCCATGCACCTGCGACATGATCGTTGCCCCCCCTATCTTTAATCTAGAGTATACTGTTTATTTTTTTTGCGCAAGTGACTGTATTGAGAAGTAATTTAGCAACGGTAATTGGACCTATACCGCCAGGAGTAGGCGTGATGAAGCTAGTTTTTTTGGAAACATTTTGGAAGTCAACATCGCCATGCATTTTGCCATCTACATAGACAATGCCCGTATCAATCACAACTGCATTTTTCTTCACCATATCTTTGGTAATCAGATTTTGTTTGCCGACTGCCGAGATGATCGCATCTGCCTCTAGGCATTTCTTTTTTAGATCTTGGGTGTGAATATTGCAGGTGGTGACGCTTGCAAGTTCGTTAACAAGCATTATAGAAAGCGGTTTACCGACCAGTGCGCCTGTGCCAACGATGGTAATATTTTTTCCTTTTAAATTAAATTTAATTTCTTTAAGAGTTTTTATGACTGCCCAAGGAGTTGGGGGTTCGATATGATTTGTTTCCATTACCAATTTGCCGATGTTGCTATCGGTCAAACAGTCCACGTCTATGGCTGGGTTAATGGAGTTTAAAACTTCTGAGTTGTATAATCTTTCTGGCAGAGGAAGCTGAACTATCAGACCAGTCAGTTTTTTATCTTCTTGAATTTTTTTAAGATTACTAATCAAATCATCTTTGGAAATATTTTTTGGAAATTGATATAAAGCAAAATCTATGCCAATGCGCTCGGCTGCTTCTTTTTTTCTATTTATATAAGTTTGTGAAGGTTTGTCATTGCCAACCAAAATAACTGCCAGCTTTGGCACAATGCCTTTGGTTTTCAAAATAGCCACCTCTTTGGCAGTGCTTTTTTCTATTTTTGAGGCTAGTTTTTTGCCGTCTATAATGGTTGACATATCGGAGATATTATCATTTTTAAAGAGTTTTTGCAAGGTAAGCTTTGTTTTGTAATGTCATTCCGACCGAGTCTCGAGACGAGTGGAGGAATCCCTTAAACATAGTATTTGCAGAACCCTTAGTATAAGGGATCCTTCGACTTCGCTACGGCTTTGCTCAGGATGACAGCACAACCTTTTTAATTGACCGATTGTTGTATTTCGATTAGAATAACTCCATGAAAAAAGATACATCCTGGAACAAAGTCGCGAATTGGTATGACAAGCTTCTTGAAAAAGACGACGATTCTTTTCAGCAAAAAGTTATTTTGCCAAATTTGCTTAGATCTATAAAATTGGATAAAAACCAAGTGATTTTGGATTTGGCTTGTGGGCAAGGATTTTTTTCTCGTATTATCGCTGAGGGTGGTGCCAAAGTTGTTGCCTCAGATATTTCTCCAGAATTAATCAATCTTGCTAAAAAACATAAATCACAACCTATAGATTATCATGTAGCGCCAGCAGACAATATTAGTTTTTGCGCAGATAAATCTGTGGACCAAATAATAATTATTCTTGCTTTGCAAAATATAAAAAATGTAGACGGAGTGTTTAAAGAATGTGCCAGAGTTCTCAAAGAAAAGGGGAGTTTGTTTTTGGTTTTGAATCATCCGGCATATAGAACCCCAAAGGTTTCTAGTTGGCAGTGGGATGAAGTGGAGAAAGTACAGTATCGCCGACTGGATGCTTATTTGTCAGAATTTCAAACAGAAATAGATATGCACCCGGGACAAAAAAACTCAGAAAAAACTGTTTCTTTTCATAGACCGTTGCAATGGTATTTCAAAATGCTTCGCAAGCATGGTTTGGCGGTGACAAAACTTGAAGAATGGATTTCTCATCGTGAACCTACTAGAGGTCCGCGCTTTACAGCAGAGGATAAATCGCGTAAGGAGTTTCCTTTGTTTTTGTTTTTGGAGGGGAGAAAGGATTGATCTATGCCAGTTATATATTTAGATGAATCTGGCGCTCTAAACAATAAACCCAAAGAAAGGTATTTTGTAATCGGAGCTTTGGTCACCGAGGATGACTCTCATAGGCGAACTTTAAAAAATCTGCACAGCCGTCTTTTTGTTGATCATTGTTTGAAGCAAGGGTTTGTCGAGCTACATGCGAGTAGGTTGAGTTTTCCGACAAAGCAAGATATTTTAAACCGACTTAATAAATTAGGATGTTTTCGCTTAGATTATTTAGTTACCGATAAAAATCATTTAATCCCTTCTCTTTTTCAAGAAAAAAATATTTGTTATAATTATTTGATTGGCAAATTAATAAAAAAATGCATACTCTCGTATCATGAGCCAGTAACAATAGTATTAGATAATCACAGTATTAAAACAAACTCTCTTAATTCCTTAAAGGATTACATTATATTAGAAGCAAGAGCGCGCTGGAGGTTTGATTTTCCCATTGAAGTGGTAATGCTTGATTCAAAAAATTGCAAAGGAATACAGTTAATCGACGTAGTTTCAAATGCTGTATTTGCAAAGTATAATTATAACGCGGATCATTTATATAATTTATGCGAACCAAACTTTAGGCATCGTATAAAATTCCCGTTTGAAAAATTTGGTAACTAAAAACCACCCCGCAGGGTGATTTCAGTCTGTCTATGGTTCGGTGCACTTACAGTACACTTACTTGCATTAAGCTCCCCATAGAACTTACGACAATTCTATTATATACCATACTTGGCAGTTTGTCAATGATTTTCTTTAAATAACCTTTATTGTTAGCCAAAAATAGCTGTTAATAACTCTCTTGACAAGATTATAAAATTTTATTGTTGGGGGTGTTAAAAAACACTTAATTATGTACTTATTTGTTCCGAGGCTTGGATTCGAACCAAGATAAACGGATTCAGAGTCCGTTGTCCTACCATTAGACCACCTCGGAATGTTTTTGTCATTCCCAACTTGATTGGGAATCCAGGGTACGTTCGAATTGTCTGGATTCCCGCTTTGGCGGGAATGACATTGTACGGACAGAGATTCTTCACTTCGTTCAGAATGACAGGCGAAAGACTAAATTGTTGAACTAGTTTCAAACTTATCCAACCAAGACTGTGAAACTGTCATCACAAAGCTCCATTTCCAACCATTGGTTTTGAACAATGCTGGTGAAGTAATGTGCTGTTTTTTATTATTCTTGATTAGATATATGCGGTTGGAATTTGCTGTTTTAACTAGCATTCTTTGGCTAGAAAACAGCACGGTGGCTGGTTTAACCGTTTTTCGAATTTTACGGTCAAAATCACGTAAAGCGCCCATGATTGTATCATACGAATACCGTAAGTCAAGACCTTGCTCAAAATCGCCATTGTCATTCACGATAAATTCATTCGTTTCATCATCAAAACCCTTTATTACAATAGTGTGATAATAAGAGCCATTACGAGCAAAGTGAATGCGGGGATTTTCTAAATTTTTTCCATAAAGCAAGGCGATAACTGGTCTCTCAGCAAGTAGTTCAGCTTTTACTTCTTCTAGAGTTGGATTGGTTTTTATTTTAGCTTCAAAGTATTTGGAATGTTCGTTGATAACTTTAGTCATTTCAGTGGCGTTGGTATCTGCGTTAAACCCAAAAATCTTATTTTCAATAGCTATGTAGTTGAGAATAAGTTGCTTGGCCTTTGTTGCGGAAATGGTTTTTTGATGATTGCCAAAATAGTATTCATCAAGCATGGCGGTGGAAGCTTCTTCACAAGAGTTGTTCCATGGTTTTACCATTAGACCATCTGGTGCTTCGGGTATATATGGAACGGGTAAGTTTATTTTTTCTTCGGTTGCCTGAGCGGTAGAAGCACCAAATCCAAGAAGCGCAAACAGGGCTACAAAAATCAATTTTAACATTTGTATTAGGGTTAGTTTAATTAGCCCGTCTCATCGGTACTATACCTTATTTTAGGCTATTTACACAACCTCTCCGCCAAAATCGGCGGCTAATTTGTTTAATTCAGAATCCTCTTCGATAGCTGGCGCTGCGATCACATCGCAAACCAGAGGAATATGTTCTGAGAAGAAATTTGTTATTGCTTGTTCAATGGTTTTTTTAGTATTGATTTCGTTGATTTTATCTTTATGAAAAGAGTAAGGAACAGTGATGTACAGACGTCCATCTTGAACATGTTGTAGCTGGCTCATTTTGAGAATGAAGCTGAGGGAATGATTTTTTTTGCTTATTTCTTCAATGATACTATTCCATTTATTTTTGATTTCATCAAAGGTTGTTTTTATGTCTCCACTTGCAATATGGGTGATAGTATCTTTGATTGCTTGGGTGATTGGATTCGGTGTTTTTGGTTCTTCTTTTTCAACTATAGTTGTCGTTTCTGTCATCTTGAGTGAGGCTTTTGCCGAGTCGAAAGATCCCTTATCCTTTGGTTTAAGGGATTCCTCTGTGGAATTTATCCCGCTTGCGGGGGTCGGAATGACAGATGTTGCACCGGACGAACGATTAGTTGTAGCTATTTCTTCCTCTATCCCAAATTCAACGGCAAATAATTCCAAAGGTAATTGAGGTAGGGGAGATGATTTGATTTCTCGGTGGCGGATAATCAGAGATTCAAGCATTTTGATTAGTCTCGGAGTAGTGATTTTTTCTGCGATTTTTTTGATAGACCCTAAATCTTTGTCGCTATAATCGGTATTGAGATTTTTGGTTTGGAAGTTTGTTTGGACAATCATGGCTAGGCGTAAAGCCTCAACTGTGTCATAGGCAAACTGTTCAAGGTTTATCCCGTCTTCTACCGATTTTTGTAGTAATTCAATGGCGGTCGCTGGGTTTTTGTCTAAGATAAGATTAATAAACTCTAAAATAGATTCTACATTTGAAGTAGGGAGAATCATCTCGGCGTCTTCCGGGCCAATACTTTTTAAGTCAAGACTCAAAATTTGTCCTAGCAGGCTTTCAGCATCACGGACACAGCCGTCGCTCTTGTTGATTATTCTTTCCAAAACTTTTTTATCAACTTTTATTTTTTCACTTTTGCAAAGTTCTTCTAAGCGTTTGAGCATGTCATCGTAGCCAACTTTTTTGAAATTAAAACGTTGGCAACGGGAAATAATGGTGGCTGGTAATTTGTGAGTCTCGGTAGTAGCGAGGATAAATATAACATGCACTGGAGGTTCTTCTACGGTCTTGAGCAGGGCGTTGAAAGCACCGGTAGAAAGCATGTGGACTTCGTCGATGATAAAGACTTTGTATTTTGATTTGGTTGGTTTGAACTGAGCGTTTTCAATAATATTTTCACGGACATTGTCTACGCCGGTATTGGAAGCTGCGTCTATTTCAATAATATCTATACTGTGGCTCGCAGTTGATTCAACACAAGAAGAGCAGATGTTGCAAGGTTCGTATTCGCCATCTTTTTTATTTTCACAATTTATCGCTTTGGCTAGTAAGCGGGCAGTGGTAGTTTTACCCGTACCGCGTGGTCCACAAAATAAATAAGCATGCGCGATTTTGTTAGTTGCGATTTCGTTGGTAATAGTTTTGATAATATGGTCTTGACCTGTGACATCGGCAAAAACTTGAGGACGGTATTTACGGTAGATTGTTGACATATTTTATTTGTATTATAACCCTATTTCACTAATGGAAGCCTTACTTTCTTTGGTAACTGCGCCTAACTGTGCTCTTTCTTCAATTTCTGCTTCCACAATCTCTCTTGGTCGGCCGTATTTTAATCTAGAAAGCTCTTTTATAGCTGCTGCTAGCTGTTTATTGCCAGAGCGAGGAGGGTAGGTAAGCATATTAAACGGTTTGGCAGCTGTATTGTCAATCAACAGTTTAACATAAGCGGTAAATTGTTCAACGTTTACCAGATCATAAGCGCTAAACACAGGAGCGTATTCTTTGGCCAGGACTTCAGCATCTTCTACACCGATACGGAATGATACAAGTGTACCCGCATTACCAAGCACGGCATCGCGTACGGTAGTTTTACCTTTATTATCTTCCAACTGCTTCATATACTGGTGGGCAATAATAAGTTCTAAGCGATATTTACGAGCTTCAGAAAGAATGGTGGCGATAGAGTCGGTGATAAAGTTTTGGAACTCATCGATATACAAATAAAAATCATGACGTTGATCTTCTGGTAGGGAGGCGCGCTCCAGAGCGGCCATTTGTAATTTGGATACAATAATTAAACCAAGTAAGTTTGAGTTCATTTCTCCCACCAAACCTTTGGCAAGATTAACTAATAATATTTTTTTGTTATCCATGACTTCGCGGAAATTAAAACCAGAATGGGTTTGTCCGATAATATTTCTGATCATGGAATTTTCGATAAAGCGACCCACTTTGGAAATTAAATAACCAAGCATTTCAGATTTGTGGAAGTCAGAAGTCTTGGCCATTTCTTTATCCCAGAAAGCAAGAACCATCGGGTCATTAAGTTTGCTTTTCCATTTTTTCACAAACTCGTCATCGGTAAACATGCGAGGGATTTCGGCAATTGTTCCGGGGTTGACCATGTCAGCCATGAGCGTCAACATGACGTTACGCATACTGTGTTCAAACATCGGACCAATCATAGATGGGTCAGTCACCAACTTATAGAAAATAGAAATCATTTCTTGGGTAGCAAAATCTTTTTGTTCTTCGGTTGAGACTTCGATAATATTTAAACCAATTGGTCTGTCTGTATCGGAAGGATTAAAATAAATAACATCTTCGGCGCGTTCTTTTGGCACATGTTGCAAAACATAATCCACAAAATCTCCGTGCGGATCGATAACACAGACACCTTCGCCGGCGATAATATCTTGCACAGCCATGTTTTGGATAAAGACAGATTTACCACTACCTGATTTACCGATAGTATAGAGATGACGACGACGGTCCTCACGTTTCATTTTAATAATTGTTTCTTCGCCTCTATATACCGCTCTGCCAAGAGTAATGCCTTCTTTGGCGACGTTGGTTGGTGGGGGAGACTTGCGCGCTCCAAGCCAATTTATATTTGGTGTTTCGGTACTTGGGATTGGCATATGCCAAAAACTTGCCATCTCTTCGGTGTTAAAGACCATGTAGTGGCTTTCTTTCATGCCTCTATATATGTAGTCACGAATCAAAGTATTTGGTTTGCGAGGCACAGCTGCCGCTAGAGTATTACCGTATCTATATAGATTGTATTGACTGAAGGCATTAATAATATTTTCTAGATTCATCACGGCTTTTTCTTTGTTGTTGGCAGAACTTACTATGCGAATGGTTGCTTCAAGACCGCCACGACTAATTTTTTCTTCCATGTTTTTTATCATCTCTTCTTCCATTTGTGTCATCTGATATCTTTGATCCATACCACCCTCGCTTTTTTTGCTAGGAGCTAAATATTTGAGAAAATCTTTGAAAAATTTCAAGACATAATTTCTTTTGGCGACATCTTCAAATTTTTCGCCACTCTTAATATCACGTACCATATGCACGCCTTGACTGCGCCATTTGCGAGAGGCAGGCCGTACTATGTATTGGATTATAGCCCCTTCATCTTCGCCAACTTTACTTAGGGGATTAAGAAGAGCGATAAGTGGATCGCTATCCAGTTTTTTGTATGTTTTGAGCGGGAAAGCGGATTTATGTTTGAGCCATAGATAAGCGCCGACAATATGACTTTGCGGTTTGAAAGCGTTGTAATCCGGCTCTTCTGTGATTTCTGCGTGAGGATACTGAGCGTGGATTTGTTGTTCCATAAAGCCTTTGACTTTGTCTGGCATCACTACATAAAAAGAAATCTTGTTGTCTTTGACTACAATTTCAAAAGCAATATGATCATTTCGACCCATTAGCCATGCTTTGATACCTTTTTCTTGTTTGAGACCGGCGACAGCGGAAAAAATTGTTTCAGCCACGGCCACTTCTTCACGTACATGGTTGATGTTGTCTTCGGCGCTGGCTGATTCGGGTTTGTCGCCTTTTTTTTCTTTTGGTACTTTGATAAGTAGGACTGTTTTGTGAAAGGCTTTGCCTTTGCGTCCGCGAATAGTGAGGATAGCTTTGAGAATATATAAAGAGGAAATCAAAAAAACTAATCCTAGAAGAAACGGAAAAATCATGATAAAAAAATCGGTGGAGAATAGGGAAATAGTACTGTAAAAAAAATCCGTAATATTCATACCACGATAGCTGGATTAGAATCTATTTTTTAGAGAAATTATTTTGTCTGTTTTTATCTTTGCTTCTTGTTCTAAGAAAAAGTGATTAATACCAGGAAGCATTCGTAGCCAGTCCAAGATTAAGCGTAAGATTTTTTTGACTTTAACGTGACTATCTTTTAGTAAATCTCGAATTTGAGTGGCGGTTTGTTCGCCTTTGAGTTTGAATTCTTGACGAGCAATAGGGGATAGACGTTGGTAGGAATCGTTTAAGCCGTCTTCCAGTATTTTTTCTATTTTGATAATTGTCTCATCCTTGGCTGGAGGAGGCATTGCTGGTCGGCGTTTAATAGTAGGCTTTGCTCTTTGTTCACCAGACTCTCTAGATATTTTTTCTTGTTTTTCGCGCTTTTCACCTTGTTCATTTTCAACACTAGCTTCTTCTTCCAATTTTAAATCAACCTCTTGTTGAGGGTTATTAATTTCAGAGGAGTTTTTATCTGGAATTTTTTCCTTTATTGGTTTGAAAGCCATAAGATGGATATAAAGTATGATAACATATTTTAGCTTCTTCAACAATGTGCTATAATGTATTTACATTGTTATTTAGGATTTTATCAACTGTCATTCTGAGCAAGGCGAAGAATCCCTGCCCAAACAATTGTCATTCCCGCAACAGCGGGAATCCAGGCAATTTAATTGTACGCTGGATCCCCGATCAGGTCGGGGATGACAACGAACAGCCGACAGAGATTCTTCACTACGTTCAGGATGACAAAAAGAATTATGAAAAATTTAAACGAAATTCAAAATAATGGTTTGCTCTGGGTTAATGTCACCCAATCTGAAGAAAAGGTTTTGCGCGCTTTGCAGAAAAGGTTTCAATTTACTGATCAAGAAATTTCAGAAAGCCTGCCTTCGTTCCAGCGTCCTAAGTTTGTCAAACGCGACAATTATTATTTTTTGGTCTTACATTTTCCGGTTTTTGACCGTAAAACTAGGCGTTTAGGCTTTGCGGAAGTGGATTTTTTCTTAAATAGCAGTAGTTTAATTACCGTACATAATGGCAGTTTGGCTGTTATAGAAGAGTTTTTTAATAGTTGCCAAAAGAAATCGGAGCTTAGAGAAAAATATTTTAATGGCACTTCGGCTCATATATTTTTTGAACTCCTCAATCGTATGTTGGAGTCCATCTTTCCGATTTTGTTACATGTGAACGACGACACGAATTCTATTGATAAAATTTTGTTTGTCAAAATTCCGGATAGAAAAATGGCCGAAGAGATTTTGAGATTGAAAATGAATGTAGTAAATTTCCGCCGAGCCATGCAAGGTCATAAAACAGTTTTAGATCATTTAATCAGTCGTGGTGGTAGGGAATTAGATCTACAATCTTATCAACTGTATATAAACACCGCTCGTGATCATGTAGCTGAAATTTGGCATACCCTAGAAAGCCAAAAAGAAAGCGCCGATGCTCTCGATGAAACCAATGAGTCGGTGGTTGGTTTGCGGATGAATGAGATTATGAAGACTCTTACTATTATCTCGGTAATCACTTTTCCTTTGACACTCGTAGCTACTATTTTTGCCATTCATGCTGGGGGAACACCATTTATAGATAATCCTTTTGGATTTGCAATTATTTCTATTATTATTTTTATCGGCGCGATGCTGATGCTCTCGGTATTTAAGATTAAGAAGTGGATGGATTAGGATTAAAATATAAGCCTACTTCACTTTGTGGGGAGTATTTTTTGGTATAAATTTTAAGTTGGTTTTTATTATCTGTGTGCTATAATCAATTATATGAATGAAAGTATCTATTTATCCGTTATAATTCCAGCCTATAATGAAGCCGAGCGTATCGTGCCGACTTTGCGTGCTACTAGCGAATGGTTAATCAAACAAAATATTGTTCATGAAATTATTGTAGTCAATGATGGATCCAGCGACAATACCAGCGAAGTTGTTACGGCTATTGCAAAGGAATTGCCATACCTGCGTTTGGTAGAAGTTTTCCAAATAAAGGAAAAGGCCATGTGGTACGACTAGGAATGCTTGAGGCAAAAGGCAACTTACGGTTATTTATGGATGCGGATAATTCCACTACTATAGAGCAGTTACCACAATTATTGTCAGCTATTACAGCTGGCAGTCATATAGCGATTGGTTCGCGTCGAGCGATTGGAGCATATGGTGCAGTAAAGGCTCCTTGGTATCGTCGTGTTTGGTCTAGGATTGCTAACAGAGTCGTGAGAAAAGGCCTTATTAGTGGAATTAGTGATACACAGTGTGGTTTTAAATTGTTTACCGCTGAATCAGCTCAAGCTTGCTTTTCGCGTGCCAAATTTAATGGCTGGGCTTTTGATTTGGAGGTTTTGGCACTGGCTCAGGCTTTGGGTTATAAAATTAGAGAGTTACCGGTGGCTTGGGTGCATGACCAGCGTACAAAAATAAATCCTATCAAAGATGCTATAAAAATCACCAAAGAATTTATGAAGATTCGACAAGCCTTTAAACGCGGTGATTATAATGTATGAAAATTTTTGTTATTTATAACCCAGTTTCGGGTTTGCGTTGGATAGATAATGCAAGCAAAATTAAAAAAATTCTACTAGATCGAAAAGTAGATTATACATGGTTTGAAACTAAGCCTGTTCCTCATCAGGATTTTAGTATTTTTTTGCAAGATAGCTATGAGAGAGTTTTGGTGGTTGGGGGAGATGGTACGGTGCGAGAAGTAGCTCAGTTTTTTATTGAGAATAAAATTTCAGTGCCATTAGCTATTATTCCATTAGGCTCAGCCAATATTTTAGCGCTTACGTTAGGAATACCTTTGTTTCCATTGTCAAATTCTTTAGATTTCGCCCTGACATCTTCGTCGCAAACTTTGGATGCTGTTAGTGTAAATCGACAATATTATGCCTTGATATGTGCTGGGCAAGGCTATGATACATCGCTCATAAATCAAACAACACGTAAACTTAAAAAACAGTACGGGGTTTTTGCTTATGTAATTTCTTTTTTAAAAACTTTTTTTCTTTATTTTAATCACCGCTATACGATTGTGGTGGATGGCAAGCGATACGAAACAGTGGGGAAAATTGCGATTGTGTTAAACGGACTCTCTGTTTTGGGGATTCCTTTGGATAAAAAAATATCTCCTAGCGATGGCGTTTTAGATGTGGTAGTTTTTAATCCCTATACCTTATGGGATATTTTTTACTCTCTAGCGTATTCTTTTTGGCGTGGCATAGATAGAACTCCGAGAGTTCAAATATTTTCAGGGAAAGAAATATCAATAAATCAGCGGAGAGGAAAATTTATCCAAGTTGATGGTGAAGTTTTTCGTGCCAAAAATTTGCAGATGCACATCTTGCCCTCGGCGATAAATATTGTCTATAAGAAGAAATTTTAAATTTTAATTATTTTTGTTCCATCAGCTCTATCTTCAACCGTATATCCTAAAGCTTCTATTTCTTTTCGTAGTTCGTCGCTCTTGACCCAGTCCTTTGATGTGCGAGCAGCGTTGCGAGCAGAGATTAGTTTTTGAATCTCAGGAGGTTTTTTTTCTGTTTTTATTTTATTTATTCTTTTTACATTTATGTCTATCTGTAGACCAAGCACTTTATCAAATTCTAACAGTTTTTTATACGTAAGCCCTCGTCTTTGTAGTAATATCCACATCCAACTGAGCGCGCCTGGTATATCAAGGTCGTTATAAATTGATTTTTCAAATGACTCAATTTCTTTCATGTTTGAATCTTTATCTACTATGGTAGGATCGTTTTTTAACATTGCAGAGGCTTTATAGAGATGATCCAAACCATTTTGCGCTGCCTGTAAAGCCTCCCAACTAAACGTGAGTTGTTTTCGGTAATGAGTTTGCAAAAGTAGATAGCGATAGGCTAGGGGAGAAATGCCATGTTCTTTGAGTGTTTGTAAAGTGACAAAGTTATCGCCAGATTTTGCCATTTTATCACTTCCCATTAGCAAAAACTCCCCATGCATCCAGTAGTTGGCTAAAGGTTTGCCTTCAGCTGCTTCGCTCTGAGCAATTTCATTGGTATGGTGCACAGGAATATGGTCTATACCTCCACAATGAATATCAAAAGGTTGGCCAAGATATTTGGCAGCCATAGCCGAGCATTCTATATGCCAACCAGGGAAACCAACGCCCCAAGGACTCTTCCATTCCATTTGTCTTCTCCCACCACCTCCAACCCCTCCTCGGGCAGGAGGGGATAACGGAGTAGAAAATTTCCAGAGAGCAAAGTCAGTTGAATTTTTTTTATCACCCATTTCTACTCTTGATCCGGCTTTTAAATCTTGTTTATCAAGTTGAGCTAGTTTGCCGTAGTCTTTTAATTTGGAAGTATCAAAATAAACTCCATCTTTGGTTTGGTATGTAAAACCTTTTTTTTCTAGTTTTTTGATTAAGTTTATTTGTTCTTTGATGTTATCTGTGGCTTTGGTAAATTTGGTTGGGAAAATAATATTTAGATCTTTGAGGTCGTTTTCAAAAGCCTTGGTATAAAACTTCGCAATATCCCAAGCGCTTTTACCTTCGCGAGCAGAACCTTTTTCCATTTTATCTTCACCTTGGTCGGCGTCGTCTGTGAGGTGGCCAACGTCGGTAATGTTCATTATATGTTTGACTTTGTATTTGTTGTATTCCAAAACTCTTTTCAAAATATCTTCAAAAACATAAGTACGTAAGTTGCCTATGTGAGCATAATTATAAACAGTGGGGCCACAGGTATAGAGGCCAGCCTTACCTTTTTTGATTGGTTTGAATTCTTCGATTTCGCGAGTGAGGGTGTTGTAAATTTTCATAATTAGGATATTTGCGAATGCCCTTGTGGGCCACTAATAATACGAATTTTCTAGAATGTTCTAGTTAGGTATCCTCCAAATTTGCAGAGGACGTATCCTGAAATTTACTAATAAACCTAGTCTAAGGTCAAGAGCTTCTAAATACCGAAGCATTTGCATCTTATGGTCAATCGTTAAGCGGTCCGTAACTTTTAACTCTATAAGAATTTTATTGTCAACAATTAAATCGGCTCTAAATTTTCCAATAATCGTATTATTTATTTTAACGTCGAATGGAAATTCTGTTTTGTAAGGAATATCTTGTTCGTCTAGATAGGCGCAGATAGCTTTGGAATAATGTTTTTCTTGAAATTTGGTTCCGAGTTTGTTTTGAGTTGTAAATAAAATGCCGTTTAATTGGAATGATAAATCTTTGTAAATTATATCTCCCATATTCGCATTATTTGTGAGCCATCAGGCTATTAGCAATATTCATATTGTAACTTATTTATCCCCAGTTATCAACTGGGCTATACACTTAACTTCTGATTCTTGGTATAATTAAAACGCTGTTAGGTGTAATTGTCGTTCTGAGGCAACGCCGAAGAATCCTTAAACCGTGGAAGGGATCCTTCGTTGCATTCAGGATGACAGCCAAAGTTAAACTTTGTCTTATGTTCGGTTTTTTTAAACCAAAATCATATTTAGGAATTGATGTTGGTGCTGGTGGAATAAAATTAGTAGAATTACGTCTAGAAAAGAAAAGACCAGTTTTGTTTACCTATAGTTTTACTTCCGACAAACAAGATATTCACAAATTTCAATCCAACGAAGATAAAAATATAGCAAGGCTTCTCAATAAAGAAAACAAGCCCGCCACTATCAATGCTGCTTCAGATCAAATGGATAACGAGGCGCAGATAATCAAATACGCTGATACAATAAAGGTACTATGTAAAACAGCTCGAGTAGTTTCTAAGACCGCCATGGTCAGTTTGCCTGTATCTTCTGTATTTCACGCAGTTGTCACTTTACCTCCTCTCAAAAAAGAAGAACTTGATCACGCTGTCAAAGCCGAAGTCAAAAAATTATTACCTATTCCGCTAGAAGAGGTGGCTTTGGATTTTCAAGTGTTAAAAAATACCAATCCAGCTGAAAAAAATCAGCGGGTGCTGGTCAACGCTGTTTCTCACAAACTGATCGATTTTTATTCTAAGGTTTTTGGTAGAGCCGGTTTGACTCTGGAAGCCTTAGAGCCAGAATCAACCGCCTTGACTCGTTGTTTGATTGGCCGAGACCAGTCTGTGTCTATGATAATAGATGTGGGAGCAGAGAGGACTAGTTTTTTTATCATTGATCAAGGAGTGCCAATAACTCATCATAGTATAGATGCGGGCGGAGACAAGATAGACAAGATAATGCAAAATATTTTGGGACTGGATATCGAATTGCTAGAACAGGTAAAGCATGATTTGTTTGATTTTCTCCCAACAAATGGAAATAATATTTTGAGTGAGCAAAAGTGGCTTGACATTTTTATGCCAGTAATAGATCCTATACTTAAAGAAATAGAAATAAGTTTGGAAGTTTATTTACGTCAGTCTGGCAACGAAGGCAAGCGTCCAGAAAAAATTATTTTGACCGGCGGAATGGCGCTGATGCCGTTTTTGACAAAATATATTGAAAGTAAATTTAGAATTAAATGTTATGTTGGCGATGCTTGGGCTAGAGTTGTTTATCAGGATGGTCTCAAGCCTGTACTTCGCCAAATTGGACCAAGAATGTCAGTGGCAGTCGGGTTGGCGATGAGAGATATGTTATAAAAAAATAAATTAGATTTAATTTTATGGCGCAAAATAATCAAATTCATATCTTGATTGTAGAAGACGATAATTTTTTGGCTGATATTTATCAGAAAAAATTTGAAATGGAAGGCTTTAAGGTAAGCACTGCTGGCAATGGTGAAAAAGCTTTGGTAGATATCAAGAAAAAAATGCCAGACTTGGTCTTGTTAGACATCTTATTGCCAAAATTAGATGGTTTTGCCGTGCTTGAAAAAGTCAAAGCAGATTCGGCGGTAAAAAATATTCCTATAATATTACTGACCAATTTAGGTCAGCAAGACGATGTGCAACGCGGATTAGAAAAAGGCGCAGCGGACTATCTAATCAAGACTCATTTCAAACCATCAGAGGTTGTGGATAAAGTAAAAAAGATTTTGCATCTGTAAATGTGGTATAATATACGTAGGGGAAAATATAGCAATCGATTTTTAAAGACTAGGCTTATGACTACAAAGAATAGGAAGGGGGTGACAATATGATGAAAAAGAATAATAAAGGTTTTACTTTGATTGAGTTGTTGGTTGTAATTGCTATTATCGGTTTACTGTCAACCTTGGCAGTAGTGGCACTTGGCAATGCGAGACAAAAAGCTCGTGATGCTAAACGTCTTTCCGACTTAAAGCAAATGCAAACCGCTTTAGAACTTTACTATACTGACAAAACGGATTATCCGGTAGCTGCAAATCCTATCACTTTAGGAATTTCTGACTACGCTTGTTTGGATGGTAATGGTTTTACAACTGTTGCTTTATGCGCTAGCCCATATATGGGACAAGTTCCAGCAGATCCATTAACAGCTCAAAGTTATGTATACACAAAGGGTGTTAATACATATACAATCACTGCTACCTTGGAAACAGCCATGAATAACTTAACTGGTGGAATCACCTTGAGTCCATCTGGAATCGCAGACACTTCTAACTAGTTTTTTCAAATTTGAAAAACAAGATTCCCGCCCTTGCAAAAGAGCGGGATTTTTGTTTTTTTGCAATTGTGTTATTATATATCATTATGTATTACTATCAATTTTTCGGTAAGTTTGCTTACCTTATCATTTTCTTCCTAGGTCTATCGGTGGGTAGTTTTCTCAATGCTTGGATTTGGCGAACTCGTGAAAATTATCGTATTACCAGTGGGCGGAGCATGTGCCCGGTTTGTCATCGTCAATTGCGTTGGTATGAAAATATTCCGGTGTTGAGTTTTATCGCCTTAAAAGGTAAATGTCTGACTTGTAAAAATCCTATTCCACTTCATTATACTTTGGTAGAAATTGTTACCTCCATCTTGTTTGTTCTGTTAGCTAGACATTCTTTGAATCATCCGACTGAAAATTATTTGTATTTTTTGCGAAATATAATTTTTTTGATAATTTTAATTGTAGTTTTTGTTTATGATGCCCTGTATCAAGAAGTTCTATCTGAAGTTGTTTGGTTAGGATCTTTGATTGGCATTTTTTTTAATTTATATTTGGATTATAGTATCACGTCAATGTTGCTTGGCGCAGTTGTAATTAGTGGTTTTTTCTTGTTGCAATTTGCAGTTTCCAAAGGACGTTGGATTGGAGGAGGGGATGTGCGCTTGGGAGTGATGATGGGTTTGTGGTTGGGTTGGCCGATAAGTTTGGCCGCGCTTTTTATCGCCTATATCTCCGGAGCAGTTATAAGTTTGCTATTATTAGTTTTTAAGAAGAAAACTTTAAAAAGCGCTACACCGTTTGGAACTTATCTGGCTGCGGCGACACTTGTTTGTATTGTTTGGGGAAATAGAATTGTAGATTGGTATATGGGACTATTGTGATGAGAATTTCACGAATGGCCTTGAGGCCCACGAATGATAGAAATATTAGTCTCATTCGTGGCGCTCGAGCGCATTCGTGAAATTAAAATAAACATATGCCCGCATCGAAAGAATTAAAAACGAGAGTAGAAAAAATCCGCGCTCAAGTGGATGATTTGCGCTATCGTTACCATGTCCTTAATGATCCGCAAGTGACTGATGCGATGTATGAAGGATTGATGGATGAGTTGCGAAAAATAGAAACACAAAATCCAGAACTTATTACTTCAGATTCGCCAACTCAACGAGTGGCTGGTCAGCCTTCGGAAAAATTTGAAAAAATAAAACACTCTGTCCCGCAGTGGTCTTTTAATGATGCGTTTAGTGAAGAAGATATGACAGATTGGGAAGAAAGAATTTTGAAAATCCTCGAAAAAGAAATCGGTAGTCGGCCAAGTGATTTGGATTATGTTTGTGAGCTTAAGATTGACGGTCTTCATATGGTGCTTACTTATGAAAATGGCCAACTAAAAACCGCAGCTACCAGAGGTGATGGTCAAGTGGGAGAAAATGTGACGACTAATATTAAGACCATTTGGTCTGTGCCAATAAAATTAACCGAAAGTGTAAGTTTGGTAGCTGAAGGTGAAGTCTGGATGGATAAAAACATGTTAGTAAAAATAAATAAAGAAAGAGAAAAGCAAGGCGAGTTGCTGTTTGCCAACCCACGCAATGCGGCTGCTGGTACCATTCGCCAACTCGATCCGTCTATTGTGGCAGCTCGGAAATTATCGCTCACGGCTTATGATATTTCGAGTGATAATGCTCCGGCTTCACAAGAAGAAGAATTAAAATTATTAAAAAAACTTGGTTTTAAAACCGATACTCATTGGAAAGTTTGTAAAAATTTAAATGAGATTTTTGAGTTTCATAGGTATTGGCAAAAACACAAAACCACCCAAGATTTTTGGATAGACGGTGTGGTGATAAAAGTTAACCAAAAGAAATATCAAAACGCTTTGGGTTTTACCGGCAAGGCCCCTCGCTGGGCTATTGCCTATAAGTTTCCGGCCGAACAGGGAACAACCAAAGTAAAAGAAATTATTTGGGGAGTTGGCCGTACAGGCGCGATTACCCCAGTGGCGGTGATGGATCCAGTCAAGCTTGCTGGCACAACTGTCACTCACGCTACCCTTCATAATTGGGATGAGATAGAGCGTTTGGGAGTGATGGTGGGGGATAATGTGGTGGTAGAAAAAGCTGGAGATATTATTCCAAAAATTATCCGAGTCTTGGATAAGATGCGAACCGGCGAAGAGAAAAAAATAAAAGAACCAAAAGTTTGTCCAATTTGCAAAAGTGAAGTCAGAAGAAAAGATGTAATTGATGCTAAGCAAGCAACGAGCGTAGCTTTATTTTGTGCAAATAAAAATTGTTATGCCCAGCAACTGCGTCGTATTATTCATTTTGTGGGTAAATCTGGCTTTGATATAGATGGTTTGGGTAAAAAAATCGTAGAGCAACTAGTCAAAGAAGGTTTGGTAGAAACTCCAGCCGATATTTTTGTTTTGAGCAAGGGCGATTTGGAACCATTAGAGCGTTTTGCTGAAAAGTCAGCCGATAATTTAATTCAAGCAATTGCTCAGTCTAGAAATATTTCTTTGGCAAATTTTATTAATGCCTTGGGTATTTCGCATGTTGGTGAAGAAACCGCGATAAAATTAGCGCAGAAATTTTTGAGCATTGATAATGTGATGAAAGCTGACTTGGAAGATTTGGAAAATATTGAAGATGTGGGTCCGCAAGTTTCTTCATCTATCTATAAATATTTCAGAGATGAAAAAAGTAATAAGCTAGTTCAGGATTTGATTAAAAATGGCGTAAAGATTGAAAGTTTTAAGTCACCAGTAAAAAGTTCCAAGTTAAGTGGGAAAACTTTTGTGCTCACGGGTACGCTTAGTTCTATGAGTAGAGACGAAGCCAAAGCAAAAATTCGCAGTTTGGGTGGAGAAATGTCTGAAAGTGTTAGTAAAAAAACAGATTATGTGGTGGTGGGCGTTGAGCCGGGGAGTAAGGCGAAGAAGGCGGTTGAGTTGGGTGTGAAGATTTTAAATGAGAGTGAATTTTTAAATTTGTTGAAGAATTAATTACGGCCTTTTAGTTTTCTCCAAAAAGTGGTAAAATATACGCGCTATGTATATAAGCTGGTTTAAAGACCTAACCATCAAAGACATTCCTTCGGTTGGAGGTAAAAACGCTTCCCTTGGTGAAATGTATGCCAAACTTACTTCTAAGGGTATGAAAGTACCCAATGGTTTTGCGTTGACCGCCGATGTTTATTGGGACTTTATAAAAGAAAATAATTTAGATAAAAAAATAAAAGATACTCTAAGAGGCTTAGATAAAAAAAATGTGCATGATTTGGCAGTAGTAGGAAGCAAAATTCGCAAAATGATTCTTGATTCCAAATTTCCTAAACAAATAGAAAAAGAAATAGGTATTGCTTATAAAGCGCTTTGTAAATCTTCTAAGAAAGCTAATTTAGATGTGGCTGTGCGCTCTAGCGCCACGGCCGAAGATTTGCCTGATGCTAGTTTTGCTGGACAGCAAGAAACTTATCTCAATGTTTGTGGTGAAAAAGAATTGTTGCTGGCAAGTAAAAAATGTATTGCTTCGCTATTTACCGACCGAGCTATCTCGTATCGCGAAGATAAAGGCTATGAGCATACAGCGATTGCTCTTTCAGTGGGTGTACAAGAAATGGTGCGATCTGATATGGGTACTAGTGGTGTAATGTTTACTCTAGATACCGAATCAGGCTTCAAAGGCGTAGTCCTTATCAATGCTTCTTATGGACTTGGTGAGTATGTGGTCAAAGGCCGGGTGACTCCGGATCAGTTTTATGTTTTTAAAGATGGAATTAAAAATGATTTTAAGTCGATTATTAGTAGGCGCTTGGGAAGTAAAGAAGTAAAGTTAATTTACGGAAAAATTGGTACTAAGCAAGAAAAAGTAAAACCATCAGATCAAAGAAATTATTGTTTGACCGATGACGAAGTTTTGCAATTATCCAAATGGGGCGTATTGATAGAAGAACACTATGGTCATCCGATGGATATAGAATGGGCCAAAGACGGAATTAGCGGGCAGCTATTTATTGTACAAGCTAGATCTGAAACTGTTCAATCAAAAATAATAAATACCATAGAGCAATATCAAATAAAACAAAAAGAAAAAGGAAAAGTATTGCTCACTGGTTCAAGTGTTGGTCAAAAAATTGGCCAGGGCAGAGCTAGAGTTATCAACTCGCCCAAGCAAATGAAACAGTTCAAACCTGGAGAAGTTTTGATTACTCGTATTACTGATCCTGACTGGGAGCCTATCATGCGTATTGCTAGCGCTATTGTCACCGAACAAGGTGGTAAGACTTCACACGCCGCTATCGTCAGTCGTGAACTAGGCACACCGGCTATTGTGGGCGCTGCCAAAGCCAGACAAACTATCAAAACCGGAGATGAGGTTACTGTGTCTTGTGCCGAGGGCGAAACTGGTTATGTGTACAAAGGCCTATTACCATTTGAAGTTATTCGTACTGAAATAAAAAATGTCCCTGATACTCGCACCAAGATCATGATGAATGTGGGTGATCCGAGCAATGCTTTCACGCTCGCTAATTTACCAAATGACGGTGTCGGTCTAGCTCGCGAAGAATTTATTTTTACAAATTTTGTTAAAATTCACCCCTTGGCGCTAGTCAATTATAAAGATCAGCCCAAAGATGTTAAAGCCAAGATAGACGCGCTCACAAGCGATTATAAAGATAAATCCAAGTACTGTGTAGACAAGCTCGCCGAGGGTATTGCCTTTATCACTTCTGCTTTTCATCCTAACGATGTGATTGTCCGTTTGTCAGATTTTAAGACCAATGAATATGCAACGTTAATCGGTGGGCAAGCCTACGAACCAAAAGAAGAAAATCCAATGATTGGTTGGAGAGGCGCATCTCGTTATTATGATCCAAAATATAAAGCTGGATTTAAACTAGAATGTGAAGCTATCAAAAAAGTCCGCAATGAGTGGGGGATGAAAAATTTGATAGTGATGGTGCCATTTTGTCGGACAATAGAAGAAGGTAAAAAAGTTTTGGCAGTGATGAAAGAATTTGGCCTGGAGCGAGGCAAAGACGGTCTCAAAGTCTATGTGATGTGTGAGATTCCGGCGAATGTAATTTTAGCCAAAGAATTCTGTGAAATTTTTGATGGGTTTAGTATTGGCTCAAATGATTTGACCCAGCTTACACTCGGTGTAGATAGAGATTCGGCTCTTGTGAGTCATGTTTATGATGAAAAAAACGAAGCGGTAAAAACTTTGATTAGACAAGTAATAAAAGTTGCGCATGAAAATAAGCGTAAAGTTGGTATCTGTGGTCAAGCGCCAAGTGATTATCCTGAGTTTGCTGAATTTTTGGTGCAAGAGGGAATAGATAGTATTTCTCTCAATCCGGACACAGTAATCAAAACTCGTGAGCGGATTGCCAGTATGGAGAAAAAAGTCGCTGCCAAACCAACCAGCAGTTTCAAGATGAATGTGGCTTCTAAGATGCTTTTGATTTTTGGGGTATTGGGACTCACGACAATATTGGGTGGTTATACTTGCCAGAATGTAAATGCAAATAAAATGTCGGCGGAGGAGGTAAAGATAGAGGTGGCAAATCAGGTGGCTTTGGCAAAGTCTGATGCAAAGAGAGAAATGGATTTAGCTTTAGCCCAACAAAAAGCAAATTCAGCTTCTACCTATGTGGAAAACGGTGATGACTTGCCTAGTTTTACAATTTCCTATCCCTATGCGTTAAGTGTAAAAAGGTCTAAAAATCGGGTTTATTTTACTAGTCAAGGTGAAAGCAATACTGGATTTTTCTCCGAATTTTCTGTTTCTAAAGAATCTTTTAGTCTTGGAAAAACAGAGTATATTACAAGTTCGTCTGTTTGGAATGGATTTCAAATAAAAAAATTTGAATATCCTCCTCGAGATAGTGGAGATGAAGGTGCAACAGGGGTCGTAATTCTTTTTCCAAATGGCTCCGAACAATCAAAATATGTTATTGTATTTAAAGGTTCTATTGATGTGTTTGATGAAATATTTCAAAGCATAAAAGATTTTAAAATAAATTAATTAACTAACTAACTTAGAAGCATATGTGCGACGACAAAATGGGAAACGGTAGTAAAGAAGGTGGAAGTTGTTGTGGAGGACATAGCATGGTTTGGGGTCATAAATCTTGGCTTTGTTGGCTTCTGGGCGCGGTGGTACTTATGATAGTTTTTTGCATGGGTTACAAGCTCGGAATGTTAAGAGCTTATCTTGGTGGTTTCGGGTATGGTCATGGAAGAAATTATCCACACCAAATGATGATGTATCGCGGAGATACTTATGATGCTGGGTACAGGGGAGGAATGATGGGTAATTGGCAGTATGCGGAAGATGCGCAACAGTTGGAGGATCAGGTGACTAGTAGTCTTAAGTAGAAAATTTATAAAATAAAAACCCCGCTTTATAGAGCGGGGTTTTTATTTTAAGAAAGTTTAGGAACAAACAAATCTCGTTCGCGGTCGCCCTCCTGATCTGCTTCCAATTTTTTAGAAACAAATCAGGTGTTGCGAACGAGGTTGATGTCCCTTGTCTTGAGGTTGACCTCCTCTGCAGAGCACCGTTGCTGTCAGGCCTTCTCTCTGATCTAGTCGTTCTTGTCTCGGGTCGCTGGTTCGTAGCATCCCCATGGGATCGTGATCGTGATTTGATCCATGTCCACTTCCCAGGTGTCGAGCAGTTCGCGCAGTGTTTTCTCTGCGTCACTGCCCAGGCCCTTGAGCAACCAGGAAAGATTGAACTTCAGGTTGCCGACAGGGTCAATGTGATCTTCCATCACGTTGAATCTGGAACCGACCAGGAATGTCAGGTTTCCCAGATCCATCTTGACTGGTGGCGAGAAGAAGCAGTTGGGGATCGCGAGGATCATGATCCAGATTGGGCCTGGCATTTACGACTCCTTTTTCTGGAGAATAACTGCCCTGTAGGGCTTCATTCTGGAGATGTTTCCCTTTATGATTTTGAGGAGCTTTCCGAATGTAGTCGACTCCTCGAGGGTGAGTTCGTCACCGAAATTGTTGTAGGCGAAGCCCTTGATGGTTGCCAGTACTTTACCGTTTAGTACTGTTCTCTTGGTGCACCTTGACGGTCCACCCGCGAGCTTCACTGTGACCAGTAGCCACTTTCGGGCATCCTCTTTTTTCATCATGGCTGGGACTCTTTCATATGCTAGAGTATATTTCTAAAACGCTCATTTTGTCAATGTTACAAATTCAGCCAGTTGACATAATCCAAGTTTTTTTGTATAATTTTCTTATTGTAAATAGACAATTTGGGTCGGTAGTTCAACTGGTTAGAGCACTGCCCTGTCACGGCAGAAGTTGCGGGTTCGAGTCCCGTCCGACCCGCCATAGCTAGAAACAAATATTACACTACACAATGGTGTTTTTTTGTTTTAGTAGAGCGGAAATCGAGCCTACAACTTTTGTTATTTTAAACTTGGTACGGCGGTCACATTTTGTAAATTGTGACCATTTTGTGACCAAAAAAAGAGGGGATTATGGCGATATTTCACACCTTCGGACAGTCACCACAGCCTGTACAGATACTTATTTAAAACTTTTAATTATAAAAACCCTTCATTAAGAAAAGCTTTTTTAATTTTAGTATTCTGCAAGTTACTTGGATATATTAGTGATTTGTACAATGGAACACACGCTGAGTTTTTTGATACCTGAAAAATTGCTATAAAAATAGAGCTAATATTAGTATTGATGTAAAGTTATCAACATGTAAGGATATAAACAATGTAAAGTAGACTTGACATTACTTTTTTATTACTTTACAATTAAGTAATAAATAAATTTAATTTTTTGCTCTAGACAAAAAATTAATATAAATCAGCCCTTTATTTAAATTGGGTGATAATTTAAAATCTTATGCAATACAAGTTAGTCGTCGGCGTGACTATGTTATTGGGAGTAATAGCTATTGCCGGAGCCGGTTGTGCTAATACTAACCAAACAAAGAATTCGGCTGATCAGTCTGCAAATATGATAAAAAAAGAAGACGCCATGACCGAATCGCAGAAAAAGACCGCCATGATGGAGAAAGAGAAAATGGAATCTGAACAAGTAGCGATGGAAAAACAAAAAATGGAGGACAAAGAAAAAGCGGCGATGATGGAAAAAGAAAAGATAATGACTCCAGAAGAAAAAATGATGGCCGAAAAAGAAGCGGCTATGGAAAAGGAAAAAATGATGACTGCAAACACAGTGGGAATGTATAAGGACTACTCTCCTGCGGCACTCGCTGAAGCCACCAAAAATGATGGCAAAGCAGTGTTATTCTTTTGGGCTTCATGGTGTCCGAATTGTAAGGAAGCCAATGCAGACTTTCTGGATCATACCAGTCAAATTCCTAAAAATGTAACGGTACTTAAAACTAACTACGATACTGAAAAAGAGCTGAAAACAAAATATGGGGTTACTTACCAACATACATTTATACAGGTTGATGCTAACGGCAACCAAATTAGTAGATGGAATGGTGGTGGCATTGCCGAATTAATCAGTAATTTAAAATAAAATGTTGCAAATTATTTTCTCTTTTCTCGCGGGCGTGCTCACAATTGGCGCGCCCTGCATCCTGCCGATGCTCCCAATTATTTTGGGGGTATCGGTTGGTCATACTAGTAAAACCAGGCCAATCTTTATTACACTTGGATTTATTACGACGTTTTCCATAGCTGGATTGACTTTGTCTCTTATTGTCCAAAAATTAATGATTGCGCCAGACTTATTGCGCAATATTGCCGTGGCTGGTTTGGCAATTTTTGGGTTGCTTATGCTTTTTCCAAAACTGTTTGAAATATTAGCGCAACGATTATCCGGATTTTCCACCAAAGCCCAAAATATAAGTCAAAAAGCAGGCAATAAAAATTTTGGTGGTTTTGTCTTGGGTATGATTTTGGGTCTTATCTGGACCCCGTGTGCTGGGCCAATCTTGGGGAGTATCCTTACTCTTATTGCTACTCAATCAAACTTTGGACAAGCAATTCCTATGCTCATTGCCTACGCTGTTGGTGCCGGTGTGCCGATGTTGGCTATTTCCTATGGGGGACAAGCTATCACTACCAAAGTACGATCTGTCGCAAAATATGCTAATAGTATTCAAAAAATATTTGGTGCCATTATTTTGCTATTGGCAGTGGCTATGTACTTTCAATATGATCTCAAGTTGCAAGCGAAACTATTGGATTACTACAGCTTCCCGACGCTCGAACAAAAATTAATAAAACCACAATTAAATGTCTTGCCTATAATTAATCAAGAAACCAATATCAAAAATACTGCGGTTGACCTTCCCGACTATGGGCAGGCGCCTGATTTTAAAAATATTAAAGCTTGGATTAACACAGATAAAAATCTGACAATGAACGATCTGAAAGGTAAGGTGGTGCTGGTAGATTTTTGGACATATTCTTGTATTAATTGTATTCGTACATTACCGTACGTAACGTCCTGGTATGAAAAATTCAAAGATCAGGGTTTTGTAGTTATTGGTGTACATACACCAGAATTTGAATTTGAAAAAGTATTGGATAATGTAAAAACTGCGGTTAAACGACATGGGATTAATTATCCAGTCGCTTTGGATAATAACTTTGGCACCTGGAATAATTTTAATAATAATTACTGGCCTGCTCACTATCTTATTGATCGTGATGGTAATATACGTTATTATCATTTTGGCGAAGGTAAATACGAAGAAACCGAAAATGCCATTGCCGAACTTTTGGGGATGAATAAAACAGTTACCAAAGCAGAAGTAGAAACAAATCAAAATATTGGCACTCCAGAAATTTATTTTGGTACTAACAGATTAGAATATTTAACTAAGTCTCAATCTCCAGATAAATCTGAAAATGAATACTACTTACCAAGACAATTGGAGAGCAATCACTTTGCGCTACAGGGTACTTGGAACTTTACTCCAGAGGTTGTTCAGTTAAGTAAAGGTGCGGGTAAAATAAAAATGAATTTTTTTGCTGGTAAAATCCATATGGTAGCTGAGGCCAAACAACCGATAACTGTACAAATTACGGTTGATGGCCAAAAACAAAAGCCGGTCACTATTTCCGGCTCGGATCTGTATACTTTATTTGATTCCACAAGTTATACGTCGCATGAAATTATTATTGAGATTCCAGCTCCAGGCCTTGAAGTATATACATTTACTTTTGGATAAATACATGATTAAAAATAAAATAAAACAATTGCGGGAAACTCAAGGCGCTACGCAGGAAGAATTTGCCAGCGCGCTTAAAGTTTCCCGCCAGACAATTATTGCTATGGAAAAAGGCAATTACGAACCATCTTTGGGGCTGGCTTTAAAAGTAGCTAAATTTTTTGATCTGCCGGTGGAAAAAATATTTACTATTAATTAATTGTTTAATTTATTTTTTATGCCGCGTCTCAAAATTTTGATCTACTATATTTTACTTCTGGCACTCATTGCCCTGGTCACTGGTTATTTACTGTTTGAGCCAATGAATGAAATGTCTATGCCGGCAATTATTTCTATCTGCACTTTTTTGGTTTTATACTCAGTTTTAATATCCTTGGCGGGAGAGATAAAAAGTGAGGATGAGAGAGAGGTTATGCATCGGAACCTTTCCAACCGAGTCGCAACCATAGCAGCGACAATATTTATTTCTGGCGGATTGATTTATCAGATTTTTGTGACACATCATATAGACTGGTGGTTGCTAGCCACCATAATTATCGTTAACCTTACAAAAATTTCTAGCCTTATTTATTTACATTATAAAAAATAAGGTTCATAATATATATATAAATAAAAAAGCCTTTCAAAAGTAGGGCTTTTTTATTTTATCTTGGCTTCGAGGGCTGGGATCGAACCAGTGAAGTCCACGTTAGTGATTTGCATCTTTTTATTTTGAGATTACAAATTTAAAACTTGTGCCCACTTTGTGATCAAACTTCTTGCCTATTATGGCCATATTTTTGATATTCAGACAGCCTCGATACCTGTTTAGAAAATTTTAAATTGCTTTTTTATCATTGTTTAAGTACAATAAAATGTAGTAAATTTAAAATTGATAAGTTATTTAGAATTTTGACCTGCCTTATTTTATGAGAAAAATCATAGTACCTGCGCCTAAAAATGATAAATTAATTAGCTCTTTTGTTTCACTTTATAATACTCTTAAAGGTATTGAATGGGGTGAGAAAATTGAATTTGACGTGTCTCAGATTAAATTTTTGTGCCCTCTAATTTCTCTTCCAATTAGTGCTTATATCCATAAAACTAACAGTACAGTGAATAACGAAAATCACGCCACAAAATCATATGCCAATACGATAAAATTTCCTGATGGTGTAAATAGTGTGTCTGATTTGGAAGCAGAAGTTCAGCAAGGAAAAACCTATGTTCCCATTAGTGTTTTACGGCGTGAAGCAGGTGCAGAAAGAGAAAGACTAGAGTCTTTATTTAGTCAGATGATTTATAAAGTAGTAGGGGCAACTCTAGGTGCACGAAATGCTATCTATTATCCTATAAGTGAGTTAGTAACTAATATTTTTGAGCATAGTAAAGAGAGTAAAGGGTATATCTTTGGGCAGTATTATCCAAATAAAGAGTATCTAGATATGTGTATTGTAGATACAGGAAAAGGTTTGGCGGCAACATATGCTGACGAGAAGAATCTAAAAATTTCTGATGATGAGGCTATAATTCAAGCAATGGATGGACATTCTACTAAAAAAGATAAGGAAAGAGGTTATGGAGTTCGGACTTCAAAAAGAGTGGTCTGTGAAGCTCTGGGAGGATCTTTTATGATTATTTCCGGATCATCTGCTTTGATTGCGGATAATAAAGAAGAAAAAATAGTAAAATTAGGAGATTTTTCATGGCATGGAGTTATTATCGCTTATAGAATTATGAAGCCAAAAGGTACTATTGACATCAGTCCATATTTGGAATAAAATGATTGGTCAGGTATAATAAATACATATGAAAGAAACAATTGCAAACTTAAAATTAATTAGCATTTTAGCCCCTATTATAAGCTCTCGAGATTTAATAGAGAATTTAGAAAAGCTAATTTTAAAAACCGATTCAAAAACGGTTAATTTAGATTTTGAGGATGTAGAATTTATTTCTCGTTCTGCAGCTCACGCCATGCTTCGTTTAAAAGAAGATTTACAGAGAAAAACTTGGAATAAGAAAGAAGTTTCTTTTATTAACACAAATAATGAGATAAGAGACATGTTTCGGGTAGTTGCTGCAAACAGAGCAATACCAGAAGAAAAGGCTTATAGTTTTAAAGCAAAGCATGTAAGTATTGAAAGTTTGCTGTAAAATTATATATATAGCTTGAATATAAAAATTCAAAAAGACAGGGTTTAAAACCCTGTCTTTTATTTTAATCTTAACAATTTAGCCTTACAGCAGTTGGCCTGCCACGGTAATTATTTTGGTACTTAATTTTAAGTTCATTTTAAAGGATAGTTTTCTTAAATTTAAAGTTTTTTTATTTTCCATAATAAATTCAAAATAAGATGAATAATTCAGAGCAGTAGAGAAAAATACTCCAACTATTACCCAGGGGATTGCACCCTGTGCTGCGGCTGTTAGGCTCAATTGTCAAAGACAAAATAACTATATCATATATAGATAATTCTGTAAATTCAGTCGCTATTTTTTTGTACTGGCTAGACATATAAAATTGTGTCCACGTTGTGACCAAAAATTATATAAAAATGGCCATAATTTGCGTAGACGGACGGTCACCACATCCGTCAGGTTAAACAAAAAACAACCTTCTGTTAGAAAGGTTGTTTTTTAAATAAATTTTTTTCAGAGACCTTCGTAGCTATGTATACAAAATCTATATTATATATAAAGCTACGTGAAGGCCTCCTGATCCTTACTCCATAGGAATGTTGTTGGGAGCTTCGAGTTGTTCAGTGTACGCCGCCGTCGGGGTCTGGTTGCTGGGGGAACAGCTCCGGCAGCTTGGCGCGCAGGCTCGCGACGATCTCCGTCGGGATCTGCTGTCGCTTCGCGACCTGATCCAGGAAGGAGCCTGCGTCCGTGAGGGTGCGCGCGTGCTCGGCCACTTCCTTGGCATTGCCATTCACGAAGAGCGCTAGATCGGCACCGTGCTCCAGACAGCCCTGGAACGTAATCGTGTATCGATCGTAGCTGATCTGTGCGGCGTGCTCGGGGCAGCTGGCCGTGTCGGCCTTCGTCACGGGAACCATGATGAACGAAGAGCCGATGTCGTACTTCTTGGTCAGCTTCGCAACCTCCACCTTGATCATGTACTCGACGAGCATGATCAAGTTGAGGACGAAGATCGTGCCGTAGAGGATGGCCCGTCCCACATAATCGTTGTGGATAGCGACGATCATCGCCGTGATCCAGAAGACGATGGCGATCGCGAGCGGCAGTAGCCAGAGACTTTCCTTCTTCATAGAATCTCTCTCCCTTGGTGTGGCGTCATTGACGCTCACCTGTTGTTGTGTGGTAGAAGATGTTCTGTAAAGCAAGATGTACCTGCTTTAAAAAGTATCTTCTACCATGATGTATAAGGAACAAAGTCTATTAGTTAATAACTAATAGAACAAATAATAATATCATATAATTAAGCTTTTGTCAATCCTTTATCATTAAATTTGGCTAACCCTAGCCACCCAGGTTCCCACTTCGTCCCATACTCCTCGCTAAAATTAGTTGGCTTATGTTAGCCAATTTTTTTGTTGTTTGTATATTGGATAATCCCAGAAATTAAAAAGGTGCAGCGAGATTTGTTGAATGTTGCGCTTACCCGAGCGATTTTAGAACTACATGTTATGGACAAAGCAAGGTTGAAAGATGTTTATGATAGGAGTTTTTGTGATGTCTAGGTTATGTTGTAAATTATGGGCTTTTTGGTATACTTGCTGGTATAAGTTAACTCATAAGTTTATATGAATGAAAAAAAGTCAGAGCTATCAATTACGTTTGAGAAAAAATTTCAGGAAGAATTAGACAAGTTAGCCTTGTTGGGTAGATTAGTAAAGGAATTCATGGTTAGTTCCTATGATAGTATTCGGGCCAGAGAATATCCCGTAGACCATAAATTAGGCGGGTCAATTTTAGGGCCTTTAAATCAGGAAGTGTATAAAAAAACTGGTATAGATATGTCAGGTATTAAACTAGATTCTAGTATAGAAGACTATGCATTCGAATTGGGAAAAAAAATTTCAGATAAAAAATTATTAGAGCTTACATCAGAGATGGACTCATTAAATTAATACAAGAACATAAAAATTATAATTAAAATAATTCAAAATATATTTGCTTTAGCGTATATATTCTCACTCGCTCGGACAAAATTAACCATATTTAATTTTGTCTCTCACTCATTTGAATATGAAAAAAATAGTAGGAATTTTTCTGATGGCAGTAGTTATGTTTTCCGCCAGCGCGTCTTTGGTCAAAGCTACTTCCGTCTCGGTTGGGCAAACTCAATTACAAGCAAAACAAAAAATTGAGGCGCAGAAGGCTGAGATAAAGAGAAAAGAAACTGATCGAAAAGCTAGAAATACAGCCTATAACGTAGCCATAAAAAAAGCGCAAGATGAACGTAGAGCCAAAATAGCGGCTGCTAATAAATCTTACCAAGAAGCATTGAAAAAAGCTAAACTATTATTGGTCGCTCCAAATCCTGTAGCTGTTGAGAATACAAAACAAAAAGAACGTGATAATAGGCGCCTTTCAGATTTAAAGCAATTACAAGTAGCTTTAGAACTTTATTATACCGATCATAATGTTTATCCAGCGGGCACAGGCGCTGTTTTAGGAAGTGCCAACTTTGCTTGTTTAAATAATGATGGTTTTAAAATACTTGGATGCTCTATGCCATATATGGGATTGATTCCATCAGATCCATTGCCTAATCAATCTTACATTTATACTACGTACGATGGTGCTATCAGGTATACAATATCAGCAGTTTTAGAAAGCAGTATTTATGGTTTGAGTGGGGATATTACACTTAATCCAAGCGGTATAGTGGATTAGCATAGTAGTTGATTTCATTGGATAACATATTTCTCTAACTCTTGACATTGTAGTACATCTGTATTACACTATATTCTATAATTCACTTCAGTATATTTATGCGTCAAATTACTAGCTTATCATTACCTACTTCCGATCTTAAACAAATCAAAATCTTTGCGAAGAAACGGGGCTATAATTCCGTTAGCTCCTATGTGAAGTATTTGTTTAAAGCCGATGAGGAGCTTATTTCTGAAACTGAGCTTTTAAAAACAGCGCGAGACGCACGTAAGGAGTATGTAGCCGGCAAGTCAATCAAAGCAAATTCTTTGGCTGATCTGGTATGATTATCACAAGTATTTTGTATTCTTCTAAATTTGTGGTGGAGTTAAAAAAATTACCAAAAGATCTCTTTGTTTTAGCGGCGAGAAAAGAAAAAATTTTTAAAGAAAATCCTTTACATCCATCCCTTCGCCTTCATGCCTTGCATGGAAAGTTAAGTGAGTTATGGTCAATTTCTATTACTGGTAATTATCGTATTATTTTTGAGCGCCAAAAAAATGGCGATATTTTGTTTATCTCTATTGGTAAGCATGATATTTATAAAAATTTGTAAACAAAAAGACCCAGATAGTGCGTGGTAAGAGGAGAGGAAACTAAGGAGGGTAAGTTTCCTCCTTATACCACGCATTCTCTGGGCCTTGGAGGTAGTTATATACTACTAATTTTTAGATTTTTGTCAAGCCTATTAAATAATCCCCTTGGGGATTGTCGCAAAGCGACATTTAGCAGGCTCAAGGGTTTGTCTGTGGACTGAAGTGTTTTATTTCTTCACTGCATCAACTATTTTAGCAAATATAGCTTCGTGATTCTGAGCCAAGTCGGCTAAGACTTTTCTATCAAGAGCAATATTGTTTTTCTTGAGAGCGTCAATGAATTTGCTGTAGCTCATTTGGAAGTTGCGAACAGCAGCGTTGATTTTTATATTCCACAAACCTCGGCTGGTGCGCTTCTTGATCTTGCGGTCATTGAAAGCATATTGACCAGCTTTCATTTTAGCTGGTTTAGCTAACTTGATTTTTGATTTTCTTCCCCAGCGGAAACCTTTTGTGTGTTTGAGAATGCCTCGTCTGCGTTTAGCGTGGAGTAAACCACCTTTGATACGTGTCATATTATTTTAGATTTATCTGGATTAATCTTTTAATAAGGTAAGTTAGTTTTCATGGCTTGGCGTAAGGTTTGGCTTGTGACCACGTCTGACTTTTTGTTTCGACCGGTATTTCCGTTTTCACGGGAATTAAAATGGTTTTGTCCGGCTGTACGTTTCATGATTTTACCAGTCTTAGTGACTTGGTATCTTTTGGCTGTGGCCTTGTGTGTTTTCATTTTAGGCATATAAGTTAGGATAAATGCGAATGGTCGATTCTCGACTCACTAATGACACTAATAAATTTGTGTAATTTGTGGGGCTCGAGCCCATTCGTGTTATTATTAAATTTACTTTTTAGCGATTATTGCTGTCACTTTGTTAAATTGGAATTCTACTTCTTGGTCTTTGCGTACCGGTAAAATGGCATTAACATTACTGACAAATTTTTCTACCACTGCTGCAGCCATTGGTCTTTGTTGTTGTTCTCTACCTTTGAGAATTATTTCTACTTTTACTTTATCGCCTTCATTTAGAAATTGCATAGCTTGGTTTTGTCTTATCTCCATATCATGAGGAGAGATGCGTAAGGACAATCTGATACCTTTTACTTCTGTCACATGGGCGTGAGCTTGTTTGAGACGCTCTTCTTTTTCTTGCTGGTAACGGAATTGTCCAAAATCGATAATTTTAGCAACTGGCGGAGAAGATTTAGGATTGATAAGAACCAAATCAAGTTCTTGCTCGCGAGCCATTTTTAAGGCGTCGGGAGTTTTTGTGATACCTAAATTTGTGCCGTCATTTGCCAAGACCATAACTTCTGGTACAGTAATACCTTGGTTATAGAAAAATACTTTTTTTGGCTCTGGTTTATGTTTTTTGTGGGATATTCTCATATTAAGATTTATCCGGATATGCAGATAATCCAGATTTACGGATTTGAACCGTTTGTCCAGACGTTATCATCTGTATATCTGAGTTATCCGTAAATCCGGATTTCTCTGTGGAGGTGGCGAGAGTTGAACTCGCGTCTAGATAACTTTGACTAAACCGTCTACATACTTAGTGTCTCTTGTTCTTTAATCAATCCAATAGAAGAGGACGAAAATTGGATTGACGAGCCGAGTAACTTCGCCATATAACAGCCGGCGCTCCTATATGACTACGCCTAGTGAATGACACCACGATTCGGCTACTAGGTGTTGCCGGCGTGATGGGTAAATGGGTATTAAGCCATTACCGGAGCGAAAGCGTTGACAGTAAACATTTTACTGAAAGCAACTTTAGCTTTTGATAACAAGTTTGCACTTATTATGTTGCCCTTTGTGATTAACGAGGATCAGAGCTTCCTCGGTATGCGAGTGTAGCCAGCAGCTTCTATCGAAAGCCCGGCACCCCCTTTGTAAAAAAACGTTTGTCATCCTGAGTGTAACGAAGGATCTCTGTCCGTTCGGTAATTTAGACAGGGATTCTTCACTTTGTTCAGAATGACAAAAAATAATTTAATTCTTTCTTTCTCTAGCCATTTCTCTTTTAGAATCTCTTTGTTTTAGAGTTTCTCTTTTGTCGTAAAGTTTTTTTCCTCTAGCTACAGCCACTTCTATTTTTAGAAGTCGTCCCTTAGTATACACTCGCAAAGGCACAATTGTCAAGCCCTTTTCCATAGATTTTGCCCTTAAATAGGCGATTTGTTTTTTATGGAGAAGAACTCGGCGGGATTGGGTCGGGTCATAGTCAGGTAGGGGACCCACAGCTTTGTATTTATTAATATGCATATTTAACACGGAAGCATTGGTACCGTGGAAAGTTATGTATGAGCCTTTTAAGTTTATTTGTCCAAGTTTAGCGGATTTTACCTCTTGTCCTGATAATACCAAACCAGCCTCGTATTTCTCTAGGATTTCATATTCAAACTCGGCTTTTTTGTTTTGGGCAAGGGGCATAGTATTGTTTGTCATCCTGAATGAAATGAAGGATCTCTGTCCGGTTTTTCGTTGTTGTCTTCGGTCAAGTCGAGCGAATGGCGGTTGTATGGGCAGAGATTCTACACTTTGCTCGAATGACAATTGTATAATTGATTACGTTTATAATTGTTCAATATTAGCAGAAATAGTTATGATTGACAAATTAGGCCTTTCGTATTATATTAAGCCGTTAATATTGAGATGTTTGATGTTTGCTTTTCCTTAAAAAAACGAGTACAATTCTTTAAGATTAAACACTTATGCTTAAATTAAAATCAATTTCTCTTCATCCAAAATTAGCAGCCGTCATAGATTTGGTAATCAATGTGGCTTTATTGTTTGGTTTCAAAACTTTTTTACATTCTTGGTGGGTGGTAGGTATTTGGTTCGGGGCAAGAGTTGCAGTTTGGGCGGGAGCCATGTGGATGGTCTATTATCCAAAGGAAATGAGTCGATGGAAGCACTTGGTCTCTCTAGTCGCCTTAACACTTGGGTCTCTAGCTTTTCTTTTATTTATAGAATGGGATTTTGCTTGGTATTTATTTGCCACACTCTTTTCACTTCTGTCCTTTTTTAGTTTTTGGTTGCTACCCGACTCACATGTTAGTTTAACGGCTTTTCTCAAACCGCATTTACGTTGGCGATTTTTGATGTCAGCAGTTGGTTTGGCAGGTATTTTTGAAGGCGCTCAAGCTATTATTTCATTTCAAATTACACCAAATATTGCTCCTTGGGTTTGGCTTTCATTTGCGTCATTATTCGCATCTTTGTTTGCCGGTTGGTGGTGGTGGGAATATGGTATAGTTGTAAATAAACGTTTTTGGGTTTGGTTGGGAGCTTGGTTTTTAGTTACCCTAGAATTATTTTGGGTTTTAAATATTTTGCCAATGGGTTATTTGGTAAGTACCCTGATTCTTATTTGGTGTTGGTATGTGGTCTGGCTACTGGTGCGCTTTAATCTAAGTCCCGAAGGTATACATTGGAAAAAACAAATTTTATTTTTGAGTACCAACATTTTTTTATTTATTATTTTTTTGATTTTTATCGTTAGATGGAAATAAGCAAAGCTTGAAATTACGTCAGGCTTCGAAAAAAAATATTTTATTTTATACTCATCCTTAGTAATTATAATATGATTCCTCCGCACCTTCCTCCAAAAACACAAAATCCGGAAACTCAAAAATTTTTGCAAAGGCTGAAATGGTTTTTGTTTATTATCTCTATTAGTCTTTTGGCCGGTGTTACTGGCGCCTCGATGATGCTTGGTTGGGTGTGGCCACGATTTACCGAAGACGACACTTGGATAAACTCATATACTCGCCCAGGATTATCTCGCGCGCAATTAGAAAATCTTATTCGTGAGGAAATATCTTCTCGCTTGGTAAGTGTGCATAGAGGTTCTACAAGTTTGGCCGGTGTTAATTATTTTAGTAAAAAAATTGGTGATGGCATTATGTTGAGCTCCGATGGTTGGTTGGCTACCTATCAACCTAACTATGATGGCATATATAAAAACATTTATGTGGTGGGTAATGGGGATAAGATTTATTCTGCCGAAAGCGCGGTTTGGGATAAATATTCTAGTGTTTTGTATTTAAAGATTAAAAACGATCAGTTTAAAGTTGTAGAGTTTGTCGATGAAAATGCGCCGTTAGACGATATCTTTGTTTGGCAAGATACTAATTGGTATCATGGCACTGTGCTGTATCCGGTCTTAAATTATAAAATTCCGCATGTGGATATGGCGCCCGTCCGTAGCTATTCTTTGAATGGTGTTTTTGCTAGTGGGGGAGTAGCGATAAATAATCAAGGTCGAGTAGTTGGTTTGGTTTCAGAAAATAATTTGCTTTTACCTGTTGCCAATATTACTCGTGTTCTGTCAAAAGTATTGAGTAAACAAGTATTATCTTATTCTTCTCTGGGTGTGGAGGGTTGGTTTAGCGAAGAGCAAACAATTTTTGTGGATTCAAAAAATGAAACCGGCGCCAAAGAAAAAGTACAAGGATTTTTTGTTTCCAATGTTTTGTCTGTTGGAAATTTGCTTCGTAAAGGAGATTTGCTCACAGAAATAAATGGCAGAATTGTTTCAGTTGACAATTTGTGGTATATTATTAGCAACGCTGAAATGGTAAAAATAAAAGTTTTACGTGCGGGAAAAGTTTTGGAGATAGATGTAAAGGTAATACAAACAAAATAAAAATTTAACATATCTGTCATCCTGAGGCTTACATGCCGAAGGATCTCTGTCCCGTCTGTCATTCTGAATTTATTTCAGAATCTACTAGGATAGAAATTTGACAGAGATTCCTCACCCTGTAAAGGGTTCGGAATGACAATTAGAATAAATATGTTCAATATCTTAAAAAAACACAGCGCTCTAATTATTGTTTGGGGTTTAGTTTTTTTAACCAGTTCAATTTTTGCTAGTTTGTTTTTCCCAAAACAATATAGCGCCACTACTCAAGTCTTAATTATTTCACGAGATAAAAGTGGGGTAGATCCTTATACCCAAGCCAGATCTGCCGAAAAAGTTGGCGCCAATCTCACAGAACTTATCAATACTACAGATTTTTTTAACAAAGTGATGAATAATACTACCTATTCTTTTGACAGAGAACCTTGGAAAAATTTAGAAGACATAAAACAGCGCAAGAAATGGACAAAGGATGTACAGGCAAATATGTCCTATGGCGTTAGTATTATGAATATTAAAGTCTATAGTTATACTCAAGATGAAGCTATGGCTTTGTCAAACGCCATCACGCAAACTATGGTAACTCAAGGATGGGAATACCTTGGTGGTGATGTGGCTATTAAGTCCGTAAGTGACCCTCTTATCTCTCGCTGGCCTGACCGCCCAAACTTTTTTGCTAACGCCGGTATTGGATTTTTGGTGGGTGTTTTGATTTCTAGTTTATGGGTTCTTCGTTATCGTAAGCATAATTTGTTTGGTGGGTAATTTATTTTAAAATTTATGTCCAATATACAAACAGCCGAAGAAAAAGGCAGGAAATTAGGAATTTTGATTGTGTCTTTAAAAATTACTGACCAAGAGCGTGAAGCTATGCTTGGCTTGTTACCGCACATGACAGAAATACAAATTGATAACTTAATCAATGCTTTAGAAATAAATTATTTGCAGGCTATGACCCAAGATCCAGATAGTAAACTTGCCCAAGATTTACAAAAAGCAGAGGAAGAGTTTCAAGCAAAAATATTAAAAATAAATGCAGGTACAAATCAGGCGCTAGATTCTATAATTTAATTTTGAATTATATGGCAAGAAAACCAGGGACAGGAGAGGGTATGGAGTCTGTCGCGCATGGTGAATTAGTAGCGTATCATGCAAGATTGGCTTCGTCGAAAAAACAATTGGAAGATTTATCAGGGACTGCCGCGTTGCCTGAAAGTAGAACTAAGATAAAAGAACTGTTGCGTCGATGTAAGAGTTTAGAAGAGAGCCTTAAGTCGTCTGACTATGCTAGTAAAAATAAGGCCACTGTTGAAAATCTTTTAGGACATATTGAAGTTGGACTTCGAACATTGGCCGTTAAAAAAGAAGTATTGCTAGATCCAGAAAAAATCTATAGTCAAAAATTAAAAAAACACGATGAAGATCTTAAAACTCTTGGACCAGAGATTGCAGAAATGGAAAAAAAATTTGGTAAAGATAGTGCCGAGATGGTTGGTTTAACAGAAAAGGTAAAAGAACTTATTAAGGCGTTTTTAACAGAGAAGAGTGCGTTTGATCATAAAAAATGGAATTTTTCCAAGAATAAAACTAAAGAAGTCGATGATTTATTGGAGCAATTTCATACAGAAATGGAGGCTTTGAAGGCGAAGAAAAAAGTGCCTGAACCTAAGGCTGAGAATGGTGCAGATAATCCAAGTCAAAGCGATGCTGAGAAGTCTGAGAATAGAATAGAAAAGCGAAAAAAAGCAGAGCGTAAACTAGGTATTTTAGTGACGGTTCGTGATGAAATGATGTCTGATAAACAGAAATCCAAAATATCTGGCTGGGTGACTGATATAGAAAGATGTTTAAACCAGGCTGCGCGCACAAATGACCTTGAAGTTTATGATAAAAAAATGGAAGCTGTAGGCAAGTATTTTGGGAAAATTGAAAATAAGTTACTGCCTCAAGTAAAACAGGAATTTGAGAGTAGAGTAGCTGGAAATCCGGCCTCTCAAGAGTTTATTACTAATGAACAGATAAATGTGCGTCAAGGGTATAGGACGGAACTTCAAAGGTTAAAAGATCTTTTGATGCAAAAACAAGGTACTCCAGGTATGGAGGATAAGCTTGATGAAGTTGATGTCAAAATAGGGAATACCAGATTGAGCCATATTCGTACGCGTGCCGATATGGCTGTTGCGCTTGATGGTATAAAAACAGGCCTTGGTAATTTAGTCGCGGAAATAGAGGCACTTCCGGCTAAAGGGGATGTAGCTCCACCTACCGAGCCTATTTCTGATCAGCAAAAAGTAAAATTGCGACATTGTCGAGATCAGCTTGTGTTACTCGGAGGTATGCTAGATAAAAGAGATGGGGAAGATGAGGAGATGATTAGGCTTGAATCAGGGCTTATACGGTTGAAAAAGAATTTAGAAGTGGCAAATAGATGTACCGATAAAAACACCTTGGAAGGTATACTTCAAACCATACAAGGTATTCTTGATGCTCTGCGCGCAGATATAAGCAAGCTTCCTGCTAAAACAGTTCCAACTCCTGACGCAGCTACTGGTGCTTCGGATACTGTTGAATCTGTGACATCAGAGCAAGAAGAAAAATTACGGGAGTATAAAGAAAATTTAGCTATAGTAAAAAATGGATTGCATACAAAAGCCTATTCAGATAGATTGAAAGCTCAAATTGATGAAATTGAGGCAAATTTGACCTTGGCTAAAGTACCTTTTATTAATAAGTCTGAATTAAAACCTCTCCTTTTGGTGCTAGATAGAGATATTTTGCAATTATACGAAGATTTTAATGCGCTTCCACCTGCTGGCTCATCAGAGCCAGATGTAGAGTTTCCGGATTTTGATCCACTTCCTCGGGCTGGAACGGATGTCCTTCCGCCACTTGGACCTGACCTGTCTTTGCTTACCGATGCGCAGAGATTTAGGATAGATAGAATCATTCCAAATAGATTTAGAGATTTAAGAAGCCGTCTTGCCGCTGATAATAGGCTCACTGTCTTAGAACCAAAGTTGCCACCTATTCATGATAAGATTGAACTGATAAATTCAACTCCAAATGCTGAATTAGATAATCTCCTTGAGGAGATATTAAAAGATATAGAAGCTTTGGATTTGGAAGCTAGTTTGATTGGTCATAAGAATTATTTTACACTCCTGGAGTCTCGATTAGAGAAAAGAATCTCGACACTGGCCATAGATGCTACAATGGCAGATCTAGAGAGTAAAATAACAGAAGCAGAGACGTGTACAGATTATGGCAAATTGAAAGGTTTGGTTTCTCAGATAGAAACAATTCTTTCTGGTCAATTATCGGCAGATATCCGCGCTCTGCCAGAACGAAAAACGGAAATTCAAACAAGATCCCTTGCTAATACTAAAAAAAATCTGCAAAGATTAAGAGATTATTATTTACCCCAAAAAGTTGGTACAGAAGCTATAGAAAAAAAAATTAATGAAATTGAAGTTAAAATTACTTCAGCCGAAGCAGTTGATGGTAAGAATGAGTTGGAACCTCTAATTACGGAAATAGAAGGTGGTGTCACATCTTTGTATGAAGATTTCAATGATTTACCTTCACCAGAAACTATGGCAGAGGAACGTTTGATTAACTATGAAAGAGACCTTACAAAATTAGCTGAAGTTTTTAATAATTTATATAAGGATAAAAAGAATGTTAAACTAGTAAATAAATATCTTGGCTCTTATGACGCTCTAGTTAGTATTATTGATGACGCACGTAATTTACCAGTCACATCAGAAGAAGAGTCTAAAGCATTCTTAGCTGCTACAGACAATGTAAAAATTAAACTTGCAGAATTTATAGAATTAGTAAAAAATGATCCAAATAAAGATGTCTATCAACAATTTCAAGATGCATTACAAGGATTGTCCCCAGAATCTGAATTCTTAGACGGCTCTATAGTTGCTGTTCCAGAAAAAAAAGGCATCATATCCCGCATTGGTGGATTGTTAGGTTTTGGCAAGAAAAAACCAGCCGATACAGTAGTTCCTCCTCCACCAGACAAGAGTCGGTGGGAGCGTTTTAAGGATGCCTTTAAAGATAAAGAAACACGTAAATTTTCCAGAAAAGTTGCTTATAATACAATAACTTCAGTCTTAGGTATAAAGACTATCACTGATTTAGGCCTTGCAGCTTTTGGTAAGGGAGATATAGCCGAGTGGAGAAAAGGCACTAAAGAATCTAAGGTATTTGTGGAATCAATTTTTGATGCATATCAAAAATTACTCCAATCTTCAGAAAGAACAAAAAAAGGAGAGCCCTCGGCTTTGGATGAAGGAGTGGGAGTTCGTTTGGAAGATTTAAAATCAATAATTAATGATACCAAAAAAATTAGCCCAGAAGCTAAACAGCAGATCACAGAAAGAATATGGGCAATTTCGATCAAACACCAAGAAGACACGGATGAAGCCAGAGAAGAGAGAGATGCGGAAGTCAGGCGTCTATTAGAATCGTATATTCACGCCAAAGTTTCTGGGGCGCAAATTGCCAAAGATGGCCTCAACACGCTCCTGACACTTGGCGGCGGTTTGTTTGCGCGTGGTATTGGCTATGCGGTTGGTTCTGTAGCAGAAAGAGTCCAAAAAGCACGTAGAGAACACACGTATAAGAATGCTGGTAGCATTAACGGTGAATCGGAGTTTGGTTTTGTGGCCAAAGATGTAACGGTAAGGGCTGCTTGGGAAACAGTGCGTTCTTTGGCTGGGCAAGGAGCAAAGAAAGGTACGAGTGGAACTGGTAAGGCTATGGATTTTGTCAAAGCCTTGGGCACTATCGCTCGCGCGGTTGGTATCTACGGCTCCCTTCTTTCATCACACGCTTCACCTGGAGAGCAAATAGATGCGATTATTGATCGTGTTGAAAGCGGTCAAGTTTTAAAAATTTGGGAGGAACCTATCCATAATGCTAGCCGGGCTTTGGAAAGTTATGGGCGTGTCGTACATGCAGTGGCTAATCCGATTGAAACTCTTGAAAGCATAAAAGATAAGATAACTGGTGGGGGCCAAACAGACCACGGTATATTAAAAAGAGCGATGAATGATGCGGTTGCTCAAGCGCACCCGGAACCAATACCAGTTCCAATTCCAGCAGCGCCTCAACCAGGAGGAGATTCGCATAAACCAGGAACTGCGGTCGAAGCAGATCAACCTATAGCTGAAGTTCGTACACCAGGATCAGCGGTGCGAGAATTTGGCGTCGACAATAAATTAGATAAAGATTTTTATCCCCATTTAGAAAAATTAGTCACCGGTGAAAAAGGTTTCCCAGAATTGAACAATTCGGAATCTTTGCAACGTATATTGTCAGCTAGTGAAGGTGGAAGCGGTGTGCATTCTCATCACGGTTTTATTAAATATGAAATAAATACCGAGGTAGAAGTGGGAGCCGAACGCCAGCAAGTAATTTTTGAAGAAATTTTAGACAAAGGCGGTCCGGAAAGAGCGGCAAAATATTTAGAGAGCCTCAAATTTAGTCGTCCGCAACTCAAATACATTGAAGATTGGGTAGGTAAAGGTAAGACCAGCGCTAAAGTTGATTGGAAAGCGTTTGCAGCAAAATATAAAGAGACAGATGGTTCCGATCATAAGATGGTAGAGGGGTTGTGGAGATCTATGCAAGGAGAAGAAAATCAAGATTTTGCCAACGCCAGACTTACTGGTAAGGGGGTAGATCTTCATATTCATGGGCATATCTATAGTTTTGGTGTAGATGAAAAAGGTAAGCCAATTCTTAGTGCTGTAGAGGGTAAAGATGGCTATGTTACCAAGGATCAAATGCGAGTTGTGGGTGGACGCAAGATAGCTATTGATAAAAATCCTGATAAACAAATGTGGAATAATGCCAGCAAAATAAATGAGATGCAAGGTGATCATCCATATAGAGAACACACCGAAAATAATGTTCCGGCATCCGAGATGACTGCTGATGAGCGAGCCGTGTTGGCAGAGATAGAAGGCGATAAAATAAAATTTGCTCAAGCCGGAGCCGAGCATGTTGAGGTGTTAAACCGAGCTCAGGGCGTGCTTGATTCCAAAGGTCACCGTCATCCAGTGCCTATTGGAGAGGGCTTGCTTGGCGAACAAAGGACAATTAAGGTTAAAACCCTAGAAACATTTAGGCCAAGTGGTCAGGTAGTAGAAGCTTTGCCTACGAGCAGTGGAAACGCTGGCGAAACCATGGCAGCTGTGCCGCCTACAGAACAAGATAAACAGGCATTAACGAATGCCGTCAAGAATACCGCTGATAGTCTTGGTAAGGCTGGCACACAAGCAGGAGAGTTTGCTAAGGGTATTGCTAAAGATTTTGGAGTTGATTTTGATAAACAGACCTCGGGTGGTGGAACTACTCCTGATACAGGAGCTGGTGCGAAGTCAGCAGTAGTCACACCTGATACAACACCTCATGAACAAGAAATAAAAATAGTAGAAATTGTAGAGGAGCTTCCAAAAATTGGAAACGATTTAGAAACAATTTTAAAGGATGTTTCTTTGGTCGCTGAGAGTCATTTTTTTCAGGTAGATCCAGGAAGTATTAGGGTATTAGAAGATATGGTGACGTCTCATTTGGTAGGTCCAATGGAAAGCATAGAAAATAAGATTGTTGCCGGTACCGCCCTAGATGCTACCGATCGACAAAATTATAATTATATACAAAAGGCAATTGCCACCTATAAAGGGGGAGCATCTGATAAATTTGGAGGAATTAAAATGTCTATCATAGATTTAATCAAGGAGTCTAATGATAGTAAGGCCGACATGTTGGCTAACGGCAGTAATGGATTTCGATTAATGGATAATGGTAACGAGCGTTTGTTTATTTCTGAGGGTAGCACATTTACAGTCGATAAGGACGAACTTATTGAAAATAATTCTAAAACAGGTGAAGTAATTAGATATACGCACAATGAAGCAATAGCTATGATTAATGGTCAAGCTGGCCAGCGTGAAAAGATTGCTCAACAAATACTTGGCGGAAGATAGGAATAAAAAAGTTTTCTGGATAGTAAATGCCCTAATACTAGGGCATTTTTGTTTATAGTTAGCCAAAAAATACAGATTATTCCGCTATACTTTCATTGAACTCTTGACAATATCTCCAGTTTGTGGTATAGTATTCTATTGTTGATTTTTTAACGGCCAACGCAATATCGTGAGAGAGTATTGTCTAGGCCATCAACAAAGCAGGTAAATAGTCTATATATGTAGCCTCTCTCACAAAGTAGAGGTTTTACTGTTTTTAAATGGAATTATCAATTGAGTTATATATGCAATTGGTAGTTCAAACAAGAATAGTAGGCATAAGCTCTTTACAATCGAAATGAGCGAGAACAATACTTTGCAAGCAAAGTATTGTCGAGCGAATGAGTTTGTATGTGAAACCATACAACCCAACCAAACCAAACAGCGAAACCACCCGGATCAATATCCCGCATTAAGCAAAGAATTAAAACCATTCTTTATTTAATAAGGGATATTGAAATGTCGAGAACAAGGTAAGAATCCTCATCTCCTATCGTATTGGAGATGCAAGGAATCAAACCAAGTTGTTCGGCACCCAACGTTTCCCAATGTCTGTCGCCATTC
>JACCDN010379505.1_pt1 | contig 103936 bp, 100 predicted proteins | sample 7441691 | NCBI WGS metagenome assembly JACCDN01 (sample SAMN15323439, study PRJNA562643) | freshwater metagenome | isolation source: river surface water | place: USA:Blue River Watershed | collected 2017-08-16 | reverse complement strand
GTCGTTAAAACGAATATTTTATTATTAATTTTATTTAATATTTCATTTTTCTTATATATAGTATAGCATCGCTCAAAATGACCGATACCACCGGTCAAAATGACGGATGCTCTTTTTAATTTTCAATCAATAAATCCACCCTTTTCCCTATGCTTTTCCCTTGCCAGAAAACTGCAAAATGTGCTATCTTTTCAAGGGTGAATTGTTAAAAAAAATAAGGAGTAGTAGTGATGTCTTTGCCACATAATGAATTTTCAAGAATGGTGGAAATTAAGAAATTAAATTCGGTTCCAAAAGAGTATGATCTTACCCCAAATGATCAAGAGCTTCAAAACTTGGCTAAAAGATTTCTTTTGCTTGAGTTGATGGATGTGAATAGTGTGCTCAATGTCAGTAAAAAGGGATCCAGAGTTTTCATTGAAGCTTCTGTAAAGGGGAGACTTCAAACTGATAAATACTCACAAATTTTAGAGTTCCAAGAAGATGTGAAAGTGTTATTATTTACCGATAAAACCGCAAAAGATTTTGATGCTGAAAAACTAGAAGATGATGTGAACAGTGATTGGGATTGTGATTTGTTAGAAGAGGATGTATTGGAAATTGACATTGGAGAAATTGTATCTCAGTACATTTCTCTTGCAATGATTGGCATGGATGCGGGCGTACAAGAAGAGGGAAGGGTGATCGAGCTTTTCTAGTATTAACCATTTTTTAAGCAAAGAATGATAAGGTTTCTGCAGAATGAATAAATTTTGTGAGATTTATGGATACGCAGAAGCTAAAAACTCTTTTTGATAGTGATGGTTTTAATAAGACTATTATTGCATTGATTATTTTAAATGCAATTATCATAGGCCTTGAAACATATCCTTGGATGACAGCCTCTTATGGGAAGGTTTTAAGCATATTAGATATGATGCTTTTGCATATTTTTGCAACAGAAATTATGCTGAAGATTTATATCTATCGAGGTCAATTCTTTCGTGATTCCTGGAATGTGATGGATGTTTTTATTATTATTCCAAGCATTTTCTTTGATCAGTATGAATCATTATCGGTCTTACGTGTTGTACGCGTGTTTCGAGTTTTGCGTTTAATTTCTTCTTCTAGGTCCTTAAAATCTGTAGTTGAAGGCTTGATCCGGGCAATTCCGGGGCTTAAATCGATTAGCGGGCTTTTGCTTATTTTTTTGTATATATTTTCTGTATTAGCAACAAAATTATTTGCAGCAACGCATCCATGGTATTTTGGAAATATTCAAGAGTCTTTGTTTTCTCTTTTTCAAATAACAACCCTTCAAGGAGCATCAATTACCCGAGATATTTCAAATGCTTATTCTTTTGGGGCAGGGTTTTTTGTGGTTTATATATTAGTTTCTACGTTTTGTATCTTGAATCTATGTGTTGCTGTGATTGTAGACGCTGTGCGATCTGGTTCCAATCATAATGAAGTGAAAAAGCTTGATAAAATAGATAAATTGGGGAGGAAAATGGATGATATAAAAAATACAATGGATCAAATTATAAAAAAAAATCATAAGTTTGACTTTTAAAGTTTGAGTTATAAAGTAATTTTGAATTATATTAATTAATAGAAAAGGAAGTAACAATGAAAAAGAAAGAGATAGACATTCCTCAAGGATTTCGAGGGGGATTGGTTCGTTTTTTTAATAGTGCGATTTTTGCCAGATTTATTATTGCGTTAATTTTGTTTAATGGAGCTATTCTGGGAATTCAGACCTATCCTGGAATTACAAAATTATATGGAAAAATTTTAAACAATATTGATGATGTTATTTTATATATATTTATGGTGGAGCTTGCATTTAAATTTATCGCTTATGGTCCCAAGTTTTTTAAAGATGGATGGAATATCTTTGATGTTCTGGTTGTGGCGTTGTCGTTTGCTTCAAACGATGATGGGGCTTTTTCCGTTTTAAGAGCGGTTAGAATCTTTAGAGTTTTTCGTTTGATTTCTGCTTCTGAGGCTTTGCGTAATGTTGTTGAAGGTTTTGTGCGCGCAATACCAGGGTTGGGTTCGATTAGTTCTATTTTAATGATTGTGTTTTATATATTCTCAGTAGTGGCAACAAAATTATTTGGAGAGGCATTCCCAGAATTCTTTGGAACTTTACAAACATCTTTGTTTAGCTTATTCCAAATTATGACTCTTGAAGGATGGCCGGATCTTGCAAGAACCGTAATGAAGACTTACCCCTATGCTTGGGTTTTCTTTGTTTCTTATATTCTAATTGTTACATTTTCAGTCCTTAATTTGTTTATTGCGGTGATTGTGGATGCAATGCAAAAGCAAACAAGTGTTAATGCCGATGATCAAGAAGAAGAGGACTTGCGTAAAATTCAAAAAGAATTGCAAAAGCTTAATAAAAAACTAGATGGTCTTAAGCTTGAAAAATAAGACTGTTATTTTTTGGTTTAGGCAGGACTTGAGATTATCTGATAATCCTGGGTTAGTGGAAGCATCCAAATCTGGACGGGTGCTTCCAGTTTTTATTTACGATCCGCGGTTTCAAATAGGGGCTGCTAGCAAATGGTGGCTTCATCATTCTTTAAATCGATTGAATGAATCTTTAAATGGAAATTTGAATATTTATTATGGTGATTCTCTTCAGGTGTTAAAGAAGATCTCGAAGGAATATCCTGTATCTGAAATTTATTGGAATCGTCTTTATGAGCCCTTACGTATAGAGCAAGATACAATCATTAAATCTCACTTCAACTCACATGGCACTAAAAGCATCAGTTTTAATGGATCTTTGTTGTGGGAGCCTTGGGAAACTCTTAAAAAAGATCAAACCCCCTATAAGGTTTTTACACCATTTTATAAAAATGCGGCTTTGAAATCTCCAAGGTTTCCAGTGGAGGCTCCAGATTTGAATTTTGCACAAAAGAACTCTTTCATGGCTGTTGATGAGCTAAAATTGCTTCCAGAAATACCTTGGTATAAAGGTATGGAGTCTTGGGGGATTGGCGAAAAAGCAGCACATGAGGTTTTGAAAGTGTTCTTAGATGAGGGTATGGCTGATTACAAGCAAGGGAGGAACTATCCAGCCCAAAAAAAGGTCTCAAGACTTTCCCCGTATTTACATTTTGGAGAGATTTCCCCAAATCAAGTTTGGCATGCAGCTTCGTTTCGTAAAGATTTGGGTGAAAATTTAGATACATTTTTAACAGAGCTGGGTTGGCGTGAATTTGCGCACTCGCTTCTTTATTATTTTCCAAAATTTGATCGTGAAAACTTTCAAGAAAAATTTAATGATTTTCCATGGGGGGATAATGCTCAATATTTATCAGCCTGGCAAAATGGTAAAACAGGTTATCCAATTGTGGATGCAGGGATGCGTGAGCTTTGGTCGACTGGATACATGCACAACCGTGTACGTATGATTGTAGGGTCATTTTTGGTTAAAAACTTACTTATACATTGGCATCATGGGAAAGATTGGTTTTGGGATTGTTTGGTTGATGCGGACCTTGCAAACAACAGTGCAGGTTGGCAGTGGATTGCTGGATGTGGGGCAGATGCTGCTCCTTATTTTAGAATTTTCAATCCAATACTGCAAGGGGAGAAATTTGATCCTGATGGGGAATATATACGAAAATTTTTGCCAGAGCTATCCAAGTTGCCCTTGAAATATCTTTTCACTCCTTGGGAAGCGCCCGATTATATTTTAAAGTCAGCAGATATCAAATTGGGTCAAAATTACCCGCTTCCAATTGTTGATTTTAACGCATCACGCAAACAAGCTTTGTCAGCTTACGCATCTGTTAAAATTATCTAGCAATAAAGGGCAAAGTTATGATTAGGACTTTACATAGACCTGTGTTCAATGATACAAAAGATTATATGAAAATTACAAGAGAATTATGGGTTATAAATGTGGGCATTTCGTAAAGGAATTCATGAAAATCAAGCGCCGTCTGAAATTGTGGCGTTTGACCGGGTTGCTTTGTCATTTCCTGGAGTGAAAGACATTTTTCAAAATGTGAGCTTTACATTGCAGCCTGGATCTTTTCATTTTCTCACAGGAGGCAGTGGGACAGGGAAAACAAGTCTTTTAAAGCTGATTTGTCTAGATTCTTTATCCACATCAAAAGGGCAGATTCGTCTTTTTGGTCGCAACACACAAACGCTTCGTATGGGAGAATTTCCATTGATTCGTCAGAAAATGGGAATTGTTTTTCAAGAATTTTGTTTGCTTGATCATTTGACTGTAATACAAAATGTGATTTTACCGCTTATTTTGCGTGGGGTGGATGAGAAAAAAGCAATTGAGCAAGCAGGAGAAATGATTAAATGGGTGGGGCTTTCTCCATGGATCAATTCTTTACCATCGATATTATCAGGTGGGCAAAAGCAACGTGTTGCAATTGCAAGAGCCGTCATCAGCAGGCCCGCACTTCTTTTGGCGGATGAGCCAACCGGCAGTGTTGACCCGGAAAATGCGATTAAGATTTTATATCTTTTTGAAGAACTCAACAAAATGGGAACAACGGTTTTAATTGCAACACACGATCGTCACTTAGCATCTAATTTCCCCTATCCAGAGCTTGAATTTAAAAACAAGAACTTGATTTATCATCCGCCTAAAATTGGAGCAAGGGGCTAGTATGGCTATGAATCGATTTTCCCCTTTGCCTTTTGGCCGCGATGTTTGGATCACTTCTATTATCTCCAGCATGGTTTATATTGTTTTTCTTATGTGTGTATGTTGTTTTGTTGTCAATGTTACAGCGCATAATTGGAGTCAAACTTATGCTAAAAAAGTCATTATTCAGCTTCCATTGTCGGCAACTGATTCGATGATTCCTGAAAAAGCGGTATTTGTCTTAAAAGAAGATGAAGGTATTGAAAATTATAAGTTTGTGGACAAAGCAACGCTTGATAATTTAACAAAACTTCTTGCGTCCACTCCTGATATTAAGATTCCATCTTTCATTCAAGTGCAGGTTAACAAAAAATGGAATTTTCAAGAATTTGATAAGAAATTAAAGGCCATTCATCCAGAATTTAATATTGTGGATACGCATGCCATTTCTTCTAAATTTATGAATAATTTATCAAGTCTTGAGCGTGTTTTTTACTTATTATGTTTAATTGTTTTTTCGGCTTCAATTTTGGTTGTTTTGGTTGTTACAAGGTTTGAGGTGGCGGTGCATCAAAACATCATTCACACCCTTTATTTGCTTGGAGCAAAAGATCACTACATCTCATCTCACTTTCAAAAAAGAGGAAGACGTTTTGGCTTTAAGGGTGGTTTTCTTGGTGTTTTGATGGGGTTTGTAACGTGCCTTGTGTTTTTCTATTTTTCTCCAGAATATGGGACGATTACATCAATGTCTGCTTTTCTTTTGGGGTTATCGTGTGTTTTGCCTGTTATGGTTATGTTATGTTGTGACATGGTTTGTAAATTTGCAAGCAAAACATACATTCAAAAATTCCAACAAAAAATTTAAGGAACCCAAATAGTCATTGGCTGGCCTGGGAAAAGGATTCTCACCTTCCCCATGAAGGGACATTTTGCTTTAGATATATTATTAAGAGCATTTTTATTTGCAATTTTAACTGTGGGCGATCCAGGTTTCCAAGAAGCTAAAAACGGTAAACAAATAGCCGGTGTTAAACTTCCCATTCTTGCAACAGTTGCGGCTAATGTAAACGGATTTACAAGGCTTTTGCATAAAATCATAGGAAAAATATTCATAATAAACATGTGATCTTTTACCGTTGCTGCGTTTAATTTCACCCCTTTAACTCGATTTTTAGGTGGGACAAGAAGAGGAAAGATTGGAATTACTGCCTTATTGCAATTATAAAATCCAACCATTGTAACAAGAAATGACATTATTACTTCCTCTTCATAATTTTTTAACTCTTTTTACATTACCATGTAGAAGAAAAAGGTCAAGAGGTTAAAGAAAATGCAGATTATATTTTTATTGATGTGCTGTTTGTTAGGGGGCGGTGTATACGGAACTGCCCAGGTTTCTAATCTTCCTGTGGCTGTTCCTATAGGGCAAAAGCCCATTGAGGCTCAAAATGTGACAGCCGTTGCGGAGGAGCTTGAAAGGCCAGATAATACAGCTAATTGTAAGCTTTTTGCATGGTGGTGGTATGTGACGCCTGATATGTTTAAAGATGATCGAAAATATGGATTTTTAATAAGAGATGCACAGTTGTCTGGATGTGATATGGGTGAATTTTGCGCTTCATGCGGACCAGTCACATGTACTTTAGATGAAAAATATTATGCGTGCCGAAATTTATGTGATAACAGGCCATCAAAACCAAGGTTTTTAACTGCGTGTCACGTAGCAGGAAAGGCCCCTCATGGATTGTTATATTATTGGCAAAAAAAGAAAGGAATTGTTCCCATTCCGCCAGATATTTTAGAAAAATATAAAGCGGATAAAGTTGTCTGGGAAAGGCCATTTTTCTATCCTCAAATCAATAAAAAAATCAATGTTGGCTGGAATGGGGATGATGATCAAGGTCTTGCACAAGGCGTGCCATTTCCGCTTGACTCCCCACAGGTGAGCAGATCCGGAGGAGTTGTTCAAGGAACGCCTTCGCCTGTGTCGACGATGACTGATGGAAAAGGGTACACAAGATATAGAACAATTAAAGATGGAGATAATCCTATGACGGATGCAGCATTGCAGGCGCAACAAAAACAGTATACGGATACGCTTTCAACGCTTCCAACAAACGGGTTTACCCCAACATATAAAAAGTAGATGGGTAATGTTTTATTAACTTTTTAAAGTTAGGGTTAAGATGAAAAGAATAAAAATGGAGAAGAAGATGAATTTTTCGAGAAAAAATATGATGACAGCAATGTCTTTTATGGCAGTTGTTGGGATGAACTGGGCAGTTGCAGGTCAATATTATGATCCGTATTCAGCGCCTGTAACAATTAACCCGTATGGGGCAGGGGCGACCGGTTATGGAAGCCAGCAACAACAGCCAGCAGGCCCAAGCAAAGCTGAACAACAAGCGATACTCAGGCAACAACAACAACAAAACCGTCAAGCCATCAATCAGATGGGGTATCAAGGTCAAATGGCTGCAATGGGAGCTGCCACAGCTGCAACTGGAATTATGGCGGGCCTTGCAGGCCAGGCAGTTTCAGGAATTAACAGCAGTTCTACATATGCGCAACAATCTTTATCTAACCCTTTGAATTGCAAAAGAGCATCTATGTTTGTTTTAAGCTTAGATCCTGCGACCTTGACAGGTCTTAGAGCTTATGCTGATGCAACACCCATGACAGATCCTGCCACAGGAAAACCTGCTGTAGATGCGTCTGGAAATATGGTGCCATCAACGCCTTATGAATCTAAATATGCGTATGTTATTGGCAGCTTGCAATGTGAGATTGGAAAGTTTTGTGCGGCAACTTGTGAAGGAAATGATTGGAAACAATCAGTTTGGGAAAGCGCCAATAAGCCACGTATGTTTTTTTCTAGAACGCCTGAGGCATATGCGGCTTATGATAAAAAAATGTCCGACTTCGCTGTAAAATCTGCCGCCAGGAAAGGACGTTATTGCAGTTCTCAAGCAGGGGCTTCTGCTTGCTTAAACCTGTGTGATATATCAACAATTCCCAATTGTTTTAAAAAGGCGCAAGCTGTGATGCCACTATACACCGCAAAGCTTGGGAATGTGGATGCGTTAAGGAGCAAGATTATTGCAGGAGATGCATCAGCTGCAAAAGAGCTTTATAATAAAATCATGCCTCAGACATATAGAGCACCTATAACTAACTTCTCAGCAGCAGAAGCAGAGGCAATTGCGGCTCAGCTGTTTCCAAAGCAAGCTCCAGCCACAGCCCCAGGAGGAGCTGTAGGAGGAGTTATAACTGATCCTCTTGCGCCTAAACCGATGAGTCCAGCTGTGATGTCATCTCAGGCTGTGATGTCAACTCAAAATCAGACAATGGTTCCGGCGATGTGATGATTATTCAAGCGTCTGTGGATAAGGAGTTCACAGACGCTTTTTCTTAGATTCTTAAAGATATGTTTTTGCAAGTATTTTCCCTTCTTCAACGGCCGGTTGATCAAATGGATTAACATTCATGGCTTGAGCTACCAAAATAGTCTCCATGATAAAATGCATAAAAAGAGCTCCTATATTTTCTTCACTTAAATCTTGAATTTCAATGATTCTTACTGGATATCCTTTGTTTTTAAGCGTTTGAATGGTTGCTTGTTCTTGGGCATAAAAAAGATCCGACATGGTTTTTCCATTTAAAAATTCAGGCAAATATGGATGTTTTAGGGGATAAGGGAAGTCACTTTTAGGTAAAGATATAAATGTAAAAATTTTGTCATTTGGGCCATCTAGGTATAGCTGAAGCTGCGAATGTTGATCTGTTGTTCCTTGTGCTTTAATAGGAGTTGTCCCTTTTCCTTGTTTTCCTAAGCTCTCTGCCCAAAGTTGGCAAAACCATGATCCAAAAGTATTTAATCTGTCACTATAAGGCATAATCACAACCTGAGTCTTGCCATTTTGAATATGGTGATGCATAAATTTAGAGCTGGTGATGGCCAAAGGATCGTTCAAATACATGCTTGCGCCTTTGTGTATTTTTGTAGCGGACATGCCTAAAAAATGCGCAACAATCATACCAACACAAGTAAATATGCTGTATCTCCCCCCAATTTCTTGCGGGTGTGAGATTGTGGGCATATTATGATGCTTTGCAATACTTAGCAAAGAGCTTGTAGAATCTTGTGTGATGACGCAAAAATGTTTGTGGATTTGACTTTCTTCCCACAAAGGAAGCAGTGTTATAAGCTGAGTTAATGTTTCAGTTGTTTCGCCTGATTTTGAAATAGCAAGAACCCCCGTTGTTTCAGGATCAAACTTCATGATTTGCTCAAAAGTGACAGGGTCAATATTATCAAGAAAAATAAGTTCTGGAAAGTTTCCACCTTGCGCGATGCAGTCTAAAGTTTGCCCACCAAGGCTTGAGCCGCCTGTTCCAAGAATAATTATGCATTCATATTGTCTCAAATGATCAAATGACTTGAATTTAAAATCACAATTTAAAAATTGCTTGAAAAAATCATAATTTTGAGTGTTTTCTATTGAATTTGGTGCGAAAGTTGGGTGGAATTTTTCTGTGAACATATTTTTAATCCTTTAATAATTTATTCATATCTTTATAACACAATGAATAACAGAATGGGTCTATTTTTATGAAAGAGAAAGTAAAATGCACAGAATCGTTCGAAGATTTGATCTTGTGCTTGTTAATTTGCATCATGCCTATGGTGCTGAAATGCGCAAGATAAGACCGTGCGTTATTGTTTCTCCAAACGAGATTCACTATTTAAAAACTTGTATTGTTGCGCCTTTAACCAAGACATATCATCAATTTTCAAGCAGAATAAAAACAAGATTCCATGATCTAGAAGGGGAAATAGCCCTGGATCAACTGCGAGCCATTGATCTTCATCGCATTATTTCTGTTTTGGATAAAGCTGACGAAAAAACGCAAGATCTTATCTTGGAAGGGCTCGCTAAGCTTTTTGCGAGGTAATAATTTGGATAAAAGAATCAGCTTTAAGGCACGCTCCCCCAACCAAAAAACCAGATACATAAGAACATGCTTTAAGCATTCCTGAATTTTCAGGTGTCACAGAGCCGCCATATAGAATAGAAATGTTATCTAAGTTATGAGATTTTAGCCATGAATGAATAAATGTGCACGTTTGTGAAATTTCATCATTTGATGGTGTTTTACCCGTGCCAATTGCCCAAATAGGCTCATACGCAATGATGCAATCTGACGTTAAACAAGGAAGAAGACTTTCCAGTTGAGCAATTAACACTTCTTGTGAAGATTCCCCCGCATTTTCACCAATGCACACGATAGGGATCAAATTATTTTGAATTGCAGATGTGAGTTTATGTGAGATGGTATCGTTTGACTCAAAACATCCATTTCTGCGTTCGCTGTGCCCTATGATCACATATTCACACCCCACATCACGTAACTGTTCTCCAGAAACGCTGCCGGTATAAGCGCCTTTGTGAGCGTGAGATAAATCTTGTGCGCCCAAATGAAGGCATGGGGAAAGTAAGGCGTGAGCGGCTTTTAAATACGGAAAGGGAAGGGTAAGAACAACCGTATCCAGAAACAAATGATTGCTCAAAGTATCAACATATTCAAGAATTTCTTTTCCCAAACCATTCATTTTCCAATTGGCAATATAGATCATTTTTTCATCCTTTATATTTTTATGATAAGTTTATGGGGTCGTTATGATTTCGTCAATCTTTTGTTTATGCAGAATTCTTTCAAAAATACTCTTTGCAATAGGCGCGGCTGTTCTGGAGCCAGAGCCCCCATGCTCTATGACAACCACAACAGTGTATTGCGGATTCACAAGGGGGCCGTATCCAACAAAAAGAGCATGATCTTTTTCATTCCACGCCTTTTCCTGTGTTCTGTAAGCCCCTGACAATCGATCTTTCATTGAAATTCTTCTGACCTGTGATGTGCCTGTTTTTCCAGCGTACGGACTTTCTTCAAGTCTTGATGCATACCCTGTGCCAAGGTAATGATTCATAACAGCCTCCATGGATTCACGTATAACTATCAAATTCTTTTGATTGATATTAAGGTCTGAAAAAGATACGTTTTCTTGTTTGACAACATGAGGAACAATCATTTTTCCTGTTGCAAGGCGAGATGTCATTTGTGCAAGCTGCATGGGTGTTGATAAAATATATCCTTGGCCGATACTGGATAAGATTGTATCGAACACTTTCCAAGATTCCTTCTTATGAGATTCTTTCCATGCTTTGTTTGGGAGTAACCCTTGTTTTTCAGATGGAAAGTCTAGAGAAGTTTTTTCTCCAAATCCAAGCTCTTTTGCCGTTTTAGAGATTCTCTCGATACCAATTTTTTGCGATAATTCATAAAAGTAAACATCGCAGGATTCGCGTATGGCAGATTTCATATTCATTTCCCCATGACCCCAATTTTTATGGCAATGAAAAATATGATTTCCAACATGTAGTCCACCATTACATGTGCTGGTTGCGTTTGGATCAATACCCATTTCCAGAGCACTTAAAGCAACAACCATTTTAAAAGCAGATCCGGGGGCGTAAAGACCGCTCGTGGTTTTATTAGTTAGTGGTTTATATGGGCTGGTAAGTAGAGTTTTCCAGTCTTGTTCTAATATTCCATCTTCAAATGCATGAGGGTCGAATCCTGGGTATGAAGCCATTGCAAGGATTTCGCCTGTTTGCGTGTTCATTACAATTGCGCAGCCGCTTTTATAAGGAGAAAGCAAATCATAAACAAACCTTTGAAGATTTAAATCAAGTGTGGTGAGAAGATCTTTTCCTTGAGTGGCATGTGTTTTTGATAAAACCCTAATTAGTTGCCCTGCAGCATTAACTTCAACTTCTTCTGTTCCTGGAGATCCGAAAAGTTTAGATTCTTGCATGACTTCAAGGCCTGTTTTCCCAATCCCCACTCGTCCAAGTTTTAAAAAATTCTGATAATTCTCATGTTTTTGAGATATGGCACCAATATAGCCAAGAACATGGGCCCCTGCTTCTTTTAAGGGGTATTTTCTTGAATATGCTTGAGAGACTTCACATCCTGTATCTGGATCAAGTGCTAGTTCAAGTTTGAAAATGGTTTCAAGGTTTAGCTGTCGTTGGATGACAATAGGCGTTGTGGATCGTTTGCCTAATTTTTGATATGTTTGCTTGATTCTGATCATATCATGATCGGCAATGGGGGATATGTTGGAGATAATTTCTAAAGTTTTATCAATATTTTTTGTGTTGCGTGGGATGAGGATGAGTCGATATTCCTTTTGATTATAAGATAAGATCGCGTTATCTTTTCCTAAAATTTTTCCTCTTTCAGGTGTCATAAAACGAACGCTGATTCGATTTTTTTCTGCCAAGTTTTGATATTTTTCACCTTGAATGACTTGCATATAAAAAAGTCGAAGCAATAGAATAAAGAAAATCAAAAAGCCAATCAAAGCAAAAATAACAACGCGCCTTAAAAGTCTGTATTCATCTTGAATATTAATTTTCATTTTTTATTTAAAGCTTTAGATAAGAATATGGATTTAATCATGCAAGAACATTATGCTTGTCTTTTTAAAAAGTCAACATCAAGTTTAGATATTTTTGATAAAAAAACTTGACATCTCATGATTGGTGCGTTAAAATTATGTAATAAATAGTTTTAAAAGGAAATTGATTATGGCTAGCAAAATTAAAAAAAGCATTTTATCCTTGGTTTTTGTCTCGTTGTTGATGACAATACCGGTTCGAAGTGCTGTGATAGAATCAGAGCATACGAGTTATTTGGGAAATATTTTAGAGGAGAGATTCGCCAGAAGCCAGTTTGTTACATCTCAAGATTTATCTCGTAAGGAACGCCTCATGAGAATGCAAGAGGGTGCAATTCAAAGGCTAAAATCCAGTGTGATTTCAGATAGAACTTTTGCGATAGGCTTTCAAGACTCAGTAGAAATGATTTCTGACGATTTAACGGTCAGAGGAGGGGCTTTTCTTTCTTCTCTTAAATCTTTGATGGAAAATGCGAAATCTGCTTATCCGGAATTTGATGATATTTTTAGTAAATTATTGATGAGCTTAGACGAAAAGTCAGCTTTGGATGAAAAATTGGAAGAGGTTTCTGATCAAGGGGTTCTTTCAAAAACCCAATTAGAGATTGAAACTAAAAATGTTCAAACCTCTATCGATTTATATGTTCAAAAGATTTCCACTTTAGGCGGCGTTATAGACCTTCTTGGTGCTTTACCAAAAGCGCAAGAATGGATAAATGAAGTTGGATCCAGAACAACAACTGTAACTTGGTGGGATAGTGTTTCTCTAATCAATGTAAAGTCCCTTATTCGAGCACAATTGCTCTCTGGTGACCAAATTTATAATTTTAAAACTTCTGATAAACTGCTGACTAGAGATGCGCTAAATGCAAGACTGTCTTATTTATTCGAAATTTTAAAGAAAAAATTTAAGTCAAAAGCTGATGAGGATATGTCTTTAACAATAAGGGGAAAGATACAAGAGAGTATTCAGGGCCTTAAATCATTTTATCATAGTAAAGTAATGATTTCAGATAGATTAAAAGCGGCAAAAGAATTGAAAAATTGGATTGCAACCAATGATACTCTTGATAATAATTATGATAATACGAGTTCTTTATCCATTGAAGCTAGGTGGAACTGTTATGAGTTGATTAGCACCGTTGGTTTTATAGATTTTGATTTTTCTAAAGATAGACGTAATATCCAGATGAATCGTGAAGTGTTGCTCTCAAGGGTGGAGGAACTGATTGAAAGTTTAGAAAATGCATTAAAAGAAGTTGAATCTGAAAAAAATGAAGAAAACACACAAGCAATTCAAGAAGAAGATGACGTTATTGAAAAGAAATTAAAAGAAAATATTAAAAGCAGATCTCTTTGGTATGCCAAGACTGTGACCCAAGTCCGAATAGCTTCATTCAAAGAGCTTCAAAAATGGATTAATGGGAAGAAGTGTGATACGTCAATTTTGTCATACGATGCTTATTGGCTTTATTTGGATATGAAAGGGTTTTTTGGTGATCCTTACTATATTGGTATCTATGAAGGGGTTTCTTGGTCAGTTCTTGAGAAAAGAGTAAAAAAAGGTCTTGAATTAGAAGAAGAGTATTTGAAAAATATAGGCTCAAAATCTGGATCAAGTGGAGGAAGCTCAGGCTCATCCTCATCCTCCTCGTCCTCATATGGGATGGATTATAAGACACAGTGGTATTCAAAGGATTTGAAAGAGCAAAGAAGTGAGATTGATTATCAAATAAGCTCTATGGAAAACTCATCTTATCAGAAGAAAAATTTTAGAAAAAATAATTCTTATGCTAAATTTATTTATAAATTATTGCTGACCGATTTAAAACAAGATGGAATTACGGATGAGAATGCTTTTGAAAAATGTAAAGCTTTAGATCTTGCTGGAATAAAAAAAGAATATCGTAAATGGTCATTAAAATTGCATCCTGATAAAACTGGCGGCGATGAGCAAAAAACTGAGCAATTTAAATATTTAACTTCAGCATATGATCATTTAATTACGCTTCTTACTGATGAGCCATTTTAATAGGGGAAAAAGATGTTAAACAATAAAGCTAGAATTATGGTGCTCTCTTTATTATTAAGTGGGTGTGGCGGCGCAGGGGGATCTTTTTCTTCTGCTTCTGTAAGCAATTCGGCTCAAATTATTACTAGAACATATCAGTTGAATCATGGTAGTGGTGATTGGTTTTCTTCAAAATGGGCATATATTGATGGAGAAACCTCCGTTGGTAAGGTTTATCAGGATTCATCTATGAGTCCAGATCAAGATACGTCTGATCAATTAATAAAAGTAATTATTGCAGATGATGCTCCCTCTGTTCCAAAGCAGGTAACAATTAAAAAAGATACAGATTTTTCTTTTAAGATCCCATCATTGGCTATTGCAAAAGGAAATAAATTAACTCTTGCTGGCACAAAAGATTCATCAGTGGGGATTGATGTGTTGGCCTTACAAGGTGAGTTGATAGTCTCTTCTGGTAAAATTGATCTTACTGGTAATATAGAAGTTTCGCAAGAAGGTGTTATTCGTGATGAGACGGCTGCTAAAGATGGGGTTGTTTTTAGTGCATCTTCCGCGCAAAAAGGAAAAGTGATTTTGGATGGAACGTTTGATGGAAATTTAACGCTTCCTGAAAATTTCACCCTTAAAACTTCCTTAGGAGGCAGAATTACCGGTGATCTTGTTAGTGATGGAATTTTGCAGTTGGTGGCGGGAAAGACCTTGAATGTTGGGGGTGTTTTTACCAACAATGGAGATGTTATTATCGATTTATCTGGTCAATCTCCATCAAAAACACCTCTTTTAAAGTCCGCAGGGGATATCAATCTTCGTTCTGGCGGTATTACTGTAAAAGGTGGAAAAAAAGGGATATATGCTATTTTTGAAACCGATGGGAAGATTGTATCAAAATCTGATAATTTAGGGGTTAATAACGGAGAGGTCGTTATACAGACCTCACAAACATACAGTCTTGATATTAAAAATCCATCTGCAAAGTTTATGGAGGGGCAATCATAAATTTAACTTCAATGGTGCTGTAAATGATTATGTTGCTTTTTTGCGTACATCTTTAGTGCTTGATGCGAATATGAATCACGAACGTATTTATGATTTGTCTGTTGTCTCAAAGAGTCAAGACCGAAAAATATTTTATGGTGTGAACTATAAGGGTAATTTTGGGCTTTATGTGGATTATGCTCGAGAGGGTTATCTAAATGCAGGTATTTATAATTTAACTTCGTTTTATGGCTTTGATTTTATAAATGCCCTTCACAGTATGTCTTGCCGTATGACAGATAATGATATTTCGCAAAAGATGCAAAGCCATTTTTTTGAAGTGGATTCAAGTCTATCTAGAAAGGTGAATATTTCCAAACAAATAGACGTAATACCGCATTTTTCACTTACTTATTCAAAGATTCTTGCTCTAGACGGAGGATTTGTGCATGAGAATCGTTTGTTTGAAGTGCAAGCAAACCAAAAAGCTGGGTTTTATGTAAAAGCAGGCATTGATGCAGTATCTAAGATGAATATTAAATCTATTGATTGTGAAGCGTTTGTAACTGTAGATGTCTCGAACAAGGGGTATGACAGAATTTCTTTTGTTAGTGGAGATATTGAAATTGCAGGCAGGAGCGAGTTTTTACCATCAATTTCTATGGGGGTGAATACGAAATTTTCTCAAGATTCAAAGATGTATGCACGCACTAAAATACACTTTGAGAAAAGTCTTTTTGAGGTGGGATTAAATATCAAGATATAAAGAGGAATTTTTAACAGTATTTTTTTGATTTTTCTCTTGCTTTTTTAGCAATTTGTTGCTATATAAACCGTAGTATCTTATAAAATTTCATCGGCGTGAACTTGAAAAAAAAGTATAGTTTTGTTTATTCCTCTGACGTTCAAGGTACTTTAGAAAATTAACGTTTATAAAGGAATAAATTAAAATGACGAATAAAACATCGATGTCTTTTCACGACATGAATTTGCCACAAAACCTTAAAGCAAGCTTAGATGCTTTAAATTTTATAACACCAACTCCAATTCAAACTCAAACAATCCCCTTGGCTTTAGAAGGTAAGGATGTTTTAGGTTCTGCTCAAACTGGAACTGGAAAAACTCTTGCTTTTGCACTGCCTTTGATTGCAAAGATTTGTGAAAACCCAACTGCGGGTGGTTTGATTTTAACGCCAACGCGTGAATTGGCACAGCAGATTGTGGCTGCAATTAGAGCAATTTCAGCAAAGAATTTACAAATTAAAACAACACTTGTAATTGGTGGAGATCCAATATTCAAACAAGTTCAAAATTTACGCAATGCTCCACAAATTATTGTTGGAACACCAGGACGTGTGATTGACCATTTAGAACGCGGAACGTTAAAAACGGACAACTTGAATTTCTTGATTCTTGATGAAGCTGACCGTATGTTTGATATGGGCTTTGGAATTCAGCTTGACCGCATTATGTCAGAGCTTCCTAAAGAACGTCAAACATTGATGTTTTCAGCGACGCTTCCTCCAAGCATTGAAAAGCTTGCATCCAAGCATTTGGTTAACCCCGCTCGCGTATCCATTGGTTCAGTTGTAACACCAATTCAAAATATCAAGCAAGATATGGTTCGTGTTGCCGAAGGTGATAAATACTCAAAGCTTTTGGAAGAGCTGAATGAGCGCGAAGGATCTGTGATCATTTTCGTAAAAACCAAGATGGGCACAGAACGTTTGGCCGAGAAATTGTCACGTGATGATCATGAATCTATTGCAATTCACGGCGACTTGAGACAGCAAAAAAGAGAACGTGTCATTAACTCATTCCGTAAAGGTTCAACACGCATTATGGTGGCAACAGATGTTGTTGCAAGAGGTCTTGATATTCCTCACATTCAACATGTTATCAATTATGATCTCCCACAATGTCCAGAAGACTATATCCACAGAATTGGCCGTACAGCAAGAGCTGGAGCGCAAGGCTCATCTTTATGCTTGATTAGTGCACAAGATTCTAAAAAATGGTTTGCGATTCAACGTTTCATGGATCCTTCTGCTAAGGAAGAAAGATCACATTCTGGTGGCGGATCAAGAAGCAATGCTGGTCGTGGATTTGGGGGAGCAGGTCGCAAGAGCGATCCTTATGCAAAACCTCACCGTAAAAGCCACTCAGGCTCAGGATCAAGATTTTCAGATAAAGAAGGTGGTGAAGTTCCACCACGCAAGGGAGAAAGCTTTTGGGATCAAAATCCATCAGCATCCAGAGCATCTTCAAGTCCGCGTCCAGCTCGCGAAGGGTTTGGAGACAGAGAACGCTCAGGTAGACCTCAAGGGGAGCGTTCGGCAAGACGTCCAGATGCAGATGGAAACAGATTCTCTGGTCCACGTTTTGAACGCTCTGATCGTTTTGCAGATAAGGCTCCAAATGGTGAAAGAGTTGCAAGTGATCGCCCATCACGCGGTGGTGAACGCTCATCAGGCCCACGTAATGGTTTTGGTGATAAGCCAGCCCCAAGAAATGGCGGAGGAAAACCTTCTTTTGGTGGAGGGAAAAAGACATTTGCAAAGCCGGCTCAAAAGAAAAGAGATTTTTAATTACTAAGAAACAATGATACAAAAAAAGTGTCCTATTTTTTATACCCCTCTTTATGAAGACAGTTTATATTCTTTAGAGGGGCTTAAAAAAATATCAACTAGACTAAAGGCTTTAGAGCTATTGCCTTTGACTGCTGAAGAACAACGCAAAGAAGCTGTGTTAATGGCTGAAAAAATGTCTGTTCAAGGGGTTCAAAGTAAATTAAGTGCCGTTTTGAATATTTCAAAAAACTGTTTCGAAATCGTAGGTGGGGGAGGTGCATTTATTCTCAAACCCCAAAGCGATTTATTTGATCATTTGCCCGAAAATGAAGATCTTACAATGAAACTTGCAAAAGAGATTGGAATAGAGACTCCTTTGCATGGCCTTGTTTATTCAAAAGATATGACGTTAACATATTTTATCAAGCGTTTCGATAGAGCCCCAAAGGGTAAGAAAATTTCTGTTGAAGACTTTGCTCAGCTTATGGAAGAGCTTCGCACGACCAAATATGACTCGACAATGGAGCGTGTTGTGTGGTGTATTGATAAATTCACAACATTCCCTGTTATTGAAAAATCAAAATTCTTCATATTAACTCTTTTTTGTTATTTAACAGGCAATGAAGATATGCATTTGAAGAATTTTTCATTAATCACAAAAGGTCAAATTATTGGTCTTTCCCCCGCCTATGATTTATTAAACACATCAATTGCCCTTAAAAATCCCAAAGAAGAGCTCGCTCTTCCAATACGAGGGAAGAAAAACAAGTTGAACCGTGAAGATTTATTGGTATATTTTGCAAAAGAAAGATTAGGTCTTCCAGAGAAAATTATTCAAAGCTCTTTGAACAGATTCATCAAAGCAAAACCAATTTGGATGAATTGGATTATAAATTCATTTCTAACACAAGATGAAAAAACAAGATATATCACTCTTTTAGAAGAACGTTGGGATAAGATATTCGACCATGAATGATACTTTTTCACAGATTTTTCGCTCAAGTAAGATTTTGAGTAAATTAGGTGTAGAAGGGGTAAAGTTTGCTGTTTCAAAATCGTTTGGGAAAAATGATACGGATGCTTTTTTATCAAATGTAAAAGATATTCTAGGGGCATCAAAAGGGCCAATTATGAAAATTGCTCAAATTTTGGGCACAATTCCAGATTTACTGCCAGAAGAACAAGCAGAAATTTTTAGGCAACTTCAAACCTGTGCCCCTCCTATGACAGGATCGTTTGTTAAAAGGCGCATGAAAGGGGAATTAGGGCAAAATTGGGAATCTTTGTTTTTAAGCTTTGATCAAGAAGCCTCGTTTGCAGCGTCTCTTGGGCAAGTTCATAAAGCTGTGACTCTGGATGGTCAAAAAGTTGCCTGCAAACTTCAGTATCCTGATATGAAAAATGCAGTTGAATCAGATTTAAGTCAATTAAAGCTTTTATTTAAAGGTTTTAATGCATTCAATAAAAGTATAGATACCTATGAGGTTTTTCAAGAGATTTCTGATCGCTTAAAAGAAGAGATTGACTATATCCAAGAAAGTAAAACTCTGGACTTTTTTCTTGAAATTTTCAAAGACATTTCTTTTATTGAAATTCCAAAAACAATTTCTTCCCTGACAACATCAAGACTTTTAACAATGACTTGGCTTGAAGGAGAATCTATTTTATGGGCACAAGATCAAGATTTGGAGCTTCGTCAAACAATTGGGCATAATTTGTTTTATGCCTGGTATTATCCGTTTTATACCAAAGGTATTATTCATGCAGACCCTCATTTTGGGAACTATAGCATCAAAAAAAATGGTGATATTAATATTTTTGATTTTGGATGTGTGCGTCAATTTGATCAAAGCTTTATCGATAGTGTTTTACTTCTTTTTAAGGGGTTACTTAAAAAAGATGATAAAATATGCTTAGAGGCTTATGTGAATTGGGGATTTGAAGGAGTCTCTTTGGAAGTTGTGCCAATTCTTAATTTATGGGCAAATTTGATGTATGGCCCTTTACTAGAAGACAAAATAAGACCATTACAAGAAAATCATTCAGGTGTTGCCGGCAAACAAGCGCTATTTCAAGTTTTAAGCGAATTAAAGCAATCAGATAAATTAAAAATCCCTCGTGAATTCATTTTTTTGGACAGGGCAACAGTTGGAATTGGCTCAGCTTTGCTTAAATTACGCATTGAAAAAAATTGGCATCAAGAATTTTTAAACCTTCTCTCAATCAGCGGACAGAAAATAATTTTTTAAAAAAATATTTGTTTTTTTTATTTTGGCCTAAGAATTGCATATACATTCCATGTGAAGGAATTGTTAAACAGTTACTTCAAGGATTTTTGATCTTTGGGAAAAAGAAAGATCAAAGAAATAATAATAAAAATGGAAGGACCAATATTATGCCAGTTTCAGCAACAACGAATACAGCGTCTATCGCGGCGCAAAGGAGTATCGCCGTTAGTTCGGAGATGAACTCAAGAGCAATGTCCGAACTTGCAACAGGATCACGAATTGCAAGGGCCTCAGATGCAGCAGCAGAAGCTGCTATTGGAGCAAAGCTTAAGTCAACAGTAAGCGTTTTAAGTCAAGCTTCACGTAACACATCGCAAGGTGCATCTTTAATTCAGGTCGCAACAGATGCTTTGAAAAATATCTCAACAGTGCTTACACGTCTAAAAACCCTCTCAGCGCAAGTCATTAACGGATCTCTTTCTGATTCTGATAAAATGATGGCAAGAGAAGAATTTTTAAAGCTTAAAGACCTTGTTGAAAACATCTCAACTCAAACACGTTGGAATGGTGTTTCTATGCTTGCAGGAGGTGCTGGAAAAGCTGTTTTAGCAAGAACAAATGTAACAGTAGGGTCAACAGCGGGTGCTGGAACGACTGTAACAGTTGCAGGTGCATTTTCCCCCATGACAAGTTCTGATTTAACAGGTGCGATTAATGGAAAAGTTTCCAATATTGCTGTTGGTAATTACACGGGCGGTGTTGTAGGAGAAAAATCTATTCTTGTGACTATGCAAAATGGAGAAACATTCCATAACGAAGGCGTTGTTCAAGTTGCTGTAGATGGATCATTTGTTCTAACAAGTACATCAAATTCTGAAAATACAATGAAAGTTAATTTTACAACAACAGGCCTTGGAACTGGGGTTGGCGGCATTACAGATGCCGCGTCTTTTAAGGCGAAATTAGAAGCACTCCTTCAAACAGGTGATGCAAAGTTTAGTGGATCTGCCGTGCAATCTGTAGGGGCAAGTTCATATGTGGCAGGGTCTGCTGCAGCAACAAATGCGTTCACAGGGGCGGTAACATCTGCTGATGGAGTGAATGGAAAAGTTGCAAGTATTTCAATTGCAACTGGTGTGAGTATGACTGCCGCAACTGCTGCTGCAACTGGGTATACAGTCACTGCTGGTGGCGATTTTCAAACTAACGTTGCAACAACAGGCGCTGTTGATATTGCTAGCTTTGTGCATGGATCTGCAGCTGTATCAAGCTTTACAGATGCAAATACTGGTACAGTCAGGGTTTTGATTGGCACAGAAGAATATACAACAGATATTGTTGCAGGTGATCTTGCAACAAGCGCAGTGAATGTTTTCACAAGCACAACAAATGCGAGCAGAACATTTTCGTTAACAAACAGCGCAGGAACTCCTCATACAAGTGTTACTGATTTTGCTGCTGATTTAAACACCTTTTTGAATCAAGGCACATTAACTGGGGCTGTAGGAACGGACGCTGGTTATGCTGCTAATGCGCTGGTCGTGACGCTTGAGGATGGATCTGTTTATAAAAACTCAGCTACATTTACACCTTCTTCTGGCGGAACATTGACATTGACAGATATAGCAGATTCAACAAAAACAATTGCAATTACGCAAGCCTCAAATGTAAGCGGTCTTACAACCAATGCTGCAACTTTGGCAACGCATTTGGGGACATCGATTGGTTCTGCCAGATTTTATGAAGCAACCAATTCTGGAAGTATCACGGCAAGTGGTTTAGATTCGCAAGCTGCAGGGTTTACATCAGTTGTGCGTGGAAGTACTGGTTTTATTTCTGGATCAGTCCGAGATGCTTCTGTCATGCAAGACGGTAATAAATATAAAGTGATGGTTTCAATTGGTAATCAAATTTATACCAATACGGTTGATATTCCTGATAACAATGGATCAATAGAATTAGTCAGCACAACAGATGCTGAAAACAAACTTGTGTTCCAATATGGATCATCTGTGGCAACATCAGTGACGGATGCAACGAGCTTTAACTCAACCCTTAGAAGCTTTTTAGGTTTGCAAAATGGAACAGCCCCTGCCCAGTTCAAACCAGATTCTGGAGCAACAGGTGGAGATACAGGTATTGATGCAGTTGTTTCAGGAGCTTCTGCAAATCCAGGAAAATATTCAGTTAGCTATAAACCAGATGCATCAGGGCTTAGAGGAAAAATGAAGCTGACAGATGGTGTAAATGTTTTGTATCATGATCTTAATAAAGGGGGTCAGCAGTCCGTATCTTTTTCAAACGGAATTAGCATCAGTCTTGGGGCATCCTTTGCGGTTGCAACAGCTGTGACGCCGCGTGTATTTGATATTATCGCGGGTCCTTCTGTAAAATTCGATTTCCAGGTTGCTGAGAAATCAGAAGATATATTAAGTGTAAATTTGGAGTCTGCAACTCTTGATGCGCTCAGATTAACACATATGGATATTAATACATTAGATGCGGCTAAAGATGCCTCGGTTGCAATAGATACAGCATTAGAATCGGTTAACAAAAGCTATGCTAAACTTGGAGCGCAACAAAAACAGCTTGAGGTGAATAAGGATATTTTATCATCCAACATTACCAATATGCAAGCCGCACTCTCTGAGTTTATTGATGCGGATGTTCCAGAGGCGATGACGCGCATGACATCTTCAAGTGTTCAGTATCAAATTGCATCTGCCATGTTGGTGCAAGCAAATGAGAGAACACAACAGCTTTTATCTATGACAAGATAATTGTTCTGGGCATAGATTGAACTTCCAAGATGCGAAGGTTTTCCCCCTTCGCATTTTTTTATAGTGCTTTAGAAATTTCTTCGCAAACTTTTTTTGCGTCATAAAACAGCATCATTGTATTATCACGATAGAAAAGTTCATTTTCAACTCCCGCATATCCAGAAGCCATTGAGCGTTTTACGAATAAAACTGTTTTTGCTTTTTCAACATCCAAAATAGGCATTCCATAAATAGGACTTGTTTTATCTGTTTTTGCGGCAGGGTTTGTGACATCGTTTGCACCAATCACAAAGGCAACATCACAAGATGAAAAATCAGAATTAATATCTTCAAGTTCATGAACATCATCATAAGATACATTTGCTTCTGCCAACAGAACATTCATATGCCCTGGCATTCGACCTGCAACAGGGTGAATAGCATACTGTACCTTTATATCTTGACTTTTAAGCTTCTCAGCCATTTCACGAAGAGCGTGTTGTGCTTGAGCAACAGCCATACCGTATCCTGGAACAATGATCACAGATCTTGCGTTTTGAAGAATATAAGAAGCGTCTTCTGCGCTGCCAGATTTGACCGGGCGTTGTTGGGCTTTCTCGCCTTCAGGTATTTGTGCAAAATCAGAGCCAAATCCACCTAAAATAACGTTTATAATAGACCGGTTCATTCCTTTGCACATAATATAGCTAAGTATTGCCCCAGATGACCCAACCAAGGCGCCTGTGATGATTAAGAGCATATTTCCAAGGGTAAATCCAATTCCAGCAGCAGCCCATCCTGAGTACGAGTTAAGCATTGAAACAATAACGGGCATATCCGCTCCGCCAATTGGCATGATGAGTAAGAATCCAAGGGTAAATGACAACAGAACCAAAACCCAAAAAACAAATGAGGATTCAGTCATCATAAAAATAAATAAAAATGTAACAATCACCCCTGAAATTCCAGCGTTTAAGAAATGTTGCCCTGAAAAACTTAAAGGGCGTCCCTTGATAATTCCTTGTAATTTTGCAAAAGCAACAATAGAGCCTGTAAATGTAATGGCCCCAATAATGACCCCTAATCCCATTTCAAAAAGACTTGAAGCTTTAATATATCCAGGTTTTCCAATTCCAAAACTTTCAGGTGCATTTAAAGCAGAAGCTGCAACAAAAACAGCAGCAAGTCCTACAAGAGAGTGAAAAGCAGCAACAAGTTGAGGCAATGATGTCATGTGAATTTTTTTTGCAATCAGTGTTCCAATGCCAGCCCCTAAAAAGATTGTGATAAAAATAGAGCTATAATGTGACATTCCGTGAGAAAAAAGAGTGGTGATGATGGCAATTGCCATTCCTCCAATTCCTAAAAGATTTCCACGTCTTGATGTATTAGCGCAAGATAAGCCTTGAAGAGATAAGATAAACATTATACTTGAAATCAAATATAAGAAAGATTGAATATTTGCATTCATGATTATTGGTCCTTTTTACGTTTAAACATTTCAAGCATTCTTGCGGTAACAGCAAAGCCTCCGAAAATATTGATAGAGGCTAAGAATATTGCCAGTAATCCAAATGTATTTGCGCTTCCTGAGACAGAAGCTCCTGCTCCAATCAAGCCGCCAACAATAATAACACTTGAAATTGCATTTGTGACAGCCATTAAAGGAGAGTGAAGGGCAGGGGTGACTTTCCAAACAACATAATATCCAACAAAAATTGCCAATGCAAAAACACATAACAAAGCCATTAAGGGATCTGTGCTTGATGCGGGAGCTTCTGTAAGTCCCATGGGCGTGGCGTGGAGAGTTTGTGCCATTTGATCAGTTTTTTGCAAGGCTTGCTTTAAAAGATCTGCAATATTTTCGTTGAGTTGTTCTATTTTTAATGTCATTGGTTTTCTCCATTAAAATGAGGATGAATAATTTTTCCATCATGGGTGATAAGTGTCCCTTGAATAATTTCATCTTGTAAATCAATATGAATTTTCTTTTGATTTGAATCGTAGATTGTATTTAAAAATGTAATCAAATTTTTTCCATAAAGAGAAGAAGCATCTTGCGCGATAGAAGATGGGAGATTGGGTTTTCCAATGATTTTGATATCATTTAGATTCACAGTTTCTCCAATTTGGCTTCCTTCAACATTTCCACCGCTTTCCACAGCTAAGTCTAATATTACAGACCCTGGCTTCATGTCTTTAATCATTTCTTTGGTGATCAAGACAGGTGCTTTTCGTCCTGGAATGAGGGCAGTTGTAATGACAATATCCATTTTTTTCAAAGTTTGAGCAATAAGCTCAGATTGCTTGCGTTTGTAATCTTCGCTCATTTCTTTAGCATATCCAGAAGATGTGTCACCGCTTTCTTCCAAGGGCACTTGTATGAAAGATGCACCAAGGCTTTCGACTTGTTCTTTTGCAGCTGTTCTTACATCAAATGCGGAGACGACAGCGCCTAAGCGTTTTGCTGTTGCAATTGCTTGAAGTCCTGCAACACCTGCGCCAAGTACGAGGACTTTAGCCGGGGGGATAGTGCCCGCGGCAGTCATCATCATAGGAAAACCTCTTGAAAACTCAAAGGCTGTTTCTAGGACGGCCCTATATCCAGCAAGGTTGCTTTGTGATGAAAGAACATCCATGCTTTGCGCTCGTGTGATGCGAGGTAATAATTCTAATGAAAAGGCAGATATGTTTTTTGAGGCATACAGAGCATTCATTTCTGCTTGAGAATAAGGAGACAGCATGCCAATTAAAATAGAGTTTTCTTTGAAACCCTTCAACTCCTCTTGCGTAGGTGATGCAACTTTAAAGACCAAATCCGCCCCATCAAGTACTGATTTTGAAGTTTTTGCAATTGTTGCACCGCTTTGCTCATAAAGGTAATCTGGGAAAGAAGCAGATTCGCCCGCGCCTTTTTCGATGTGAACATCAAATCCCATAGAAATTAGTTTTTGAGCGCCGCTTGGTGTGATAGCGACTCGTTTTTCGTATTCTCTTTTTTCCTTCAAGCAACATATTTTCATTTGTTTACCTTTTATTGATTTTTTTTGTACTATAACCTTTTATAAAAGGAATTGCGATTATAAATTTATAGATGTATCATAAATTCGCATTAAATCATCAAGGAGTAAGCATAAAATGTCTGATTTGAAAAAACATCCATATCAAATTCTCCCTCTTAGCCCGTGGCCTCTTGTGTGTGCGATGGCAAGTCTTTTATTGACATTGGGAAGCGTTTTAGCGATGCATTCAAAAGGTTTTTTTGTCATGATTGTGGGTGTTTTAATGCTTGTTGGCGCTTTATTTTTCTGGTGGAGAGATATGATTTGTGAAAGCAATCAAAAAAATGTTTATACTCCGGAAGTCAAAAATGGCCTTAGAATTGGTATGTTGGTTTTTATTTTAACGGAGATTATGTTTTTCGTATCTTTCTTTTGGGCGTATTTTAATGCAAGCCTTGACCCAAGTTCTGCAATTGGTTCTGTTTGGCCGCCAAAGGGTCTCAAGACGATTGATCCATTTGATCTGCCCTATTTAAATACGTTGATTTTACTTTTATCAGGTTCAACTGTCACTTGGGCGCATCATTCTATTATGGAAAAAAAACATCATGATTTTAGGCTTGCTTTGGGGCTGACGATTTTGCTTGGGGCCATCTTTACCGGAATTCAAATTCTTGAATATATGCATGCTCCCTTCTTGTTTAAAGGGGGGATTTACCCTTCAACTTTTTATATGGCAACTGGGTTTCATGGTGCGCATGTTTTCTTGGGGACTGTATTTTTAGCGGTGTGTTACTTTAGATCAAAAAAAGTGGATGAGTTTACAAAAGAATCTCATACTGGTTTTGAGCTTGCCGCCTGGTATTGGCACTTTGTAGACGTGGTATGGTTATTCTTGTTTGTATCTATATATTATGGCAGCTGGAAATAAAAAGAAGAAACCCTGGCTGCTTTATTTTGCGTCCAGAGTTTGCTTGTTTCCTTTTTATTTTTTCTCTTTTTTGACAGGTTCATCATCTTTATCTTCAGGCATTCCTGCGTCGTTGGTTTCTTCTTTTGCTTCTTTATCTTCTGTTTCTTTTTCTTCTTCCTTTGCTTTTTTCTTATCGTTTTTATCAAATTTTTCTGTTTTTTCTAAAAGAGTAGTCACGCCTTTTGGTAATAGCCAATTTGAACTTGAGGATTCAATAGGGGAGATGTATTCTTTAGAAAGCCGTTCAATAGCTTCTTTAGAAAGTCTTATTTTTTCATTGATCATTTCAACGAGTTCAATTTTGATTGTTTTTTTGCTAAACATGAAACTTTGCGGTGCTATTGCTCCAACATGGACAGCTTTATATTCATCTCCTTTGCCTTTTTCATTCAGGGTATAAATAGCGTGAATATGATCAACAATGGCAACGTCAGCTCTCCCTTCTATCAAAGAATTGATCACGTCTTCATATGAGTCAGATACAACAAAAGATGCGCTTTGAGTGGCTGAATTCTTAATAAATTTGTTAATTTCAATGGAATTATATTTAGCACCTTTCAAAATTCCAATTTTAAGTTTATTTGTGTTTGCATGATTGATGAATTCAGGAGCTTTTTCAAAAGGGGATGAATCGCTTTTTTTCATCAAAACAATGTGTTCTTCGTTGCGATAAGGTATGCTAAAATGTGCCCATCTTTCTCTGCTTGGAATTTTTGTTGCATTTCCAATAAAGTCTTTCTCGCCTTTTTCTATTTGCTTAAGAGCCTCGTCCCAGCTGACGCCTTGTTGATCGTATTTTGTAGGTGAGAGACCTGTTCCAAGAAGGACAAGCGCTGATATATCGGCATCAAGTCCAGATATTTTTCCATCTGCTTGAATGATATAATAAGGCGATTTTGCCCGCAAAGCCCCGTTTAGGCTTCTTGTGTCGTCTCCACAATAGGCGAGTGTAGAATGCAAACAAAGTATGATGGAGGTTAGTATTCTTATCATTTAATTTATCCTTTATTATTAGTGTATCTGTGAGAGCCAATCTGCATATTTAAATTCGTACTCCTTTAAAAAGCCTGATTCTGTAATGTAGACTGATTTTACTTTTCCATCTATAGATCTGTCCCAGAAGTTAAGAAAATCTCGAAGTTTTGGGAAATCTGGAGATTGATCAAAATCTTGCCATATGAAAGATTGGAGAAGCCCAGGATGGTCAGGCATGTAATAAAGAATCTCTGCGGTTGTGATGACAAACGGGTGTAAAATAGTTACATTTTGATTTGAGATAATATCCATGATAACCTCCATTTTTCGTTCTTATTTTTGATAATGAAGAGGAAAAGCTAATTTTTCCTTAATTTTTTAAATTTTTCTTCCAGTTGATGCTTCTGTTACTTTCCACCTGCCATTGTCTTGTCTACATGCTTGCCCTGAATATGGGTTTGGTTTGCCTTTATTGGCGTATGTAAGGAAAAATCTTCTGCAATATCTTTGCTGCTTATTCTTAAAAACAGGAAAGGGGACGATATCTCCATCGTTGGCAGTGACTTTGTTTTTCCATTTTACAGGATACCCAGAAGCCCCATTTTCAAGTATCTTTTGAATGCTCTTTGCAATTACGAGTTGATCAATAGGATTGCTAATTGCGTTTTGAAGAAAATTCCCTATCTTGGCTCCAGGAGCGGTCGGGCTTATTTTTGGAGCAGGTATCTCCGCAGGTTCTTCTTCGTCAGGACTAAAAGAGCAGCCTTGAAAAAAAAACATGTAAAATATAAAAAAAATCTTGCAATTCATTTTCATTTGTGCTATCTATATAAACATCATCGTAGTAAAAGGATAATCTGTAATTATTAATTATAGGTTAATGAGGTCATAAACTCGTGTCAGACTCTTCTCTTATTTTTCTGGATAAAAATCGTCAATCATCCGCAAGGAAAAGTGAGGGGGAGGCTGGCACTCCTTCTTCTGATTCTCTTTATAATTTCGATGCAGAACAAAGCTTGTTGGCCTTGCTTTTATGGTCGAATTCTCTATATGAAAAAATTTCAGATATTGTTGATAAAGATTATTTTGGAAATGCGGCTCATCGTGATCTATTTGATCGTATGGTTTATCTTTTAAATAAAGGTAAAATGGTAGATAAAATTGTCTTGAAAGGATTTGCAGATTCCCATCCCTCCATTCAGGATGAGGGTGGAAGCCAATATGTTTCAGACTTAGTCGATATGGCTCCATTTTGTGGAGATGTGGTAGAATATGCAATTTGTTTAAAAGATTTATTTATTAGGAGAGAACTCCTTCGTTTAATGACCCAGACATCCTGTGATATTGGAAAAGTAGAGCCTGATGCGCCGGCAACGGGATATATTGAAAATTTAGAAAAAGACCTTTATTCTTTGGCAACAACGGGGCATGCAAGGGATGGGTTCAAAAGTTTTGCACAAACCATAGAAGAATCTTTAACTATGGCTGAGATTGCATCTAAAAGTTTGTCGAACGTTGTTGGGGTAACTTCTGGTTTTCGTGAATTAGATGATCAGCTGGGGGGGTTACTTCCTTCGGATTTGCTTATTTTAGCTGGACGCCCATCTATGGGAAAAACAGCGTTTGTGACTAATATTGCATTTAATGCAGCAAAGGCATTTCGCGATAAAAAAGACAACGGAGGCAAGGTCGCTTTCTTTTCTTTAGAAATGTCATCTGAACAGCTTACAACGCGTATCCTTGCTCAAGAAACAAAATTTAGATCCGATTCAATTCGCAAGGGAAAATTGAACGCGGGAGATATAAAGCGTTTTTCAGATGCAGCAAGAGACTTGAATGATATTCCTCTTTTTATTGATGACACGCCTGCTATTTCTGTTGCAGCATTAAGAACAAGATCACGCCGTTTAATGCGTCAGCATGGATTAAATCTTATCGTAATAGATTATTTACAGCTTTTAATGCCAAGCACAAGTAAGCGTTCAGATAATAGGGTTCAAGAAATTTCTGATATTACAAGATCGTTAAAGGCGTTAGCAAAGGAGCTTAATGTTCCTGTGATTGCGCTTTCTCAGCTTTCACGTGCTGTAGAGCAAAGGGAGGATAAAAAACCAATGCTTTCAGACTTGAGGGAATCGGGATCTATCGAGCAAGATGCCGATGTTGTGATGTTTGTTTATCGTGATGAATACTATTCTTCTCGAAAAAACGGAGGAAAAAATGAAGATCCTGCGGCAGCGGCTATGACAGAAAAAGATCGCATTCAGGCTAGAGAACTGGGGCATAATGCTGAGATTATTATTGCCAAACAAAGGCATGGTCCAATTGGAACTGTGAATTTATTGTATTTCCCAAATTACACATCTTTCAGATCTCCTGCCGATATTATGGAAGGGAAAGGATAATGAATTTCTCTTTTTTTCTTGCAAAGCGTTATTTGAAATCAAGGAAATCACAAGGTTTTTTTTCGGTAATGACCATGTTTTCATTTTTGGGGATTATGCTTGGTGTTGCAACGTTAATTATCGTTATGTCGGTAATGAATGGCTTCAGGCTTGATGTTATGAGCCGTGTTTTGGGCTTTAAAAGTCACATCACTTTATTTTCAAGGGATGCAACTGCGCAGCAAACAAAAACAGTTTTAGATGGATTGAAAAAACAGGATTCTGTTTTATTTTCAGCAGCCCTTATTGAACAACATGCTATGGTTATGGGCGGTGACAATCCTCGTTTTGGATTGATACGTGCAATGGAGTTTGAAGACCTTCAAAAAAAGGATCTTATTGCAAAAAACATAAAACAAGGAAAATTAGACGCGATCAAAAATGGTCAAATTGGTGTTGGGAAAAGGTTGGCGGAGTACCTGCAGTTGCGTATTGGAGACCCTCTTACGATTATTTCTCCTCAAGGGGTGTCCGGGATGTTCGGCGTGATTCCTCGTATGGCTTCTTTTAAGGTGGGGTTTGTTTTTGAGACAGGTGCCAGAGATTATGATGATACTGCTGTTTTTATGCCCCTGGGGCTTGCTCAAACTTTCTTTAAAATGAAAGATTCGACAAATTTGATTGAGGTGTTTATGAAAGATGCCTCAAATGCAGATGGCCTTTCTAGAGAGCTTTTTGAAAAATGGGGGTCTTTGTATCAGGTAATGGATTGGCAACGCGCAAATACTGGTTTGATGGCAATATTGGTTCTTGAGCGTAATGTGATGTTTTTAGTTGTGGGGTTGATTGTATTGATTGCCTCGTTTAACATTATAACTTCTTTGGTGATGCTTGTTCAGCAAAAAACAAAAGATATCGCGATACTTCGCACAATTGGTGCCACGCGTAAACAAATCATGCATACTTTTTTCTTTTGTGGAGCATTATTAGGGGTTGTTGGCACATTTTTGGGTGTGACGTTAGGATGTTTAATAGCATATAATCTTGATGATATACGCAGATTCATTGAAAAAATATTTAATGTGAAATTATTCCCTGATGATTTTTGGCTTACAAAAATGCCGGCTGTTTTATTAACGTCGGACATTATAAATATTACTTTGCTTAGTGTGACCTTATCTTTTTTGGCAACAATTTATCCTTCATGGAGAGCGGCGAAAATGAAGCCCGTGGAGGCATTGCGTTATGAATAAAGTCATTCTTGAAGTTTGCGATCTTTGTAAGAGCTATAAGCAAGCAGGAAATTCCATTGAAATTTTAAAAAATATCAATTTTTCTTTAAGTGAAGGTGAAATGGTGGGGCTAGTTGCTCCTTCTGGGGTAGGTAAATCTACGCTGTTACATGTTTTAGGATTGCTTGATCATTTTGATTCAGGAAAAATTAAAGTTTTAGGAAAAGAACTGACATCTTTTGACGAGGATGCTCTTGCAAAGATTCGTCTTGAATCTTATGGTTTTGTCTATCAATCACACCATTTATTACCAGAATTTAGCGCTGTTGAGAATGTGATGATGCCTTTGTTGATTGCCGGGGTTGATAAAGAATTTGCACATAAAAAAGCAATTGAAGCGCTTAAAATGTTTGGCCTTGAAAAACGCGCAAGCCACAAACCATCCCAGCTTTCAGGCGGAGAACAGCAAAGAGTTGCTATTTTACGTGGCATCATTCATTCGCCTAAGATTTTGCTGGCGGATGAGCCAACCGGAAATCTTGATGAAAAAACGGCTGATTTGGTTTTTGTGGAGTTGAAGAATATCTTAAAAAAGATGTCTATTTGCGCGGTTATTGCAACGCATAATCTCGAGCTTGCAAAAAAAATGGATAGAATTATTACAATTGATAAAGGAAGCTTGAAGTTTATTTAGAAATAGTGTATATTAATTCCAGAATTTAAAATATAAAGGTGTAAAATTATGAAAATTGTAAACTCTTTAAAAACTATGAGATCAAGACACAAGGCTTGCCGAATTGTTCGCAGAAAAGGACGTGTTTATGTGATCAATAAACTCAATCCTCGTTTTAAAGCGCGTCAAGGTTAATTTCTTTGAGCATTATACACGAGCAAAGCGTTGCTTTAATGACGCCAGACCATCTTTGTGAAAGAGTCAAAACAATCATTGATGATCATAAAGGTCTTCAGGTGGTTGTTGTTGATTTAAAAGAAAAATCTTCAATTGCTGATTATATGGTAATTGCCTCTGGTACATCCAGTCGCCACATTTCTGGACTTGCTCAATCTATAGCAGGCGAGCTTTCAAGAGAGGGCGTTAGAGCTAAATCCATAGAAGGAATGAGTGTTGCTGATTGGGTTTTGATTGACTTGGGTGATGTGATAGTTCATTTATTTCGTCCTGAAACTCGGACTTTTTATGATCTTGAAAAAATGTGGGGAGTTGTATTACCCCCCTCGCAAGAAGGCTTGTCTTTATGATCCCAAAACTTCGGGCGCTTTTTTCTGCGCCTTTTCTTTTAGGTGTTTTTTTTATCATTGCAGCCATGTGGGGAAAAGAAGTTCCCCTTCCTATGGCTCAAATTTTTTATACGTTCAGCATATTTCTTAAAGACGCATTAATGCTGTTTTTGCCAATTGCAATTATGATTTATATCGCAACTGCTCTTAAAGATTTCCAAAAAAATGCCGCCTTTGTTATTTTGTTGATTGTTGCATTTGAAGCGATATCAAATACAAGCGCTGTTTTTTACGCATATTTTGCGGTTAAAATGGGATCGTTTGATTTCCCACTGTTAGCTCCAGGAGCAACAGAAGACCTTGAAACATTCTTTTCGATTTCTTTTCTAAAACCGTCCTTCTGGAGTCCAGATAAAGGTGTTCTTTTGGGCGCAATTTTAGGGGTTTTGTTGAGTCTTCGAAAAATACCTTACATTGCCTTCTTATTAGAAAAGGGGCTTTTTGTTGTTAATTTCGGGCTTAAAAACATTTTTTCTAGGTTTGTTCCGTTTTTTGCGTTTGGGTTCTTGTTGAATTTAGCTCGTAGCGGTCTTTTGAATGACATTGTTTCCGGATATGCTTATGTTTTTGGGATTTTATCTTTTTCTGTGATTCTTTATCTTTCCTTCTTGTTTCTTTTAGGCGCGGGGTTTAACTTCAAATCTGCATGGAGGCACTTTTTAAATGCTTTACCATCTGGTGTTATCGCTTTTACATCTATGTCTAGTGCAGCAACAATGCCATATACAATTCAGGCTGCGGAAAAGAACCTTAAAAGTCCATCTTTGGCCCGCATGATCATTCCAGCTACGACCAATATTCAGCAAGTAGGCGATTGTCTTATTAATGCATTCATGTGTTTAATTATCTTGCTTAGTTTTGGGAAACCGATTCCGGGAGTTTATGAGTGGACTCTTTTTACATTTGCATTTGTAATTGCACGTTACGCAACAACAGCTGTTGCTGGGGGCGCAATCTTTGTGATGTTGCCGATTTATGAAATGTATTTAGGATTTAATCCTCAAGAAATAAGTTTGATTCTAGCTTTGAATGTGATTCTGGATCCATTTGTGACATCAGCTAATGTTATGGGGAATGGTGCGCTTGCTGTGTTGCTTGAAAAATTAATTTTAAAAATGGGCTTTATGCCAAATGTTTCTCCTTCCTTATCCCGTCATTGACCCCGTTGCTTTATCTTTAGGTCCCATTCAAATCAAGTGGTATGGAATTTCATATTTGCTCGGCATCCTTTTAGGAACCAGGTATGTTGCTCATTTTATTTTAAATCGTTATTCAAATCCTTTTACCAGCAATCAACAGTTTTTTGATTTAGCAACTGGAGCGCTTATCTCAATGGTTGTGGGAGGGCGCGTAGGGCATATCCTTTTTTATGATATTTCAGGAATAGGGGATATATTTTATGTGTGGAAAGGCGGGATGTCTTTTCATGGGGCATTAATTGGTGCTTGTGTTTATGGTATCTATAAGTCAAAAAAAATGAAAATTCCCTTTTTATATCTTGCTGATATTTTTGCAATAGGAACGCCTGTGGGGCTTTTTTTGGGGCGTATAGCAAACTTTATTAATGTAGAACTTGTTGGAAGGCCCACTGATGTTCCATGGGCAATGATTTTCCCAGGAGACCACATCCCCCGTCATCCAAGCCAACTTTATGAGGCATTTCTTGAAGGAATTGTATTGCTAATTATTCTTAATATTGCATATAGATATGAATCAATTCAAAAAAAACAAGGCCTTGTATTTAGTATCTTCATTGCTTGTTATGGTTTTTTTAGAAGCATTTGTGAATTATTTAGAGAGCCAGATTTTAGCGTTGGGTTTTTAACATCGGGCCAAATTTATTCTCTTCCCATGATTGCGGCAGGCCTTATTTTAGGGGGTGTCCTGTGCAGGCGCAAAACCCTCTTTTAGATATTATTAAGGACCAAATTTCTAAAAAAGGCCCCATCAGTGTTGAAAAATATATGGAATTATGTCTTTATCATCCAGATTATGGATATTATATGACCAGAGACCCAATAGGGGCTAATGGAGATTTTATCACGTCTCCTGAAATTTCTCAGCTGTTTGGTGAGATGCTGGGTATATTTATAGGGCAGATTTTGCTCGATAATGATGATAGCCTATAAAAATATTATTACTTCCCAGTTTTTACTTTGATCATAGCTCTGTTGCGTAAACGCTCAAATATTGCTTCGAAAAGATTGTCCGTATAGGACTTTTCAATAACTTGCTTGGAAGGGTAAATAATTGTATCTTTGAGAATGTCTGGATTGATGAATTTAGATGAAGAAGGAACAGCATTTGCGCAATAAACCATGTTTGTAATTTTCGCAATATTTTCAGGTTTGAGTATGAAATCTATAAATATATGAGCTTCTTCAACATGAAGGGCATCCTCAGGAATGGCCATCATATCCATCCATAAGCTTGTTCCTTCTTCTGGGATTATATATTTAATGTCTGTTCTTGATTTATCTCTTGCAAGCCTTGCATCTGCTGACCATGTTTGGGCGATGCATAAATCACCGCTTGCAAGTTCATTCACGATGACTGATGTGAATTTTCGGATGTATGGTCTAATGAGTAAAAGTTGTGTAATTGCCTGATTTAAATCTTCAATGCTTGAGCTGTTTGGATTTTTATTTTGAGACTTTAAAACTGCAGGAAACAGCTCAACAGGTGAATCCATAAATGACACACCGCAAGAAGCTAGTTTTTTTAAAATTTCAATATCAAAGAGCGTTTTCCATGAGGGAGAGAGCGACGTTCCTAAAAGTTCTTGAATTTTCTTTTCATTATAAGCAAAGCCAGCAGTCCCCCATAAGTAAGGAACCCCATATTCATGATGAGGGTCAATGGGTTTTAACTTTGAAAGAATGAGTGGGTCGACCAGTTCTAGATTTTTTATTTTTTTCTTATCGATTTTTTGCAAAACTTTAGATTGCTTTAAGCGTTGAAAATAAGGATAAGCGCTTGGAAAAACAACATCATAGCCTGTCTTTCCTGTTAGTAGTTTTGCCTCTAAAACTTCATTGGAATCAAAGACATCGTAATGAACTTTGATTCCAGTTTGCTTTGTAAAGTCTTCTAATACTTCAGGGCTGATAAATTCTGCCCAATTATACACGTTAACAATGCGCTCAACAGGTAAGTTTCCAGAAGGAAACCAGGTTTTCTTAGCAAAAACAGCAAAGGCTAAGATTAAAGCGATTTTGAGAATGTTTTTCATTGTTACTCAAAATGATCCATCATTTCACGCCATTCTCTAGCAGACATACCTGATTCTTCTTGTGATACTTTTTCACCTTTAACAATACGTTTCATGACTTCAATTCCTTTGTTAGAAAGAGACATTCCGCCCATTCTATAATTCATAAAAGCATCATATGTCAGAGGAACCCATTTTTTAAGGAGATCTACCATAATATCGGCATAAACTCTGATTTCATATTGTGCGTGAGAGTCGGCTCTAAGGCTTAAAAAATGCATTAAGTTCTGAAGATCTATTTTCCAATACCATTGTGTATAATAATTAAGCGTTAAATTCATTCTAGCCAGTTCTCGTGCAAGCCCCGATTTTTCAGGATCCAGGATATTATCATTTTCATCGTGGTTCAGGAATTGCTGATAATGGTCATAAACTCTCTCACTGTCTTCACGCAGTAGTCGCATCACTTCTTGGGCTTGTTCTGGCGGCAATAGGTCACCCCTTCCTTGTCTATTGGAAGAAGACTGCGCCGACATATTCTCTTGTGTTGGGATATAAAATTCTTTGTCCAATATCGAGTAACGTCCTGAATATTCATTTACATTTGCGGTGCGGTGTCTGATCCACTGGCGAGCAATGAATATGGGGAGTTTGATATGAAATTTAATTTCGCACATCTCAAATGGTGTTGTATGTCTGTGACGCATTAGATAGTTGATAAGTCCTGCGTCCTCGCTGATTTTTTTTGTGCCTTTTCCATAAGAAACTCTTGCTGCTTGAACAATTGATGAATCATTTCCCATATAATCTATAACGCGAATAAAACCATGATCCAAAACTGGTAAAATATCATATAAAACATCTTCAAGCTCTGGAGAGATAACGCGTTTTGTTGTGAAGGTTTCTGATTTCAAATTTTTGATTTCATCAAGAATTGCTTTATCAATCATGAGGGTTTCCTTTATTTTATATTATTCCAAATTGCGCGTTTTAACCCCCAAAAGAGAGCTGTTAAAAAACACAAAAACATTAAAACTTTAATTCCTAAGCGTTTACGTTCTTCCATTTCTGGCTCAGAAGCAAAAGCTAAAAATGTGGCAATATCGTGCGCCATTTGATCAACAGTTGCTTTTGTTCCATCACCATATTTGACCATGCCTTCTTGGAGTGGGGAGGGCATTGCGATCTGATGACCAGGAAATGCCGTATTATAGTTCATTCCTTGCGCGATTGTCACGTCTTTTGGTGGAGTTTTATATCCTGTCATAAGTGCATAAACATAATCCGCTCCCCCTGACCGTGCTTTAGAGACCAAAGAAAGATCTATTGGGTACGCTCCATTATTGGCATAACGCGCTGCTTTTTCGTTTTCAAATGGAGATGGAAAAGAATCGGAAGGCCGTCCTTTCCTGGTAAAGAATTTTCCTTCATCATTAGGACCATCTTTAATTTGTCCTTGAGATGCCAATACTTTGATTTGAGCGGGCGTAAAACCAAATGCTGACAAGTCTTGATATTTTAATAAGCTTATACCATGGCAGGGAGAACAAACTTCTTTATAGACTTGAAATCCTCTTTGGAGCTGTGTTTTATCAAAGGTTCCTAAAGGCCCCTTAAAAGACCATTTTTGAGATTTTAAATCTGGATTTGAATGTAGATCCGAAGACATGAAAATTGTAAAAATAAACATTCCTTTTTTAAGAGTGGTTTCAAAAAATTTCAGCTCTATTTTTCCAATAAGAGGTAAACTTAGGAAAAATCCAAAGTAATAAAGAGTTGCAAGTCGTCCGGCCCATAAATAAAGGCCTTCTGGTGCATGCATTCCACAAACGCCCAGCACAAAACATGAAATGATCCATAAGAAAAACATAGTTTTAAATAAAGGCCTGTATTTTCCAGAGCGCACATTAAGCGTATCAAGCCAAGGAAGTAGCGCCCAAATTAAAATTGCGCCAATCATCAGAATAACGCCCATCAGTTTATTGGGGACAGATCTTAAAATTGCATAAAAGGGCAAATAATACCATTCTGGCACAATGTGAGGTGGCGTGACAAGAGGATTTGCCGGGATATAATTATCAGGCTCGCCAAAGAAATTAGGGGCAAAAAATATAAAGCCTGCATAAATAATGAAAAATATGCCAAATCCAAAAAAATCTTTCACTGTGTAATAAGGGTGAAATGGAATTTTTTCTTTCTTTGGGGGATCAATACCTTCTGGATTGTTTGATCCGTGGGTACTTAATGCGATGATATGCAGAAACACAACAGCAACGATTAAAAACGGGAATAGGTAATGTAAAACAAAGAAACGATTAAGTGTTGGGTTGTCAACAGAAAACCCTCCCCAAAGCCATGATACGATTGATTCCCCAACAATTGGAATTGCTGAAAAAAGATTCGTAATCACAGTTGCTCCCCAAAAACTCATTTGCCCCCAAGGAAGGACATAACCCATAAAAGCCGTTGCCATCATTAGAAGATAAATTACAACACCAATAATCCAAAGTAATTCACGAGGTGTTTTATATGATCCATAATAGATGCCTCTGCCGATGTGAAGGTAGACAATGATAAAAAACATGGATGCACCATTCATATGAGCATATCTTATAAGCCACCCATAATTCACGTTTCGCATAATGTGTTCAACGCTTGCAAAAGCGTGATCCACATGAGGTGTATAGTGCATTGCAAGGAATATCCCTGTTATGATCATGATTACAAGCATAATTCCTGCGAGTGAGCCAAAATTCCACATATAGTTCAAATTTTTAGGTTCTGGTTTGTCTGCAAGGTTTTTCTTTAAAAAACTCAAAACAGGCAAACGGTCATCAAACCATTGAAGGGTTTTGTTTTTAAATTTATGGCTCATTTGTTTATCCTATTCTGATGGTCTTTCCATTGTTAATAAAGGTATGAGGAGGAATCTCAAGGTTTTTTGGCGCAGGACCTTTGCGTACACGCCCAGAGATATCATACTCTGATCCGTGGCAAGGGCAAAACCATCCACCAAATGCCCCTTTGTTTTCAGAAGCTTTTTGACCACTTGGAACACAGCCTAGATGTGTGCAAACTCCAATAACAACCAACCATTTTGGATCTTTAAATCGTTCTTGATCAGTTTGAGGATCTATCAATTGATCTAAGAGAGTCTCGTGTGCTATTTTTATTTCTGTGTCTGTTCTGTGCTTGATGAACACAGGTTTTCCACGCCACATGACAGTCATCGCATCGCCAGGAGATAGTTTTCCAATATCAACATCTAAGCTTGCATTAGATAACACATCTTTTGAAGGGTTCATGCTGTTAATTAATGGCCATGCACATGCTCCAACGCCCACAGCCGTTGCTGCAATTGCTGTGGATTTTAAAAATTCCCTTCTTTGTGGGTCTTGCGGCGTATCTTTATCCTGACTCATTTTATTTTGCTTTCTTGGCTTTATTAATAATAAAAGTATAAAAGACTTTTTATTGTTCAACAATAGGTAATTTTATCGCTTTGATGTTTTTATTATAGGTGTTCTTACACATATTGTCAATATTTTTTTTCAAATAACGCATTCTATTTTTGAGGCCCGGAGGGCATACTAAAAATGATGGCAGAAATTTGATTGAAAGCTGCTGGGTTTTCTTGTTTCCATCTTGATAATTCTTCAGGACTTGTTTTAAAAGCTTCTATATATAGAGTGAAATTTCTCATGAAATCTTCAATTTTGGTAAATGCGTTTTGAAATTTATCAAAATCTTGAGAAACTTTTAAAATATCAGTTTTTTTGATTAATGTTTCTATGTTTTCTTTACTCCGCTGAATTACCGCGTATCTTTCGTTTATTTTTTCATTAAAATAGCTTCTATACTTTTGAAAAGAAGGTAAGTTTGAAACTCTTGAATGTAAATTTATGGGGCTTCTTGCAAAGTAATATGTGCAATAATTTTCAAAAGGAGCTGGGAATGCGGGAGCTTCTTGGACATTTATTGAAGTGGGGATATTAACTTTGGATGTTTGTGATGCCATCTTTGCAGAGGCTGGAGGCATTAATTTATTTTTTAAATCTTCCAATGAAATAATACCAGTAAGAGGCATTTTTCCCCCAGATCTGATTCTTTCCCAAGAGCTTGTATAATTGTTTTGAGTTAAGGCATGTTTTAATTCGTAGTTATATTCTGCAACGTTGCTATAGCACAATGAGCCAAAGCATTTTCTTATATCTTGAATGGTGGGGGATGTGGTTTTAAAAAGATCAAGCAGTGATAGTGGGTCTGGATTTGAATCGGCTGACCAAAAATCAGAATAATCCATTTTATTGGCAATTGTTGTGAATCGATCCATTCTTCCTGCCAAACTCACAAAAAATTCCCCTTGAAAATAACGGTTCATCATACGACCTTTTAAATTTGTTCTGTAAATTTTCACAAAAGGATCAGAAAAAAGGTTGGATATTTTCTCAATCAAGGCATCCGCGCCTAAGTAATCGTGAACTCTGTTGGATTTTGAGAGAAAAGTTTTACGCACATTCATTGTGTCGGTATCGTTCGAGCTTTCTAAGCGGCCTCTTACGGATGTTGATTGGAATCTGTTGTTTGTAATATTTTTTCGCATATTCCCCAAAACTTCACACATATAATCTTGCAAAATAATATTTGGACAGTTTAGAATACACCATGAAATTTCCCTAAAATTATTGGCATTTTGTTTGCCCATATTGGGTTTGCATTGATTTTTGCATGTTCTCCAATTTGAATTATCTAATATTTTTTCAAATTCAAGCGATTTTTGACTGTTTGGGTGTTCTTGAAATGTTTTAACCGCCGCTCTAAATCTTTGAGCTACTTGTTCGTAATTAGCTGCAGAATTTTCAACCTTGTATGAGCCATAGGCTGTTCCAAGTGCTAAATAAAGACCAGGAAGTGCTGCAATTTCCATGCCGCCAAGTTCAAAACCAAAAGCTGCGGTTTTAAGAAAAAGAGCAAGGCCTTCAATTCCCACAGATTGCAAGTCATTGCGTTCACCTTTTTCTTGGAAGTTTTCCATTTTTTTTGTAAGGCTTGATTCCTCTGTTGAAAAGGCTGTATGAGTTACTAGAAACAACAATAAAAGAGTTTTAAACATCGCCATCTCTTTCTTGTGTTTTTGCCATCTCTCCTTGTTTGATTAAATCATTTCTTGCATTTTTGATTCGCAAATATGAGTCTTGATTTTTTTGTATCCATTCTTCAATGGTGGCCTCATGCAAACTCTTTTCTTGTTTTTCTAATGTTTGCATAAGTTGTGTATATTTTTCCATATCTTGGGATAATATTTCAATATGAGATGTGATTTTAATTGCTTCTTCTTCAGGGTTTAACTTTGAAACTTGCTTGGTTAAGATATTAAAATTATCAGTTGCTGTTTGTGTTATGGCCGCATGTTTTTCTTTTTGTTTTGCAAGATATGCATCGTATCTTTTTGTATTTTCAAATCCTAATTTCTTTTTATAAAAATTGGCGCTTTTTCTCATAAACCAACGATGAAATGGGCTTTTTGAGAAATAGTAGTGACAATAGTTTTCATATTCCAATTCTTTTGGTATATCACCAAATTCTTTTTCTTTATCTTTTTCTATTTCAAGTTTGTCGTCACATCCATTTTTATGGCATTGGTTAATTTGTCGCATTAAAGGACTATCTTTTGTCATCATGCTTAAAACTTCACCAAGACTCACTTTTGAATCAATGTGCCAATATTCTGACGCATCAAGGCGATCAGCAACATTAACATGTGATCTGTTTTTAATCATCCCTTCTAATTCTGAATGAATAGCGGTGTAATACTTATCTAAAAATCTATATTTCAAATGAGATCTGTAGGTGTCAATGAGTGCATTTCTAAATATAGGAGCAATGAGTGCTAATGTTTTATCTGGTCCGTAATGTGTGACATTGCGTATATAGCGTCCAGCTTTTTTGATTAAACCTGTTTCTTTCTTTTTTGGAAGATTTCCTAAGAATTCGCATAAATAATCCATTGGCGCAGCATTATTCCATAGGCAAAAAAGGGCATCTTTAATTCTTCCTTTTTGTGCATGTTTAATGGCTTTTCTTCTTTTGCATTGATATTTTACTCGGTTACGATCAGCATCTTTTGCAATTTGTGAAAAAGTTTGGGTATTGCCAAATAGTGTGAGCTTATATGGATCTTGTGTTGTGTCAACTGAGTTCAGAGCGCTTATTCTAACTGCGCTTTTGTCTAATTTATCTACGATTTGCTCAACAACGGCAGATACAGCCAAAGATGTGAATAAAATAGCAGCACCTGTTATAAGGTTTGTCATGCCAAGCCCAACGCTTAGTTTGACGCCTCCCATAAGAATACCTTGAAGGGAGCCAGAGTGAAGTCCTGCTGTTCCAGCTGATGTAAATGCTTCTGCGCTGGAGCCTTTGGCTCCTTGTTCAAGAGCGAAAACATACGTTTCTGTTCCGGTGAGTAAAAGCTTCAAAAAAATAGCGCTAAATCCTAGAATATCTCGTGTTGTGTGCGCGACTGCATGCCCAAATTCGGCTGTGTCGTGTTTAACATCGGTTAGAATGCTTGTTAAATGACTTGGATCTTTAAGCTGTTTTTCATCTTGCCCAAAAGATGGGGTGCTTAGAATTCCAATTAAGCTGATCAGTGTTATCCATGGAATCATTAATCAAATTATCCTTTTTAGGGCTATTTGAGTTGATAATGAGGAGAAAAAGTTAAAAAATATATAACTCTATAATTTAAAGCTTTATACTTACCCCCGTTTGAATAAAAAGACCTTGAGAAATGCCATCATGATTGAAATTTAAAGATAAAAAACCTCCAGATTTAGATTTTGCATTTAAACTCAAACCAGATGCAAAAGCCCCTGATTTGTTAAAATTTAAAGCGGTGCTATTTGATGTTTGAGCTGTTAGTATTCTTTCATAGGCAAAATGGACTGCAGGCAGAATCTTGATGTTTGATATTGTTATTGGGAATTCAATGCTGGTTTTGAAGGCTAAAAATTGGCTTTGCCTGTCTTTGATATTTTGATCATGGCCAATATGAAAAATAGTAGTATGATGTAGAAAATTATGTTTTGTGTTAACTTTTATTCCGGCATCATGATTATAGGAAGAGTTATATCCATATATGCCAAATGATGCATTGTTTTTTATAAAGTTTAAGTCCATAAAGGCTCCATCATGAAGATTGTCTTGTGTCGCGCTCAAGCGTAAATGAGGAGACAGAAAAATCATGGCATCAGGTTCTTGAAAAAGTCCAATGTTCTGATAAGAAGGGGAATATATATTCCTTGTCATAAAAAAGACAGCGGTTGGTTTTTTGATCAAGTTTAAAACATATTTACCTCCTTCATATATGATGTTTCCTTGAGCATCATTTGTAAAAATAGGCGTTATGCTTCCTGTATCTGGAATATCAAAAATATCGTGTTTTCCTTTCTCAACATCGCTATGAACCGTGATTTTAAGATTGCTTATTTGGATAATGCCAGAAGAAGATAGTGCGACTCCTGAATCTTTTGTAATATGTAAGACTATTTTTCCAGAACTGTTATCTAATTTTTCCACATTTAACAATTTTCCCGTGGTAAGCTCAATTGTTCCTTTATTGATTAGCGGTCGGTTGATGAAGCCATATCCTTTTAAGGTGAAATCTTGGGGTATGGTTAATGAAGAAGTGTGATCATTAATTACCCCACCCATCATATTGAATGTGTTGTCAAGAATTGATCCTTGAAATTTCTCGAATTTAAATTCTCCGCTTATTTCTGATCCCTCCTTCATGTTTCCTCTTGAAATTGAAAAATCTATGCCATTGTTGATAAGTTTTCCTGATAAAGAAAAATCTTCGATTTTCAAAGAAGAGGATTTGTCTCCTTTTAAAATGAGTTCATTGTTTTTATCTGATAAAACCATGTAATTGATTGATATTTTATAAGAATCTGATTTGTCAACAGTCAGACTCATGGGGGCGCCATTAAAAACCCCTAAAAACACACCTTTTTTTGAAGTTTGATCTTGAGAAGGGGGGAGTGAAGCATTAGGAAAGCTTAAAGTTTCTGCAGCATCTCCATTTGTAATCTTATCTAATTTCTGTGATTTCCAAGTTGAATTAAACCAATTTGAGTGCACGCTTTCGGGGCGATAATAAGTGAGGTATTGCGCTGTTTGCTCAGTGTTTTGAAGGGGAAGAGAATTTCCAGAAGACGCGGAAGATCCTGACCCACCACAAGATTCAAGTAACAATGAAGATATGATCATTGATCCAATTTTATATTTCATACGTTATCTCCTTTTAAGAATAGAGCAATTGGCTTGTATGATTTTCTATGATGGCATGTTACGCCATATTTTTCTAATCCATCTTGATGTTTTTTTGTGCCATATCCAACATTTGTGTCCCATCCATAATAAGGATAATCATTATGGAGTGTTTCCATAATTCTATCTCTTGTAACTTTGGCAAGAATTGATGCGGCTGCAATAGAATAGCTTTTTTGGTCTCCATCAATGAGTGTTTTACAAGGGATTTGAAAATTTGGTTTGTTTATCCCATCAAGCAAAATACTATCTGGATTTAAATCTTGGGCTGCTTTTATCATTGAGTGATGTGTTGCTCTAAGAATATTATGTGCATCAATATAATCGGGGTTTGATTGTTCTATTGTAAACTGGACGCCAGGTGAAGATATTAGAAGATCATAGATTTTCTCACGTTGTTTTTTGGTAATTTTTTTTGAATCATTTAGCTGTAAAAGCAGTTCTTGATCAATTTTTTCAAGGCTGATAATTGCGGCGCACACTAAGACAGGACCGGCCCATGCTCCGTATCCAACCTCATCTATGCCTGCGCAAAGCGGTCCGTGTATATCAATCAATTCTTGTTCGTGTGTGAAATCAGGCATCATGAATCTCTAATACAACAGGCGTGTGGTCAGATGGTTGAGGCCAACCTCTTGGCGTTTTATCGGTGGAAACACTTTTAATGCAAGTTTGAGCTTGGGAGGACATTAAAAAGTGATCAATTTTGACACCCTTGTTTCGATGGAATGCTCCACCTCGATAATCCCACCAGCTATATTCAAAATGTTCCATTAAATGGTGTGGATTGATGAGCCCGATATCAATTAAATCAAAATAAGCACGGCGTTCTGGAATAGTTCCAAGTAAATGTGTCCAGTGTTCAGGATTGGATGCTTCGTGGTCAAAAGGAAGAATGTTTAAATCCCCGCCCATGATGAATGTTTCATGTGTGCAAAATATCTTAATATGATTTGTCAGGGCTTTTAAAAAGCTCATTTTATATTCGAATTTTGGATCATCAATATGTGTTCCATTGGGAACATAAAGTGAAGCAATTTTGATCTTTCCGCAAATATACCCTTCTATATATCGTGCTTGTGTATCTTCAAAACCAGGAATCCCTTTTCGAACATCTTCAAGCGGATATTTTGAAATAATTGCAACGCCATTATATGTTTTTTGTCCATGGATGTAAACATTGTACCCCTCATCCTCGAGGGCTTCTTTTGGGAACACTTCTTCTTGGCATTTGATTTCTTGAAGCAATATAACATCAGGTGAGGCTTCTTTGATCCATTGTAAAAGGTGAGGTAGCCTTACTCTAACCGAATTGACATTCCATGTGGCAAGCTTCATGAACTTTATTTCCTTTTTTCAAAAAAATTAGCAAATAGCATTGCAAATGCTCCATTCCCATATACATTTCCAGCTGTGATAAATGGATCAAATAAAATATAAATGGCTGTGATTAAAGAAATCATGGTTGAATCAAAACCTAGATGCTCCGCAAGTACGGGAGTTAAAACAAGAATTCCCCCTCCTGGAATTCCAGCAACACCAAATTTGGAAATGAGTAAATATAAGCAGACAACAAAATATGTTTCAAAAGAAGGAAATGTGTGGCCAAACGAAAGCAAGATAGCAAAAGAAAATAAAGATATACTCATGGCATCTCCAAGTAAATGGGGATTAATGGAAAGGGGAATAACAGCTCTGACTGTTTGTGGATGAGGAGAGTTTTTTTGCGCCCCTTCAATTAAAAATGGCATGGCAACGGCACTGGACATTGTGCTGAATCCGGTCACAAGAGCCGGAATTATATTTTTTATTGATTGAACAGTTCTTTTGATATTAAAACCACAAGCAATCAGATATAGCAAAGTGCTGTAAGAAAAAGAAAGAGATACAATATAGATCAAAATCCATGAATAATCTTTGATGATCATTTCCAAATGCCCTTCATGTGCCATTCGAATTAGAAACCCGAAAATGAAAATAGGAATAATGGGAATAAAAAAAGAACGAAGAATAAAAGAAGATACTTTAGCCAAAAGGTTGGATGTTTTTTGGCTTAGCACAGTGCTTACAAGTGGAAACGTTAATCCTAAAATAATTCCTGCAAATAAAGTTAAATTAATTGATATGAGCTTTGGAAGAGAAAATTCCCATAATGGTGTTAATTCTTTTCCCAAAGATGTGAACTGAGTGATGGCGGCTTGGTTTGAAAAAATAAATTTTCCAAAAAAATAGGCAACTTGTAGGGCAACAAATCCGGACAGGAAGATCGCAGGAATAATGAAAATCATGAATTTTATAGCAATTGACCTTAAAGAAACAAGACCTTGAAATAAAAAAGAGAATATGATAAAAGGCAGTACAAAGGTCAGAACTTCTTTTATATTAAGACTTAATGTATAAAAAATTCTTTTGAGTGTCAGGGGGATTTGTGGCGCGAAAAAATATGCAATTACCAACATAAGCGCTAATATCAAAGGAAGTCTTTTTTCAATCATTATTCTCTTTTCTCCATTTTAAATACTTTGATCTATGTATATCAACTGTATTATCTTTATATCCTTCTAACTTTGGATTCACAAGCTTTTTGCGTTTACCATGAAAAATTGGGATGATGATATTTTCGTCAATGAGTATACGCTCAGCTTGTTTGAAAAATGTAAAAGCGCCCTTGTTTGAATTTGCTTTTGATGCCTTCTCTAGAAGTAAGTCGAATTCAACATTGTGATATTTGCAAGGATTTTGAGATGTTGATCTGGAGCTGAACATTTCTAAAAATGCGCTGGGGTGGGGATAATCTCCATTCCATCCGGCTCTTGCAATGCTGAAATCTCCTGAATTTCTTGCTTGCAGATAAACTTTCCACTCAACCTCTTTAAGGGTGATATTAATGTTGGGGCCAAATGCATCTCGCCACATGCCAATAATTGCAATGAGATTTTTCTTATGCCCCGAATCACTATTGTATAAAATTTCAAGAGTTAATGGTTTTGTTTCGCTGAATCCTGCTTCTTGATAAAGCTGTCTGGCCTTTTGTATTTTTTGTTCGAGTGATAAGCTTTTGAAGCCAAGTTCTTCTATATCATATCCTTCAATCCCATTTGGAACAATACTGTATGCTGGAATTTCAGAATCTTTTAAGATGGACTTGATTAAAAGTTCTCTATTAAGAGCGATAGATAACGCTTGTCTTAGTTTTGGATTATTTTTCATTAAAGGTTTGCTCATATTAAACCCTAAAAAGTAAAGAAGCAAGGCAGGATGCTCATGATAAGCGTCTTTCATTTGTGTTTTTGCAATGATATTTTGGTCGGTAGGGATATCAGTTGTGATGTCAATAGCCTGCGTTTTGAAGCGTTGAAATTCTTGATTTTTATCCTCGATGGGATAGTAATGTACTTTTTCGATATTAACTTGATCTTTATCCCAATATGTTTGAGATTTCTGTAAAGAGATGTAAGATAAAGGGATCCATTCACTTAAGGTATAAGGACCATTTGTAATCATTTTTTCCGGGGTTGCCCAATCTGCTTGGGTGTTTCCAAGAAGGCGTCTGCTTAAAATGACAGCGGCTCTGTGTGCTAGTAAATCTAAGAAATAACTTGTTGGGGATTTAAGGCGAATGATAACTACATTTCGGCTTTGAGCAGTCACCCCCAAAAGATTTGGATCTCGCAGTTTCCCTGAGTTGATTTCAAGGGCATTTTTTATAGGATAAAACATAAAAGCGCTTGGTGCTGCAGTTGAAGGATCTAGAAGCCGTCTAAAGCTAAAGACAACATCATGAGCGGTGATTCTGTTTCCATCAGACCAGCGAGAATCTCGTAAATAGAACTTATATTCTGTGCCATCGTCACCTATTTCCCACCTCTCGGCAAGGGCTGGCACAAGTTTTCCATATTCATCATAACTAACGAGTCCTTCAAAAAGATCGTGGATGATTTGTGACTCATAGAATCCAAGAATTTTATGAGGATCCAAACTTTCTGGTTCTACTTGGCTTGACCTTTTTAGAATCCGAGTCTCGCTTGGAAATAAAGAAGCAGCCATAAATAGAATGAGAAGGAAAGTTTTGAATATCATCCTTTAAAACCCATTGCGATTACATAAATTTCTTTTGATTCAGCTCTGCTGGCATTTGGTTTTGCATGAAATACTTTTGAGAAACGTTGCTTCATTTCTTTAAGAAGAGCCCCTTCAGTTCCACCTTGAAACACTTTTGCAACAAATGTTCCTCCAATTTTCAAGTGATTAAGGCTAAAGGCAAATGCGGTTTCAACCAGCACAATAATTCTTAAATGATCAGTTGGCACATGGCCTGTTGTGGCGGCAGCCATGTCGCTTAATGCAACATCTACTTTACTATCTCCAATGTGTTCTTGAAGTTTATCTTGCATCTGTGGATCCAAGAAATCTCCTTGAATAAAAGTCACACCTGGCAATGCATCCATTTCTATCAGATCAATCCCAATGACTTTTCCTGTATCGCCTATAATATTGGCGGCAACCTGACTCCAGCCACCAGGAGCAGCTCCAAGGTCCATGACGATCATATTTTTTTTGATAAAGTGATATTTTTCATTTAATTCAATTAATTTGTAGGCAGCCCTTGATCTGTATCCTTGTGTTCTTGCTGATTGCACATAAGGGTCGTTAAGCTGTCTTAAAAGCCATGTGCGTTGGGATAATGTTCTGCCAGCTTTTTTCGAATCCAGTTTTGTGACTCTTTTTGATGGAGATTTTGGTGTTTTTTTAGATGACATTTTAATTCAATATTCCTTTGTTTATAGTTTCACTATACCCGCATTTGCGAATTTTTTCAAACACCTCTATAGTCTTCTTTACGCTTAAATAGTTCAAGAAGAATTAACGGCTCAATTTTTCCTTGTTCTTTGTTTTGATAAAGTAGATTTGCGTATTTTACAGCTATGGGAATTAAAGATTCATGGGTTGTCTCCTCAAAGAATCTTAAAGATTTGAAGCCGCTTTGCTGTGTTCCTAAAATATCCCCTCTGCCTCGCAGTTTCAGATCCATTTGAGATAATTCAAACCCATCATCACATGTTTTCATGATTTCAAGTCTTTGGGCGGAGTCTCCTTTAGTTTGGTTGTGTATTAAGATACAATAACTTTGTTCTGCCCCTCGGCCTACGCGCCCACGCAATTGATGTAATTGAGACAATCCAAACCTTTGGGCATTTTCAATAATCATGATTGTAGCATTTGGAATATTGACACCAACTTCAATGACGGTTGTTGTGACTAGAATTTTACATATGTTATCTTGAAATTTTCTCATGATCTCATCTTTTTGCGAAGATTTCATTTTTCCATGTAAAAGAGAGACTTGATCGCCAAAAATATTCTTTAAAGATTCATAGCGATCATTCACATTTGCAAGATCCATGTTTTCAGATTCTTCGATTAAGGGGCATACCCAATAAACCTGATTTCCTTTATCTAAAATGCGTTCTATTCCGGCGATAAGTTCCTTCTCTTTTGAGGCATCAATAACTGATGTGTGGATGATTTTTCTGTTCTTAGGTTTATGTTTTAGAAAACTTAAGTCAATATCTCCATATTGAACCATCACACTTGTTCTTGGGATGGGGGTTGCTGTCATCATTAACATATGAGGATTATCGCCTTTGTCACGTAAGCTCAAACGCTGTTCAACCCCAAAGCGATGTTGTTCGTCAATGACGATGTATTTTAAGTTTTTAAATTCTATCCCCTCTTGAAATAAAGCATGTGTACCGATGGCTATTTGGATGGTTCCATTTTTCAAATCGTTGCTATTTTTATTTTTTTGAGATTTAGTGTGAGCACCCAGGAAAAGTCCCAAAGTAATGCCTAATTTTTCCGCCAAAGGTTTAAGCCCTTCAAAATGTTGCTGTGCAAGAATTTCTGTGGGGGCAAGAAACGCACATTGATACCCTAATTCTACAACATCGAGCATGCTTAAAAATGCAACAATTGTTTTTCCAGACCCCACATCTCCTTGAAGAAGACGGTTCATGGTTTGACCTTTTTCAAGGTCAAATTTAAGCTCACCCAAAACAGTTTTTTGATCAGAGGTAAGATCATAGGGGAGATTTTCAAGGGTTTTATTTTGTAAATCCCCTTTTAACGCCAGGGGTATTGTTTTGGTGTCGAATTTCCCTTTTGCGATTAAAAGGCCTAGCTGATGTGCTAGAAGTTCATCAAAGGCAAGCCTTTCTCTGACTTTTTGTTTAAAAGAACTTTCTGGGTTGTGAATGTTTTGGATTAAATCATAAAATGTGGGCCATTCGTGAAAAGACAGTGTTTGCAAATCTATCCAATCTGGATATTCTTTTTTTATATTGAAAATCTTAAAAGCCTCGTAAAGTATTCTTGAAAAAGCTGATAAAACGAGTCCTTTTGTTAAGGGGTAAATAAGCTCTTCTTTGCATAAGGAATGAATTTTCTTTGGTTGAATAATGTTAAATATGCCTTTAAATTGGGTAAGTTCTCCACAAATTAAAATTTCTTGATTCAAAGGGAACATTTTTAAAATGGCATGTTTATTTGAGTTAAAAAAAACCAACTCGAGCATAAGCTCTTCATACCTGCAAACAAGCACTACTTTTTGAGGGTTTGATTCAATATAAGCAGGAATCACTTTTGCTTTAACGAAAACTTTTCCATTTTCATCAGCTCTTGTCTTAAAAAATTCTCTTAAATTATTGCATATGTTATATACCTTTACTTGCGTTGGGCAGTGATATAATATATCAATAATTCGTTCGCCGCATATTTTTTTAAGGGAATTGTGAAAAAAAGACCCTACATAATCAAGTGTTGAAGAAGATTTAAACAAAGGTTCAAAAGAAGAAAAATTAATCATGGATAACTCTTATAAGAAAATTTTCTATCGCGCAACACACAGAGGAACTAAGGAGTTAGATCTCATTATGGGCAGGTTTATGAATAACTTATTTCAAGAGTTAACGCAAGAACAAAGACAAGAGTTTGAAATAATTGTAAATGATGATGACTTTGTTCTTGAGTCTTGGGTCCAGCCTTTTATAAAAAAACTTCCTTGAGTTTCTTATTTTATTCAAAAATATGAACAAAAGCATCTTGGTTTAATAGACTTCATATGAATCATATCTGAAATTTGTTCGTTTGTGGTTAACGATGCGATTTGGATTAAATCCTGTTTTGAGTGATTAAAGTAAGGCAGGTCCAATAAAGTACTTACAAACCCAATATGATTATGGGTCGCAGCAATTCTCAATGCATTTACGAGTATGGGGCCCGCGTGATCGAAATGATGCTTTATTTTTTTCATAAAAATTGGAATTAAGTTAAAGTGACCGTTTGAGGCCGCATGTCCTAATGCTGTTTCAATGTGACCCAACATTACGCTATCAATGATTCCGATACTGTTGATAAGAAAACTTACACCGCTTTCCCAACCATTAAGGCTTGCTTTTTCTAAGCCATATGCGATTTGATCTTTTGATGGTAAGAAATCACCAAAGGGATAGGAAGAAGGTTTTAACACAACCCTTAATGCTTGAATATTTTTTTGCTCAATAGACTCGTTCAGCAGCGCGCAAGAAATAGGAAGTCCATTTAAAAACCATGATTGTGGAACGATATATTTTAAAATTGGCATTTCTAAAATTTTAGCTCGTGCTTGTGTATTTTTTCCAGATAAAATCCAATTAACCATATCAAACGGAGTAAGATTTGCTGGAGACCACCCATTCCTTGCTCCTTCGTGTAATAATGCCATAAATGGAGAGTCTCTGACTATAAAAGCCACATCTAGATAAGACATAGCATATTGTTCATGTATGATTTGTTTTTGTTTCGAATCAATAACGCATTGAGCGAACTGTTGATTAAAAAGTGGGGTTAAGATGTGTGTTTTTAAATAAAATTGCCCAAGCGGGGCGTCTACAGTGTGCAATACGACCTCAGCAAGATGTGTTCCAGGATCCGTGATTTGAGGTAATTGGATTTCTGATGCAGAGGCGAATAATGGTTGCAGTAAAAAAACAAGGCTTATAAAAATTTTCATGATTATCTCCTGTTGTTGTATTTAACGATGATAGATGAAAACAATAAAGAGCGTATTAAAAAATCAATATAATTTGATTTAAATTTTTGCTATTTCAATTCCTACCCAAAAAATATGATCTTGCGCATAAGGCATAGCATTATCTGATTTAATAATGTTATACTCAATAAAAGGAGTCAAAATTTCTTTTGTGAAGTATCCAAGTTTAATTTTTAGTCTTTTTTCATGGCCATTTTTTTGAATCTTTTTATTTTCTGCATTATATCGTTTGATATCTTGCAAAATATCAAAATTAACTTTAAATAAGAATTGTGCATTTGAAAAATCTAATTTTACATTCCAATGATGTCCTGGAATATTAATCATTTCAAAAGGGTTGCTGGTAAATGATCTTGATGTGTATTTGTATCCGATGTTGATGACTTTAAAATCAGTTTGCAGTTTAATAAAAGGTTTTCCCCAAGGATTTGCATTGATATATTTGATTTGATCATAATCAAAAATAATGGCATTTTGAAGATAATCGGTCCCTATGTCGATCTTAAAAGCATCATATTTTAGAAACCCTTTAATTCCCATAAGTGTTTCGGATGTGAGTTTGGATCGAATGAAGAGGTAATTAATGCCATCATTTGAATAAAATGTTGTAAGTTCAGAAAGCTTTGGAGGGTGTTTTTGAGCAAGGCCTTCAATGCCAACTTTAAAGTTTTCACTTAAGGCCATTTGCATTTGAGTTGTGGCATGAGGGTAAATATCTTTATCAAGGAATTTCATACCAATTTTAAAAGTATTATTTTTAAAAAATAAATCTGGAATAAAACGTGATTCATTAGCATTACTTTCATGTTCATGTAAGGTTTTTAATCCAAATTGTGTCTGGGGTGAAAATGCGTAAATAATTTGTAATTCAGATGTGGTTCCATGGATTTTTTTATTTCCAAAATCTGTTTCAATGTTAAAATGAGAGAGCCCGATGATTAGTTTATCAGATGAGATGGTTTTGAGCAAAAATCCAGTTTGATCGCTTTTGCTTGTAAATAAAGAATTGAAGAGGGTATATTTTGACTCTCCTTTGATTTTTAAAACCCGTGTTTCTACTTTTGTGTCAGAGTTTAATTTAAAGCTGTGCTTTAAAGAAGCATTTAAGGTATGTATAGATGTTTTATTTTCAAAATTATAAATATTTTGTGAGAAGTTAAAATGAGGGATGGAGAGGTTAATTTTTTCTCCTAAATTCCCAAAATACCCACTTAAAGCCGTTTTTGAAGATGACAATTCAAACGTATTATTAAATATTCGCGCAGATGAATCTTGATTGATATAATTAAAATTTGGGGTGGAGCGTGGAGCGGATGGGTCGTTGATGCGGATTCCCTCTAGGTAGATATCAGCGTGTCTGTTTTCTCCAAAGACTGGATTTAATGCACCAATGTTTCCAGGATTTGGGGGAGGGGAGACTATCATCTCATCTTCAATTGAGTTTCCAATTGGAACTTTATAAGGTATTGAAATTTTAAGTGGCTGACCAAGAATAGAACTGGCACCAAATAAAATAAGCATCAGAGCAAGTTTCATTTAAGCAGCTCAAGCTCCAACCATTCCTCTTCAAGGTTCTCTAATTTTTGAAGTGTTTCTTGAAGCATAGTTGATGTTTTATGAAAAACATCTGGCTTTTGATCGTAAAGATCAGGATCTGCTAGCATATGTTCTAGTTTTGATCTGGTTTGCGTGCAGGTGTTAATTTCTTTTTCAATTTGTTCGTATCTAAATTTTTCTTTAAATCCAAATTTTTTTAAATCTTTTATTTCTTCTTCTTTTTTGATGGGGGATTTTGGTGCCTGTTTGAGCAGTGATTTTTTTTGCGCTAAGTAATCACTATATCCACCAACATATTCTTGAATATTGTTATTTTCAAACACGAGAACGGATCCAACAGTTTCATCTAGAAAATGTCGATCATGGCTCACGATCAGAATAGTTCCTTGAAATTCACAGATTAGATCTGTTAATAAATCCATAGTTTCCATATCAAGGTCGTTTGTTGGCTCATCTAAAACAAGTAAATTGCAAGGAGCTGAAAATATTTTAGCCAAAACAAGGCGATTTCTTTCTCCTCCAGAGAGCGCTGAAATTGGGCTCATAGCTTGACGCTCATCAAATAAAAATTGTTTTAAATATGCCACAATATGCATAGATTTATCATGCACCATTAAATGGTCTCCCCCGGTGTCACACAAGTAATCACGGACTTTTAAATGATCAGGAAGATTAATTGCATTTTGAGCAAAATGTGCAACAGTTAACAAAGTTCCATGACGAACTGTGCCGTTATCAGGTTCCATTTTTTTTAGTAAAATATTAATAAGGGTTGATTTTCCAACCCCATTTGGCCCCACAAGCCCAATTCTATCTTTTCTTGATATTTTAAACGAAAGATCTTGAAATATCTCACGGTCGCCAAAAGACTTGGATATTTTTTTTGCCTCCAGAACAAGTGCTCCGCTGACATTTCCAGTTTTAAGATCGATTTGAGCTGTCTTGGTTGGGGCAATTGTTTCTCTTCGTTTTTGGCGAAGATCCATAAGCTTTGCAAGGCGTCCTTGATTGCGTTTACGTCTTGCTGTAACGCCTCTTGCGAGCCAATGTGTTTCCATGGCTAAATGTTTATCCATTTTATCAAGGATAACTTCTTCCTGACGCATAATTTCTTCGCTCCAGGTTTCAAAGTCTTTAAATCCTTTATTTGAAGTGCGCAAGGTTCCCCTATCAAGCCAAAACGTTGAATTCGTGGTGTTCTCGAGAAAGGTTCTGTCATGGCTGATAACTAAAAATGCACCTTTGAATCTTTGCAGCTCGGATTCAAGCCATTCAATTGTTTGAATGTCTAAATGGTTTGTTGGCTCATCCAAAAGCAAAACGTCTGGCTCATCTGCAAACATGCGTGCAAGAGTCACTTTTCTTGATTCACCACCAGACAAAGTATCAAGAGCAAGATTTGAGTCTAGATTAAGCTGATCTAGATAGCTTTTGGCAATGTGCTCTGGAGCTCCATCGTGACAAACGTATTCTAGAACTGTTTTAAAACCTTCAAATGAAGGAGTTTGAGAAAGATATGTAATTTTAATTCCAGGGTGTGTGAAAAAAGTCCCACCATCAAGCTCCAAGTTTTTTGATAAGATTTTTAATAAAGTAGATTTTCCAGTCCCGTTGCGTCCAACAAGGCAGCCCTTTTGCCCTTGAGAAACAGAAATATCTACCCCTGTAAAAAGAGGCTTTCCCCCAAGTGTGAGCATGCCTTGATTGATAATTAAATGCGCCATTGATATCCTCGATTAATAAATTTCCCCTGTTCCTTGCAATATAGAAGAAACGGGTAATGGTCCTTGAGAAGTTTGTTTTTGGTCATCTTTAAAAACTTCCCATATTGCGGTTGGATCCCCGGCAGATGCAGGTTCACCTGTTTTAAAATTTATGCGTTTAAGGTGAACTCCCTTTGGTGTTCTAAAAGGTATGGCTGGCGTGTTTTTAAGAGCCTCTTTCATGAATTCCAAACATACAGGAGCAGGAAGGGTAGCGCCAGTCTCAGTTCTCCCCATATCTTTTGGAGAATCAAACCCAATAAAAACACCTACAACTAAGTTGGGGGTATATGCAATAAACCAAGTGTCTCTTGAATCCTGAGATGACCCAGTTTTTGCAGCAATTGGAATCTTAAGTGATGATAAAAGTCTCCCAGTTCCACGCAGGACAGTTCCTTCAAGTATGGAATTTAGTTGAGCAATACTTTGAGGGTCTGAAATTTGTTTACGTGTATCTGGAAGTTCAGGAATTTCATTCTCATCAAATTCAATGACATTTGTATCGTACTCGCGTTTATCATGACGTGATATAATTTTCCCTCTGCGATCTTGAATCCAATCAATTAAACTGGGAGTGACTTCTTTTCCTCCATTTGCAATTTTTGCATATGCACAAGTAAGTTTTAGAGGAGTTGTCTCGCCAGCTCCTAAAACCATAGCTAGCTGTTGTGGCATGTTGTCTTGAATTCCAAATCTTGCTGTTGTATCGCATACCGCCTTCATTCCCAATTTTTGAGCAAGTTTCACGGTTACAATGTTTCTTGAATTTTCAAGAGCATGTCTTAATGTGATGGGACCATAATAGGTTTTACCGTAATTTTTTGGGCTCCATGGTTCTTGATTTTGGCCAAGATCAATCGTGATAGGAGCATCATCCAAAACTAGAGTAGGTGGAATTCCTTGTTCAAATGCGGTTAGATACACAAATGGTTTAAATGCCGATCCTGTTTGACGTTGAGCTTGCGTGGCTCTGTTGAATTGTGATATGTCAAAACTATACCCACCATTTAAAGCAAGAACTCTTCCCGTGTGGGGATCCATCACAATAATAGCACCACTAACTTGTGGGATTTGAGCAAGGGAATAATTTTTATCTTTATCATGTTCTGCCAAAATAACATCACCCACTTCAAGAAGAGATTTAGGCGAGGTAAGACCGAATTTTGCCCATTTCATCTTATCAAAAGGAATAACGCCATTGGATCCATCTTTAAATCCAACTATTGCCTTCGTGTTATCAGTCCCCAGCACAACTGCGCTATGATAAGTTTTAATGCCATTTTTTGAACCTTTGGGGTCTGACAGAGATTTGAGTTCGCTGTTCCAATTTTTCATATCTTTTATTTTTGCAAAAGGGCCTCTCCATCCGTGCCTTCTATCATAAGCGACAAGGCCGTTTGTTAAAGCTTTGTCTGCAATCTTTTGATATGTGGAGTTTAAAGAAGTTTGAACAACAAGACCTTCTGTGTAAAGAGCATTTTCACCAAATGTTTGAATAACATTGCGTCTTACTTCTTCTCCAAAATAATCTGCTTGAATGATATGTTCTTCATCTTTTTTTGCAAAAACAATGGGTTCTTCTTTTGCCTTGATAGCATCTTCTTGGGTGATGATATTTTCATCAAGCATTCGTGAAATAACCCAGTCTCTTCGTGCTTTTGCTCCTTTTGGGTTTCTAAAAGGGTCATAATTATTAGGTGCTTTAGGAAGCGCTGCAAGATAAGCTGCTTGCGCAATACTTAAATCATCAAGAGATTTATTAAAGTAGTTTAAAGCAGCTGCGGCAACACCATAATTCCTAGAGCCTAGATAAATTTCATTTAAGTAAAGCTCTAAAATTTTTTCTTTTGAAAGCGTTTGTTCAATACGAATAGATAAAATAGCTTCTTTTATTTTTCGGCCATAGCTTAGCTCGTTTGATAATAAAAAATTTCTCGCAACTTGTTGTGTGATAGTAGAGGCGCCTTGAGGACGCTGTTTTTTTGCAATGTTGACAATGTTTCGTCCAAAGGCGCGCGCTAATGCTAGGATGTCTACGCCATAATGCGTATAAAAATTCTTATCTTCAACAGCCAAAAATGTTTGTGAAATTCTTTTGGGAATTGAGTTTATAGGCATAAATAACCGTCTTTCAGAGGCATGTTCTGATAACAATTTACCGTCATGTGCATATACGCGCGTTAAAATTTGAGGTTCATAATTTGCAAGTTGTGAATGGCTAGGCAGACCTGTTCCAAAGTAATAGAATATTCCCAAAATTGAGCCAAAAAACAAAAATGTAATAATAAAGAAAGAAAGAATAAGTCTGATGATGAAAGTTTTGATCATGAAAACGTTCTTTTTAAAAAATGGTGCGCCCGAAGAGATTCGAACTCCTAACCCCCAGATCCGTAGTCTAGTGCTCTATCCAATTGAGCCACGGGCGCACAATCTTCATATTAAATGAAGATGATTCCTTATACATGAGTTTTTTTTTTTTTGCAATTAAATAATTTTAAAAAATAGTTCTTGAGATGGCGCTAAGAATTCCTTTTTGAAAAGTTATGGGATTGGTGTGTGTGATGTCGATCCCGGAAAGCAAAGATTTACTAGAAAGATCAAGATTATAGAATCTTATTGTAAAATCAACATAAAAATATCTAATTTTTTGCTCCTCTTTTTATAAAATGAAAGAGGCGTATTTTTTTTGTATTTTTACTTAAAAAAAGATTGACGTCTTTAACTATCAACGTTTCTAAGCTTCGTGTGGGTTATCCACCAAACCTGTGGATAAGTCTGTGAGTAATATGAATAGTTGGAGTCTTATCTAACCGAAAACATGGGCTTTCATAGACAATGTTCAAAACTTTATCACATTCCTAAAGACCATGTTTTTAAGGGGTTTTAAAAAAAAATAATAATAATATAAAAAATAATCAAGGGGACGTTTTTTAAATTTTAAAGAGTGTGAATAAGTCGTGACTAAAATGATGAATAATTAAAAAAAGCCTTTCAAGGCTTAGGATTTTATATCTATTTGATGATCTTGTGCGTAGGCTTTGATATGTTCTCTCAGTGTATGTTCTTTTGAGGATAAAAGGGGTATAAAATAAGCTCTAAAAGATTTCAAATCCAAAGTGTGAATCATATTGGCAATGGATTTAAGGTCTCCTGGCGAGCATGAGAGTGTTTTGTATCCAAGCCCTAGCAGGGCAAGAGCCTCTATAGGGTCTGAAGCCATCTCTCCGCATACAGAAATAGTTTTGTGATTTTCTCTGGCAACATCGCAAATATGCTTTAAAAAGCTTAAAAAAATAGGTGAGAGGACATCGTAACGTTTGGCCAAGTGAGGATTCATTCGATCAACACCAAAAAAGAATTGAAAAAGATCGTTGGTTCCAACAGAAGCAAAATCAATGTCTTTTGCAATTGACCCAAACTGCCAGGCAAAAGATGGGACTTCAATCATGACACCTTTTTTAATTTTTGTAGGCAAGTCATGTCCCATTTTCCTTTCTCGTAGAACTTCAGATTCAAGAAGTTCACATAAGGGGTAAAACTCAGCACTTTCTGTTAAAAGGGGAAATAGTATATATAAGGACTTTAATGCACTGGCACGCAGTAATGCCCTTATTTGATGCCGCAAAAGCAGAGGGCGATCAAGGGAGATTCTGATGGATCTCCACCCGAGTAAGGGGTTATCTTCAGATGTATTTGGGAAGTATGAAGGGATTTTGTCTCCGCCAATATCCATGATTCGAAAAGCTATTGGAGAGTTGTCTGCTGATTTAAAGATTTTAGAGTAAAAAGCTTGTTGATCTTGAGTAGATGGAAAATTAGATTTATTAAAAAATGCAACCTCTGTCCGAAAAAGGCCAATTCCTTTAACAAAAGGAAGTTTGAGATATTCAAGATCTTTTTCAAAGGCAGCATTAAAAAATAAAGAGATGGATGTTCCATCTTTGGTTTTTGGTTTTGAAATTTCATCATCGGTTGCATGCTTTTGTAAAGGAGCAGAAGGGGAGAAGGAAATCTTATCAAAGTCAAGGTTGATCCATGCCCCAGGCTTTAAAAGATCCCAGCTATCCTCGATTAATGCAACAGGAATGCCCATTTGTTTGGCCAAGATTGATGTGTGCGATGTGGGGCTCATATCTTGCGTCACAAGACCCTTTAAAAGCTCTTGAGGTGGATCTAAAAGGTCAAGGGGAGATGGCTTTTCTATCATTAAAATAAAGGGCTGTGTTGGATAAATAACTTTGTTTGCATTTAAGATATCAAGTATTTTTTGGCCAATGATCTCAAATTCCTTAAACTTTTCAAGAAAAACTGGATCTTTGATTTTTTGGGAGTTTAAGCGTAGGTGAGATATTCCTTCTTCGATGGAAGATTGAAGATTTCGTCCTGCATTAATACCTCTTGTCATCATCATCAGCCAGGAAGGGTCATGAGTCATCATGAGCAAACTGCTTGAAATATCAGAATTATTGATAGTGAGTTTTGCTCTAACTTTTTCTAAAATAATTTCAAAAAGCTCTTTTTGAGTATTAAAATCCCCTAAATCTCTGGGGCTATTTTGAGTTTGAGGTTTGAATAAAATGCCACTTGCAGACCCCTTATGTATGAATTTAATCTGAAGAGAAGAGGGGGTGTCCATATTCTTGTACTCACGCTAACTGCTGATGTCGTTGTTGATTTGTATCAGTATTTATATGCTATCGCAAGGGGTAAGTTTTGGGGTGAAAAAAATAAAGGCTTGGAAATACAGTTTACTGCTAAGCCTTTTTATTATCTTTATGTTTATTGTGTAAGGCTGTTTCTGGGATGTTTTTCTTCTCCAATTGTCCGGCGGCGTTCCCATTTCCCATTTTTCTTTACGGTGCAGGTTTCATGGTCTTTCGCCCCGGTTAAGTCGAAGGTGAATGAATATCGCAATCTCAATAATTATCTTTTTTCTGGCTGTTGACGCTTTGATTGTGCATGAATGTTTCTTTTTATCTTGAGGAAGCGCCTTAATTCCAGATTCATATTGTGTTTTTGCTGTGTTTATCAAGTCTTGATCATATGCTTGCATTTGATCACCAATTATTGTTTTAAGTAATTAATTTTAAAATCATAAATAACTAAATAAACTAACAGACGATTAACATAATGAAAAATAAAAGAAGAAAAAAGATGGTGCCGGTTGTCGGATTCGAACTGACGACCTACTGATTACAAATCAGTTGCTCTACCAACTGAGCTAAACCGGCGTTGGTGATATTTCTTATATCTAAAAATAAAATCGATGTCAATAACATTTTTAATTATTTTTTATTATGGTCGGAGCAGCGGGATTTGAACCCACGGCCCCCACACCCCCAGCGTGGTGCGCTACCAGGCTGCGCTATGCTCCGACTAAGGGTTTTGTATAAGATTTTTGCGTAGATGTCAATTGTTGATAAGATATTTTTTTAAAACGCACGTTTTTATTTGCAATTTAAAATGAAAAAGCTTATTATTGTGATATAGTTTTTAGTAAATCTTAGATAAATAAAAGGTAGTAAAGTTAAATGGCACATCATAAGTCAGCGATTAAGCGTATTCGTCAAACAGAACGTCGTCGTGTTGTAAATAGAATGCGTGTTGGTGAAATCAGAACTTTTGTGAAGAAGGTCGAAACAGAAATTTTGGGCGGAAATAAAACGGCTGCTCAAGAAGCATTGAAAATGGCTCAGCCTATTTTGATGAGCGGTGTTACAAAAGGTGTTTTGCATCGTAATACAGTTTCACGTAAACTTTCAAGATTATCAGCCAGCATTAAGGCATTAGCTTAATTTTTTAAGTGTAGTTTAAGGGGAGAAATCCCCTTAAGGTTTTTGCTTTAAGTCGTATTTTTAAAAATCATTTATTAATTATTAAGGAAAAATCGTGTCAGGTCCTGACGAATTGGCAGAGCAATGGGGAAAAGTATCTCTGGCTTTACGGCACGAGATAGGTCATGCTATATTCGAAAGCTGGCTCAGCCCTTTATCGCCACTTTCTTTAAGTAATGGTGTTATCTATTTAAAATCACCTACAGGTTTTGTCAGGGACTGGGTGACGAATCATTACAGCGGGGATATTCTATCGATTTGGCGCACAGTCAATCACGAAGTTTTATCTGTTGAAATTGTTGTTTATTCAGTTCCTAAAACGTCTTTGGAATCGGTTTCTTATGAGCTTCCAGTAGAAGCTGAAAGTGAGCAAGACTGGTCTAGAGACGGCGCTTTAGATCCTAGATTTACGTTTGAGAATTTTATCGTTGGAAAGCCTAATGAGCTTGCCCATGCTGCTGCAAGACGTGTTGCTGAGGCAACGGAAGTCACATTTAATCCTCTTTTCCTGTATGGGGGTGTTGGGCTTGGGAAAACGCATTTGATGCATGCCATTGCTTGGCATATTAAAAAACATTCGCCTAACCGTAAAGTGATTTACTTGTCTGCAGAAAAATTCATGTATCAATTTATCAAGGCGCTACGGTTTAAAGATACCATGGCGTTTAAAGAGCAATTTCGGTCCGTAGATGTATTAATGATTGATGATGTTCAATTCATCAGTGGGAAAGATTCGACACAAGAAGAATTTTTTCACACGTTTAATGCGCTTGTTGACCAAAATCATCAAATTGTTGTCTCAGCGGACAAATCTCCATCGGATTTAGATGGCATGGAAGAACGTATGAAGTCAAGGCTGGGGTGGGGACTTGTTGCGGATATTCACCCAACGACATACGAACTGCGCTTAGGGATCCTGCAATCAAAAGTAAGATCTATGGGGGCAAAAGTTCCAGGGAAAGTCTTAGAATTTTTGGCTGCAAAGATTATTTCTAACATTCGAGAACTCGAAGGTGCGCTGAATCGCTTGATGGCGCATTCAAGCTTAACTGGCCATGCTGTGACGCTTGAGTCCGCCCAAGAGCTTCTTAAAGATCTTTTGCGTAAGCATGATAAACGTTTAAGTATAGAGGATATTCAAAAACGTGTGGCCGAGCATTATGGGATTAGAACTTCTGAAATGCACTCAGCAAAGCGTATTCGCTCGGTTGCCTTACCAAGACAAGTTGCGATGTATCTATCTAAAAACTTAACTCCTTTTTCGTTACCTGAAATTGGAAGAAAATTTGGAGGAAGAGATCACACGACCGTAATTCATGCGATTAAAAAAATTGATGCTTTGAAAATTGAAGACTCTGGATTTGCGTATAACCTTGAAATTTTAATTAAAATATTAGAATCATAAATTATTTAAACTAAAGGAGCTTGTATTTACTATGTTATTTTCTATAAATCAAAAAGAATTTGTTGAAATGGCTTATAGAGCCCAATGTGTGGTTGAGCGTAAGACGACTATGCCTATTTTATCTCATGTGTTACTTTGCGCAAAAGATGGTAACATTTATGCATCTTCAACCGATCTTGAAATGTCATTGCAAGAATTTGTCCCTGCCAACATAGAGGAAGAAGGCAGTGTGGCGTTGCCTGTTGTTTTATTGCATGATATTTTAAAAAAACTTTCTCCAAACAGTCAAGTCATTGTGAGTCAATCCCCAGGTGATGCACAGGTAATTATTAAGTCTGAAAAGTCAAAATTCAAGCTTCCTTGTCTTGAGGCGAATGATTTTCCAAATATTCAAATTAATAAAGATTTGCCTTATAAATTTCAAGTTAGCCCAGATAAGTTATTAGACGCTATTGATATGGTAAAGTTTTCAATTGCAGCTGATGGGGGGAGATATAACTTGGGTGGTATTTGTCTTCACTCAAGCGTGGTTGGAGGTGAGAACTTTTTAGATTTGGTGACATCTGACGGGCATAGATTATCTCATACTTGTGTGCCTTTAGTATCCTACACACCTGATATGCCACAGATTTTAATTTCAAAAAAAATGTCAAATGAGTTGTTTTCTATCCTTGCAAAAAATAGCACTCCGATTGAAATTTCATTTTCTGAAAATCAAATTGTTTTTGAACAAGGGGATTTAATGTTTATTTCAAGATTGGTTGATGCAACATTTCCACCTTATCAAGAAATGATCCCGCACTGTTCATATTTTGGAACGATTAATGCAAAAGTATTTTTTGATGCGCTAGAAAGGCTTTCTCCTGTTGTTTTGTATGAAAAGTCTCCCCATATTAATATGTTTCTTTCAGGTGAAATGCTTAAATTATACACACCATCTCAAAGTCATGGAGAAGGTACGGATGAGCTTTTGATTGATTATAATGGACCGGAAATGTCGTTGATGATGAATTTGCGTTATTTGATTGATATTGTTTCAAGGCTTAAGGAAACTGAGGTTCAGATTGATTTTGAAAGCGCGGCTGGCGCAATTATTGTAAAGGACATGCAAAACCCAACTACATATTGTATTTTGATGCCTATGAGAGGGTAAGTCTGGTGCTAGGTATTGTCTGAGATTGGTTGTATTCGTTCAGTTTATTTGAATAATTTTCGCTCATATCCTTATCTTGTTTTAGAAACAAATGCGCCTATTGTTGTGATTACAGGTGAAAATGGGACAGGAAAGACCAATTTACTGGAGGCAGTTTCTTTATTATCTCCTTCAAAAGGTATTCGTAAGGCAAAACTTTACGATCTTCCTGCAAATGTTTCACATACAAAATCATGGGCAATTTCAGCAAACCTTTTTCACAGCATTTATGGGGATACGCAATTTGGCGTGGGCGATTTAACCCAAGGTGAGGGCAAAAAAATCATTCGTATGAATGGTGAAACGCTTAAAACGCATCAAGAACTTGGAAAAATGATCACACAGCTTTGGTTGACACCTGCAATGGATCGTTTTGTGGTAGACTCTCCTTCTGTTCGTCGTGAGTTCATCGATCATGTGGGTTGGACGTTTCATCTTGAACATGCTGATCATATTTTGGTCTATGAACAAGCCTTAAAAGAGAGATCAAGACTTCTAAAAGATGGGATAAGAGATAAGATTTGGCTTTTGGGTCTTGAGAAAACAATTTCTCAGATGGGAGTTTCTATAGTTTCCTGGCGCAAAACAACGATTGATTTTTTAAAAAAAATCATTCAAGATGTTTTAGTTCCTTCAGGATTCCCTTCGTTTGATTTATTTTTCGAAGGTGAAATTGAAAAATGGTTTGATCAAAAATCGGCCTTAGAAATTGAGAATGCTTTCAAGCAGCATTTGGAAGATTCCCGTGAAGTAGATGCAATTAAAGGGGGGACTTCGGTTGGTCCCCACAGAAGCGATTTATCTTTTATCTTTCATCATAAAAATATTCCTGGGTATTTGTGTTCAACAGGTGAGCAGAAGATTTTAATTTTAGGTCTTATTTTATCATCAATTAAACTTTTGGAACTTAAATCTAGTGGGGTACCAATTTTGCTGTTGGATGAAGTGATTGCGCATCTTGATTCAAAATACCGATTTCTTTTGTTTGACCAAATTAAAAATCTGAAGGTGCAAACGTGGATGACGGGGATTGATATTGACGATTTTTCTTCACTTAAATCACATAGTATTTACTTTTCTCCAAAAAAGACTTGAATGCATTTTAATTATTGGTATACTTAAACAATTGAATAATTAAGAATAAAGATGTAGGAATGGCAAATAACAATTTAATTACAGGCTCTGAGACACCAAATTTTATGGTATGGATCGGAACTGATGGGGAATCTTTGATAGGTGAAGATGCCTCTACAATTGAAGATTTTGAAGAGTACGCCATTTTATACTCTTCGGCTTTTTCTATTCGGAAGGTAATTTCCCCAAATTCAGGAAGTAATCTTTTTTCATCAGCAAAGCTTCAAGGAACTCCTTTGCAAATGACGATTGCAAATGGTTCTTATGTTGCCGACCTTGAAAATACTTTTGTAAGAGGTGATATGGTTAGCGAGATCACTGTTGTAAAACTGGCAAATATTAATGGTGAGAATCAGACCGTTGAGGAAAATACTTTTGAGAACTGCTATTTTTTATTGGTTGAGCCAAAGTATGATACAAAAACAAATATGGATATGGTCAAACTTGAAGTTAGATACAATAAAAGAATTCACACCATCTATAAATATACGCAAGATGGTGTGCTTCAAGGACAAAGCGTGAGTGAATATGACTTCTCAACCAATAAAACCTCAGATGAAGACACTTGGGAAGATGCTGACGAAGACTATTAATGCTTGGTCTTTTTATATGTATCCATCCAATTTGCAACTTCTTCCATATGATCTTTTACTCGTTCTTTAAGTAAGTCAGAGACTTTTTCTCCGCTTTTGCTCATCATATCCGCAACTTCTTTACCGTGACTTGCGGCTTTTCCCCATGTTTCTTGAGTGGATTTTGCATACTCTTTAGCTGTGTCTGCTGTTTTTGCAGCATTTCCATCGTTGATCATTTGTTTCATCATGGAGCCCATATCTTCAAGGGCTTGTTGCATGAATTTATTTTGAAGACCGCTAAGTGAATTCATTACGTCAGCAGCAACTTGGCTAGCTGCATGAATTGTATCAAGATTTTTTTTATAAGCGCCCATCATTGAATTCAAATCAACGCCTGGCATGTTGTTCATATTCTTAAAAGCTCTATCCATCATTTTATGTTCCTTTTCTAATGCTTCATTATGTCTAACATAAAAAGGTTAACAAATGGTTGAAGGGAATTTAAAGTTTGATCGAGCTCTGCCATGAGAGCTGACATATCTGGAGAGTTGTCTGATAAGAAAGTTGGATAAAGTTTGATCAAAATTCCAATCAAAGCTATTTTTCCTGAGTGAGGAAAACCTTCCCCTATTTGTTTTTTCAAAAAATCAAGGAATTTCACACCTTCATCAAAAGCATTGAAAAATTGCTTTGGGCATAAAAAATCATGTTCTTTGAGAAGGTCTTTTGCAAATTCAATAGATTCAAATCTTTGCAAAATAGACTCAAAAACACGCTCTCTCAAGGTTCCCTCAAGAGGAGAGGGGGCTGATTCCATTTCCATACTTGCTTTAAGAAGCAGTTTTAAAGAATTTTCATCTTTATTATGTAAGGCTGCGATTAATTCATCGTGAATCATAAAAGATCTTTGCTAATCTCTTGCTTGAGTAAACCTGTAATGGATGCTGTGTGCGAATAAAGGTTAAAATCAAATCCTATCAAGGCCTCATATTTTAAGAAATCTTGTTTTTCTTGAAAAGAAAGATCAAATTTTAAAAAATGAACGGCCGATGTTTTGTTTTGGCTGTTTGTTCTCTCCAGGCTGTCCGCATTTTTCGCATAAATCTTATTGTTATTAATTTTTAAGAAAAAAGTGTTTTCAATGCCACCCCATGAACTTAATTTTTCAAGTCTGAGAGAAGCATTTGGGATTTCAAAAAGTACGGTTGTTGTGATTTGTGATCCATTTGGAATAAGCGCGTCATATGCCTCGAGCTCATCTTCAAGTTGCCCATCTTTTGCTCCTTCGATATAAAGCATTTCTTGAATTTGGGCTTGAATGGTGTCTTTGTTTTCAAACATCACATGCGCATCAGGTCCAATGAATATGGATCTTTTTTTCTTAATTTGGATGATTTCTGATCGTTTTTGTGTGCGTATTTTTTCATAATCAGCAATATTTAAAAAATCTTCTTTTGTAAGTGTTGTCATAAACCATAGCTTTCTAATAATAATTCAAGTGGATGGCATGTGCGTAGATTTGCATTTTTTACGCCTTGAGCAATGTGGTCTTTGGCCAAAGGGCATTCAGAAGCGACTGTTGCGCCGATTTTTATGGCTTTGTCGAATACGGGTTTTCCGATTTTCATGGCAATATCAAAGTGATCTACCATCATCCCCCAGGACCCACCGTGGCCTGCGCAGCGCTCAATAAGGTGTACGGTTGTGTCTGGGATAAGGTTAAGTAACTGTGCTGCTTTTTGCCCCATATTTTGAGCCCTGCTGTGGCATGAAAGGTGCAAAGTTACGTTTCCACCCTCAATTGGCTTGAGACCCTCTGGCGCCCCAAAATCCCTAACAATATTCATTAGGTATTCAGCGATATCAAAGGTATTTTTCGAAACATTTAAAACATCAATATTATCGGTTAAAAGAAGAGGCCACTCTGATTTAAGCATCAGTGCACATGAGGGGACCAGGGCGATAATGTCTTTTTCGAAACTTGATAAATGCTTTGAAATGCGTTTTGCGCCAGATACAACCCCATCTAGATTTCCTTGTTCCAATAGTGGCATACCGCAGCATCCTGGGTATGCGAGCTCTATTTCTATGCCAAAATGAGCAAGTAGTTTTAATAATTTATCTCCAACATCAGGAGAGTTGTAATTCATAAAGCATGTGGTATAGATAACCGCTTTTTTGAATCCAAAGGCAGGGGCAGAAGGGTTGGGGGGGTAACTATTTTTTTGTGCGATGAGAGTTGTTCTTGCGATTTTTGGAATTTTGGCTTCTTTGTGAATCCCTGCTGTTTTTTCAATGATTTTTCGGGTTGTTTTGTTTTCTTCATTTGTTGCCCAATTAATGAATTGTGAAAGAGGCCCCATTATTTTTGAATTTCGATCAATTTTTGAAATTTCCTGTGGAATCTTTGGGAGTTTACCTTGTTTTTTAAGGGCAGCTTTAAATCTGAGCATTAAATGTGGAAAATCAATATTGAATTCATGAGGAGGAACATAAGGGCATTTGACCATATAACACATATCGCAAAGTGTGCAATTATCGGCAACCTGGGTAAAATCATCCATATTCAAGCTTTCAACTTCGCCTGTTGTGCTTTCGTCTATTTTATCAAAAAGAACAGGGAATGAATTGCATAAATTGAAGCAACGTCTGCATGTGTGACAAATATCAGATACACGCCTCATTTCTTCTTCTATTTTTTCAAGATCATAAAAGTTGGGATCTTCCCAATTAATTGGATGTCTGATCGGGGCTTTAAGCCCTCCTTCTTTTGTCATGTTACATATTCATCAAAATTGTGTTAAGTTCTTTCATCTGATCAATTGCCTTTCCTGTCCCAAGAGCCACGCATAAAAGTGGGTCTTCTGCAAGAATTACCGGAAGCCCCGTTGCCTCACGAAGAACCGAATCAAGGTTTTTAAGCAGAGCGCCCCCACCTGTCATCATGATTCCTTTGTCAACGATATCGGCAGAAAGTTCTGGGGGGGTGTTTTCAAGTGTGACTTGAACAGCCTCGACAATGGCAGCAACTGGTTCGGCAAGGGATTCTGCGATTTGACGTTGTGTGATGGTAATTTCTTTGGGAACTCCAGTTGTAAGGTCTCTGCCTTTAATTTGCATGGTTTCGCCATCTTCTCCATTTGGAGGAGGGCATGCAGAACCGATTGTTTTCTTGATGCGCTCGGCCGATGATTCCCCAATTAAAAGATTCAAAAGTCGTCTGATATAGGCAATAATCGCTTCATCCATTTTATCGCCGCCAACACGCACAGATCTTGAAAACACAATTCCTCCAAGGGATATGACGGCAACTTCTGTTGTTCCGCCTCCAATATCCACAATCATGGATCCAGTTGGTTCTGTCACGGGAAGGCCCGCCCCAATAGCAGCTGCCATAGGCTCTTCAATCAAAAGAACACGCCTTGCACCTGCGCTTTCAGCAGCATCTTGAATCGCTTTTCTCTCAACAGGCGTTGACCCAGAAGGAACGCAAATGATAATCTGAGGCCGTGCAAAACTCGTTCGGTTATGGACCTTTTTGATGAAGTGTTTGATCATGTCTTGTGCGATCTCAAAGTCAGCAATAACACCGTCACGCAAGGGTCTTATCGCTTGAATATTTCCAGGCGTTCTTCCCACCATCAGTTTTGCTTCCTCACCCACAGCCAAAACTTGTTGACGCCCTTTATGCTGAGTGATGGCAACAACTGAAGGTTCATCTAAAACGATTCCTTTTCCTTTGACATAAACAAGCGTATTTGCTGTTCCAAGATCAATCGCCATATCACGGGAAAGAAGTCCAAAGATTTGAGAGAACATTTTTTATTCCTTTGTAAATTAAATTATTTAGAAACTAGTTATAGCATAAAAAAAGCTATGTCATCAATATTATTAAGAGAAATATTTTTTGAGAAGAGACTGGATTGGTGGGCGTTTAGGGATTCGAACCCAAGACCTACTGATTAAGAGTCAGCTGCTCTACCAACTGAGCTAAACGCCCAATCCAGGTAACTCTATATCAAACTTTTAGCCGATTGTCGAGTTTTTTTATTGTGTTACTCTAAAAAATGTTCTTGACGTAACGCAATATAAGTTTTTAGCTAAAGGCGTATATTCCTACTTGTCCCGACAGTTGAAAGTATAGAGTTAATAGTTGTTTTATCTCCCGAATTAATATTGCAAGTATGCAAAAATACAATAAGAGATGATAGATTGCTTAGTGTTTTTATTGAATTTGCAACTGCAATTCCGCCAATTCCTGTAATTCCACGGCTTGTGTCCAAATGAATTTCAAAAGTAGTGAATTGTGAGGATGAGAGTATAATATTCGAAATTTTCTGGACCCCTAAATTACTTCTTTTCTCGCTTGGAAACGCTCCTGTTAACGTGACATTTTGAGTAAAACCTAAAACAATTGCGTAGTTTGCTAAAGTAGTTCTTGCATCGCTTGGGGTGACAAGAAGGGATAAAAGAGGGACTCTGTTTGTCCATGTATAAAATGACATCATGTTTGTTATCGCGCTCCAAGTCATGCCGGCAGTCACAACTGCATCTGTTTTGGCCGCGTCATAGGCCGTTCTTCTGCGATTGAGGCAAGGGAGGTGAGGAGAACATCTTTATTTACCCATATCATTCCTTTTTTGATTGTGCGTTGATAGTTGTGAAAAGTATATTTTTTATAGGTTAAAGTTTCTTTAATTTTGTTAAAAATTGGTTTGTCCATAATATTTATCCTTAATTAATGTTTATTATTCTATTATATTATCAAGTAAAAAACATTTTGTCAATAATTATTTATTAAAATAATAAAAATATTTGCCTTATTTTGATGATATGAAGGAATAAGGAAGATTTGTCTTTGTCTTGATTTGAGGATAAGAGGTATGGGTTACTTCTCTTTGAGTTTTTTGATCTGGATAAGCATGGATGAAAAAGTTTTTTTGTTTAATTTTTTCTTTGGCACCGAATTTGCAAATCAACCTATTAGGAACGAATAAAAATGGTAATGTGTGAGAAATGGCGACGATTAACGCAGTGGATATCTTATTAGATGGAATTGGATTCTCATCTTGCAATCAGGGGGGTAAAGCTCCCTTGGTTGGAGATATAGGAGAAGAATTTAGTTCTCTTTTGAGCCAGGCAAAGGAAGAAGGGGGAGATCAAGCAAATGTTGAGCTGATCCCAGAGATGCCTTTAAAAATCCAAGATGACTTCTCTTTTTCATGTCAGAGTTTGCTTGATGATGTTTGTTTTGATTTTCAAGATTTGGAAATACCAGAGCCATTAAAGGATCAAGAAGAAATTCAAAATAACATGGTGAATGACCAAGAGAATTTGGTTGTGGCGGATGATTTTCCTGTTTCGCCGGCAATGTTGTTTTACCCAGATGTTATTTCGCCTTATGCACTTGGTAATTTTTTAAAAAGCAATCTGCGTGAAGAAAATGTTCGTGTTGATGGGGAAAAAGTGGTGGGTGAGGTTGACCTTGAATTTGCGTCTCCTGATCTTGAAAAATCTGCAATTCAAGAAAAAATTTCTCCTTTAAAAAAGAAAGATTCTCTTCCAATTGATTCAAAAGTTTATGTGAAAAGCTTTGAAAAAGCAGAAATTCAGGGGCAAGGTAAAGAATCAGGGTTTTCTTTTTCAAAAATGCCTATGTCGATGATTGATGTTCTTCAAGGGGAAAAAAGTGTTGAATCTGTGACAGAATTTAAAGATCAGATGATGATATCGATTCCAATTTCAGTGATGGCGATGCCGCAAAAGAATGAGGCATCAGTTCTTGAGGTTGCGCAAGTTGATGTTTCAAGCATTGAAGTTATAAAAACGACAAAAGACACGCTTGAAATTCAATTATTTCCAGAATCTTTGGGAAAAGTGGATGTGAAATTATCGTTTGATCAAACATCTGGTCATATGAAAGCAGTCATTCTGCCTGAAACAATTGAAGGGTATAAGGCAATTTTAAAAGATGAATCTAAAATGCATGAATCCATTCAAAGTATCATACAAAAAGATAATGGAGCTTGTATATCGCTTGAGATGAGGGTGTCTGAGCCAAAAGAAGCAGATTTAAATTTTTCAATGGAAAATTCGGGATTTTCAGGAAATGGTCAAAAAAACTCACAGGATCAAGGGAATAATAAACACCATAAGCATCTTTTTGATTCAAGTTTTTACGCACAAAGCCTTCAAGAAGAACTTTTAGATAACAATAGACGCCTTGATATGGCTGTATAAAAGGAGACGGAAATGACAACAGTTGGTGTGCAAGAATATAATGCCGGGCTTAAAGCTGCAGGAAAAGGTGGAAATTCTTTTGAGATTAAAACTCAAGATGACCTTAAAAAAAGATATCAAAACTTTTTGACTCTTTTAATGACACAGCTTAAGAATCAAGATCCTATGGACCCTGTGAAAAATGAAGATTTTATTACGCAATTGGTTCAATTTTCGCTTGTTGAGCAATCTTTGCGTTCTAATGAAACCCAAGACAAGGCTTTAAGCGAACAACAACTTTCGCATTTGATGAATGCTGCCAATTTTATCTCACGTGAAGTGGAAGTGGCATCTAGTGCGTTTGAAAAGGTGGATGGGCAAGAAGTGAAGCTTGGATATGAGCTTCCAAAAGGAGTTGGATATTCTAAGATTATGATTAGCGATGCTCAGGGTAATATTGTGAATACATATGAAGGTGAGAAAGCAGCCGGGCATCATAATTTCAAGTGGGATGGAATGGGGCGTGATGGCGAACTTCCATCTGGAAAATATGCAATTGAAATTTCAATCCGTGATGAGCAAGACAATTTAATCAAAGGAGAAAATAAACAAAATTATAAAGTTCCAACATCTGTATACAGCACTGTTCAGGGTGTGATGATGGATAATAATGTGCCAAAGATTAAAACCGGAAAAGATACAATCATGCCATTGTCGTCGATTCTGTCAATTCAATCAGTATAATAACTTTTAAGGAGAATAAAATGCCAAATCCAATGTATACATCATCTTCCGCGATGACTGCTTATTCAACAGCTATGGGAATGTACGCTGATAACACTGCAAATGCTCAAACTTGTTCTGCAAAAAGATCAACCCCAAGTTTTAGTTCGCAAGTGACAGGCGGCACTGGGGGCGGGGGAGGCCTTGCTGTGAGTCAAAGAAAACTGATTGAGCAATCAGGGCTTCTTCAGCCAAGCGATTTACCAACCGATTGCGGTATTGCCGGAGATGGTTTTTTTGTGGTTAAGCGAGACCCTGGTGATAAGGATTATCTTTTTAGCAGAAAAGGCGATTTTACCCCCAATGCTCATGGAGATTTAACCAATAGTGCGGGTCATTGTTTGATGGCGCTTGAAACAGATCGTAATGGCAAACCATTGGAGGCCAATGTTACAAATGTAAGTTCATTAAAACCCGTCAATATTAATACGGTTAATGGAATTTCAAGACCAACTGAAAATTGCACGCTTAAGATTAACCTTGATTCAAGAACAGCTGTGGATGATTATCATATTACGCCTATGACTTTTTATGATAATTTAGGTGTGGGACATAATTTAATGTGTAAATGGACAAGATTAGATCCTATGACTGAGCTTCAGTGGAATTTGGATATTATGACAATTGATGGGGATCAGGTAGATGGAGATAAATCAGAAGTACTTAAAGATAGTGCATCTGGAGCCGAATATAAGGGGCTGAAGGTGACATTTAACTCTGATGGAACGCCGCAAAAATGGGACACAGGGCTTACAGCAGGAGATCCTCCACCAAAAATATTCATCAAATGGGCCAACGCTGCAGGTGAGACGAAAACAGCAATTAATCTTGATTTTGGGAGCTCTGGAACCCCTGGAGTTTTAGATGGGATTCAATGTTTGGGGGGCTCTAGCAATAACGCATTTGTTGGGCAAGATGGAATTAAGTACGGTAATTATAACGGTGTGTCAATTTCTGAAGATGGAATTATTACGGCAAGGTTTGATAATGGCCAAACGGTTCCTATTTATAAAATCCCACTTGCCAATTTTGCAAGTGTGAATGAACTTGAAGGAATTACAGGTAACGCATATTTAGAAACGCGTCAGTCAGGATCATATGTTTTAAACTCGGCTGGTGTGAATGGGATGGGTAAAATTGAATCAGGGGCGCTTGAATCATCTAATACGGATCTTGCGGTTGAATTTGTGGGTGTTATGATCACAAACAGAGCGTACGCTGCAAACGCAAAAATGATTACTGTTGCTGATCGCATGCTTGAGACGGTTGAGAGTATTTTAAGATAAAGTGTTTTTTTTAAAAGCGTTTACACTTTATTAAGTATTAGCGTGTATTAATGGAACTATAACAAATTAGGAGGAATAAAAAAATGAATTATAAAGTATTTTTAAGTGTTGTTGCGTTGATGGGTGTGAGTGTTCATGGGGCAGGAACTGCACCGACAACTCAAGCGCCAGCCAATTCGGGCGGGATTTTTGGGTTTTTTGGTAAAAAAGAGGCACCTGCCCCTGTTGTAAATGGAGCACCTGCGACGTCTCCGGTGGTGGTTAATCAAAATGTTGCTCCATCTGTGGCGGGTAGTGATGCTGCTTGCAAAATGGCTGTTGAAAAGATGGCGGCTGGCAAGGGGAATGTTGATTTTAATGTTGTTTTGAACGCGCTTAAAGGTGCTTTTGGTTCAAATGTTCCAGCAGAATGTAAGTATGTTCGTGGGACGCATCTTCCATTCTTTTCAAAAGATGCAGGAGCAGCTGATAAATCTGCACCTGTTAACTTGAACTATTGGATTCTTGACGTTGCAAAAAAACTTTCTGGTGATGCGATTAAGGCAGAAACTATGAAGCTTTCAGGTTTGAAGAAAGCAAATAAAGCAGCTTATGATTTGGCAAAAAAAGCTCATAAAGAAGCTTCTAAGTCAGCGCTTCCAAAGCCAATGCCTGGAGCAGTTGAGCAAAAGACTCAAGTTATGAATCAAATTACAACAACTGTTCCTGTTGTAAACCCGTCAGTTAATGGTGGTGTGATGGCACCAGCTCCTGTGGTAGTGAAGCCAGTAGTAAACGCGCCAGTTTCAGCAGGAAATGGTATGGTAGTGAATCCACCAAAGCCAGTAGTGAGTGCCCCAGTTAATGGTGGTGTGATGGCTCCAGCAGGAAATAGTGCAGCAAAGCCTGTTAATAATGGTGCTTTTAATTAAAAACCTCAAGTCTTAAAACCTCTTTTTGGGATGTTAAAACCAAGAAGGGGTTTTTTTATATTTATAAATAGGATAGAAAAAATGATTAAAGTTTGTTTTATGCTGGCGGTTTGCTTTATAGGGACAGGTCTTATGGCGTCTTCTGTGTCTCCTTCGCAAAAAATTTTGGAAGAAGGAAATTTAAAGGCCCAGAAAATCTCTGCTAAAATTTTAGAAATGGCTGGAAAGAAAAGTCGTTGTGTGGGGTGGATTGAAAAACAATTTTTAGCGGATTCTTTTTCAAAGGTGAAAGGTTTCCATCATTGTATGCATACCGTTCTTGCGAATGAATCAATTAATGCTGTTATGGATTTAAAACCTGTTGATGCAGGAATGCCACAAGAATGTAATTGGTCTATGGACGGTGGTATGAAAAAAAAGTTCCCCAAAATGCGTCACGGCGGCGGAAATCATGCTATTAAAGCGAGCGTGAAAGCTTTTTGTGGGGCTTTGTTCCCAATGCAAAAAAAGCCTTTGAGAGACTAAATAAAAAGATTATATTTAATACATATATATTTAGTGGAGTAAAATCACATGTCACATAAAGTCACGCTCATCCAAGGAGACGGGGTTGGTCCTGAAATTACAAAATGTGTTGAAAAAATCATCAATGCAAGTGGTGCAAAAATTGATTGGGAAATTTGTGAAGCTGGAGCTGAAGTTTTCAAAAAGGGTCTTGCTACAGGGGTTCCAAAAGAAACCATTGATTCTATTTCAAGAAATAAAGTGGCCCTTAAAGGTCCGCTTGAAACGCCCATTGGATTTGGTGAAAAAAGTGCGAATGTAACACTCCGTAAGCTTTTTGAGACATATGGCAATATTCGGCCCGTTAAAGAATTTCCAGGAGTGATCACGCCTTATTCTGGACGCGGAATTGATCTTGTGATTGTGCGTGAAAGTGTTGAAGATGTTTATGCAGGCATTGAGCATATGCAAACAAGTGGGACAGGACAGTGTTTAAAACTTATCACTCGTCAAGGATGTGAGAGAATTGTAAGACTGGCCTTTGAATTTGCAAGAGCACAAGGGCGTAAAAAAGTGCATTGTGCCACAAAAGCAAATATCATGAAAATGACAGAAGGTCTTTTAAAGCGAACGTTTGAAGAAATTGCAACAGAGTATCCAGAATTTGAAACAGGGCATATTGTGGTTGATAATTGCGCGCATCAGTTAGTCAAAAAGCCAGAACAGTTTGATGTTTTGGTTATGACGAATATGAACGGAGATGTTTTGAGCGACTTGTCCTCGGCTCTTGTTGGCGGCCTTGGTTTTGCGCCAGGTGTGAATTATGGAGATGATGTATTGATTTTTGAGGCGGTCCATGGATCGGCGCCAAAATATGCAGGAAAAGATGTTATCAATCCAACGGCCATGTTATTATCAGGCGTGATGATGCTGCGCTTTTTGGGGGAATATGATGCGGCTGATCGAATTGAAGAGTCTCTTTTTTATACACTTTCCCAAGGAAAAGTTATACCCCGTGATGTTGTAGGGGATGAAAAGGGCTGTAAAACAAGTGCGTTTCAAAATGCCATTATTGAGAATATGGGCAAGAAGTCTGATTCCTGGGAAAAGAGATCTTATACGGAATTGAACCGTGATGTGATGAAAACATTAAAAGCGCCTCTTGTTGGAATTGAAAAAGAAATAGGTCTTGATATTTTTATTGAATCTTCTTTGGATATTCATGAATTTGGGATTCAAGTTGAAAAAATAGCCCAAAGTTGTGGATTTGAGTTAAAGGTCATTGCATGCAGAGGATCGCAAGTTTATCCATCAGTAGGCACAATTCCTCAATTGGTTCCACATTTGCAATGCCGCTTCTTGAAAAATGGCGATATGAATAATGATGATGTGACGCACCTTTTATCAAAGCTTGCGCCCCACAAATGGATGCATATTGAAAAATTAAAAACATTTGATGGTAAAAATGGATTTAGTAAGTTTCAAGGGGAGGCATAAACTCTGCAACAGAGGTGATGGATTCTTCTTTTATGCCACAAGGGATGATTTTTGAAAAAGCCCTAAGATCAGGGTTTATGTTAATTGATGCTCCGTGAAATGTGACGCCTTTTCGAATGCGGATGCCAATAAAAGCAATTTTCGATCGTCCTTTTAGAGGGTGATGTGCCCAAAGGCCAACTGTGGATTCATCTTGAATAATATCAATTCCCATATTAATTAATGGCTTTGAGATTGATTCCTTTAAAAATTCAAGATATTTTTTAAGATCGTTTTCAAATCTTTTCATTTTGAGCATGACATATATAATTTGTTGCCCAGGACCGTGATAGGTGACTTGTCCACCACGTTTTGTATGGATGTGTGGAATCATTGGGTCTAATATATCATCGTCTTTGGCAGATGTTCCAAGAGTATAAATAGGGGGATGTTCAAGAATCCAAATCATCTCTGGACAGGTTCCTTCAATGATGCTGTTTACTCGTTTTTCCATAAAAGAAACAGCATACTCATAATCGATGGGTAATTTTTCGATTTTAAATTCTATATCTTGGATGTTGGTTTCAAAAAAAATCATTATATTTCATTTCTTAAGCAGCTTGTTTTATGATATAATATTCAAGTTATAATAAGGGGGTTTTTCATTCAAGTGTTAGATTTATTTCATATTTTATCGATGATGGGAAGTTTTATTGTTGGTGTTTTGATAACATACGTGATTTTTTTTAAAAAAATGCATGAAAAAGAAATGCGTATTGCGTATTTGACATCACTTTTAGATCAAGAAAAGCAAAATATTGCGTTTCTTGCAAAAGCACATGAAGATATGAAAACATCTTTTCAGGGGTTGTCATCTCAAATCTTTCAAAATCAGAATCAGCATTTTCTTTCTATGGCAAAATCAACATTTGAACAATATTTTGAGTCAGCAAAGACCGAATTTTCTGTAAAGCAAAAATCCATTGATGACTTGCTTGCTCCCATGAAAGAAACATTGGCAGGTGTTAATACAAAGATGCAAAGCATGGAGAAAGAAAGAGAAGGCTCTTATCATGCATTGCGTCAACAAGTTGGTGATTTAATTCAAACACAAAAGGATCTACGTCTTGAAACATCAACTCTTTCTAAAGCCCTTAGAACCCCTTCTGCGCGTGGAAAGTGGGGGGAGGTTCAGCTTAAACGCGTTGTCGAGCTTGCTGGGATGATCAAATATTGTGATTTTACAGAGCAAAAGACTTTCTCATCTCATGATAAGCGCATGAGGCCAGATATGGTGGTTCATTTGCCAGGAAGCCGTCAGATTGTTTTGGATGCAAAAGTCCCTTTGACAAGCTATTTAAGCGCCCTGGAAGCCCCAACAGAAGAGATGAGGGTGGATTTACTCAAAGATCATGCAAAGCAAATAAGAGCTCATATACAAGCATTGTCCTCAAAGGGATATCAAGAAGGGTTCGGACTTGATCTTTCTCCTGATTTTGTGGTATTGTTTTTGCCTGGAGAAGTCTTTTTTAGCGCAGCACTGGAGTTTGATCCTATGTTAATTGAATATGGAATTGAAAACAAAATTATTCTTGCAACCCCTACAACCCTGATTGCTTTATTGCGGTCGGTAGCTTATGGTTGGCGTCAGGAGCAATATTCTCAAAATGCGGCGCAAATTAGTAAAATGGCTCAAGAGCTTTATCGCAGACTTATTGACATGAGTGAATCTTTTGGAAAGCTTGGAAAGCATATTTCAAATACAGTTCAAAATTACAATCAAGTTGTGGGTTCTTTTGAAGGTAAGGTTTTAAGTCAGGCAAGAAAATTCCAAGAATTATCTGATGTTCAAGATGATCTTGACCCTATCTCCCCAATTGAAAACAGCGTTCGTCCTTTAAGCGCTCTTTCGCAAGCAGATGATATAGATGAAACGAAAAAGGTAAATTGAAATGGCTCTTCTTCCAATTTTAATAGCCCCACATCCTGTCTTAGAGGCTATTTCAAAGCCGGTAAGTGTGGTTGATGATGAAATCCGAACACTGTTAAATAACATGACAGAAACTATGTATAGCTCCCCTGGTATAGGGCTTGCGGCTCCTCAGGTGGAAGTTTCGTTGCGTGTGATTGTGATTGATGTGGAATATACAGATGATCCCTCGTCTAGAAAACCGCTTAAAATTATCAATCCTGAAATTATTTGGCTAAGTGATGAAGATATGACATATGAAGAAGGCTGTTTGTCTGTTCCTAAGCACTATGCTGATGTTGTAAGGCCAAGAGCCTTGAAATTAAAATATTTAGATGAATTTGGAAAAGAGCAAATATTAGAAGCCAAAGATTTGCTAGCAATTTGTATTCAGCATGAAATTGATCATTTAGATGGTATTTTATTTATTGATCACCTTTCAAATGTCAAAAGAACAATGATTATGAGAAAGCTTTTGAAAGAAAAAAAATAGTGAAACGTTTAAGATTAGCCTTTATGGGAACCCCTGAATTTGCAAAAGAAGCGCTGGAAAAATTAGCTTTTCAGCATGATGTTGTGTGTGTGTATACCCAGGCACCAAAACCAAAGGGAAGAGGGTATAAAATTACACCATCTCCTGTTCATGAATATGCGCTATCGCGTGGGATTGAAGTTAGAATTCCAAAAACACTAAGAAATCAAGATGAACAAGATTATTTTAAAAATTTGAATCTGGATGTAGCTGTTGTTGCCGCATATGGATTGTTGTTGCCAAAACCAATTTTAGAAGCCCCTAAATGGGGGTGTTTGAACATTCATGGATCTTTGCTTCCAAGATGGCGTGGAGCTTCTCCTATACAACAAGCAGTTCTTCATGGAGACCTGGAAACAGGTATTACCATCATGAAGATGGATGTGGGAATGGATACTGGACCCATACTTTTAAAGTCTTCTATTCCAATTGAATCTTGGATGACCAGTGGTGATGTCTTTGAACGACTTGCTCCTCTTGGCTCAAATTTAATGCTACAGGCGTTGAATGATATTGAAAATCTTAAAGAAGAGGTTCAAAATGAAGCTTTTGCAACACATGCTCCTAAAATTTTAAAAACAGATGCTATCTTAGATTGGAATTTGCCGGCTGTTGTTTTAGAGAGAATGGTTAAAGCTTTTCTTCCTTGGCCAGGAGCTTATTTTGAATATGAGGGCGAGCAATTTAAAGTTTTAGAAGCAAAAGTTGTTGATTTTTGGGAAAATGATTTAACAATAAAGACAAAAGAGAAGTTTTTAAGTATTGTGAAAATTCAAAGAGCCGGACATAAAGTCATGAATGTGGATGAATTTTTGCGTGGTTTTTCTTTTAAAAAAAAGCTGGGCCTTTAAAAGCCCAACTTTGCGTATATTTTTGTTAGATGAATTACTTCATTGTTATAGGTTGTTGAGGTGTTGCTGCTTTTCTGCAATCTGGTCCAAACATATAATTTGTCTTAGTTCTTGCTAGTTCTTGGCAATGGATTATTCTTAGATCTTCTATGACTTGTTGAGCTCTTGGTGGCATTGAGCTTGTATTTTTTCTATTGGAAAGGTAACGATGTAAAAGAGTTTCTTTTGGAGAATCGCTTTCATCTTCTTTCCCGCTCATTGCCATAGCCAGAATTTTGATTGCTTTTTGATCGGCTGCTGGGTCGATAGGGGAATTTTTTGGCCCAAAGGAACTGATTATATTATCAAAAAACTTGATATGCTTTACAGCATTAGGTCTTAATTTAAATCGAGAACAAAAAAGCAAACACCGTATAGCAGGGTGATTTGAGAGAGATCCCGCTAATTGTGTTTCACTGAGATCAGGTTTAGAGGCCATAGTATATAGGTCACTTCCATTGTTTTCGGAAGGTGCACAGTATATGTTATTGCATATTCCTTGATGAGATAGAAGAGGTAGTCCAAATGACATTGTAGACCCTAACACCATTGCTGTTGTTCCACCTCCTGTAGACCCTGAAATGATTGGTCCAGAATACACTTGTGGCATATTTGGATTTCCTCCCACAGACATTCCTTGCAGGCTTTGTCCAGGGGATAGAACAATAGGGCTTCCAGAATTAGTTATATTAACTCCACCTTGAGGTGTTTGTTGTGAAGTGGCATAGGCATGATGCATTTGGCTAAGGGCTAACATAAGAGACAATTTGATTATTTTTTTCATTTTAACAGCTTTCCTTTCTTTAAGTTGATTTCTAATTTTGGATTTTTTCATAAAAAAAATTAATTTTTGGCAAATCTTATAAAATAACTTGCGCTTTAAATTAAAATATAGTATTAAATATCCCAGATACACATTTAATGGGGTGTAGCCAAGTGGTAAGGCAGCGGGTTTTGGTCCCGCCATTCGTGGGTTCGAATCCTCCCACCCCAACCATTCTTTAAAAATCATTTCTTTATTGCATCATGTCATTTGAATCGTTAATATAATCAAAAACAAAATTTGAGTAAAAAATGATGAAAAAAATTGGAATTCTTACCAGTGGTGGAGATTGTGCAGGGCTTAATGCAGCTATTAGAGCCGCTGTTTTGCATGCGCATAACCATTATGGTTGTGAAGTGTATGGTATTGAAAATGGTACACATGGCTTGATCAAACGTCCCGTTCTTGCAAAAAAAATGAACCCCAAAGATATGAATGATGATCTTTTAAGAAAAGGTGGAACATGTTTAGGCACCATTAATAAAGGAAACCCATTCCATTATCCAATAGGTGATGGCATGTACCGTGATATCACATCAATCGTGATTGAAGGGTTTCATGAGCTTGGGCTTGAAGGTCTTATTGGAATTGGTGGGGATGGCAGTATTGGTATTTTAAGGCGTATTTCTCGTCTTGGAAATATTCCGTTTGTGGCAATTCCCAAAACAATCGATGATGACATAGGTGGAACAGAACATGCAATTGGCTTTTTAAGCGCTCTGGACGTTGCAACACAAGCTTTGGATCGTTTACATCCAACTGCCGCTAGTCATGACCGTGTGATGATTTTAGAGGTTATGGGGCGCGATGCTGGGCATATTGCTCTAAGTACAGGAATTGCAGGTGGAGCAGATGTTATTTTGATTCCCGAGATTGCGTGTAAAATGGATTTGATCGCGCAGCATTTGAAAAAAATTATGGTAGAAGGTAAAAAATCTGCCTTAATTGTTGTGGCGGAAGCGATTTCAATGGAATCTGGTAAAAAAGCAACAGTTCGTAACGAACTTGGTCATGTGACAAGATATTCTGGGATTGGGGAACAGCTTTCCAGAGAGCTTGCCTCAAGAATTGATGCAGAAATTAGGGTGACTGTTTTAGGTCATGTGCAAAGAGGAGGCCAGCCTTGTGCGCAAGATCGTATTTGGGCAAGTGCATTCGGGGTTCATGGCGTTGATGTGCTGCTTTCTGGAAAGAGCGATCGTTTGGTTGCCTGGAGGAATGGTAGAGTTCTTGATGTGTCTATTGATGAGGGGATTGGAGTTTATAAAAGCGTGGATGTTCAAGGAAGTTTGGTCAAAACAGCAAGAGCGCTTGGAGTTTCTTTTGGGGATGTTTAATCGCTTATATATTAGTATAACAGGGCAAGACCGTTATACGTTTTTAAATGGATTTATGACAAATGATGCTTTAAAATTGACATCAGGAGAGGTTTTGTTTTCAGCTTTTTTAAATGCTCAAGGGAAGTTTCTTTTTGATGCATTTTTATGTGAAAGAGATGAAGTTATTGTTCTGGATGTGCATGAGGATGTCCGTGATGATCTTTTCGCCCATTTATCAAAATACAAACTTCGTTCAAAAGTTTTAATTCAAAAAATAGATATTTCTCCTTTTGAATTTGAGTGGCCCTTGCCATTTTCTAAATTTATGACCAATAAAGAACGCATCTTGAAAAGGATTCCTTTTGGGGCTGTGGATGTTATTTCTCAAAAAGGCTTTATTTTAGAATGTGGGTTTGATGAACTTGGGGCAATTGATTGGAAAAAAGGCTGTTATTTAGGACAAGAATTGGTGGCTAAAACAAAGTATCGTGGAGAGATTCGAAAAAAATTGATGCCGATTACTTTTGAAGGCGTTTTAGAATCAAATCTTATTGTGACTCAAGATGGCGCTGAAGCTGGAGATGTGAGATCATGTGATGATGGGTGCGCATTGGCAATGATTCGTTTAGAATTCGCAAATGCGCCCCTTTTTGTAGACGGTATCCCAATTAAAGTTTTAAATTGATTGAAAATTCATACTTTTGATTGTTGTATGCATCAACTTCCATAAAAGCACAAGCTTTTGCGTTATCGTCTAATTTTGCATTGGCTCCAATTGTGTAAAAAGTATTTTTTCCCTTAACGGTTTGAGTTTTTGACCCAAAACTAATTTCATGTGAGTTTATGTGAGATAATGTAGCAATTTTTGCAAATGCTGTGTATGAAAAAAGTTTTGATGAAAAGTTTTTGGAAATATTGAAAGTTGCTCCAAAAAATCCAGAGCCTTGGTCTGTTTTGATGTCTGACATGTTATAGGTACTTTTATCATCTATGGTGTATGTGTATCCAGTGACGAACCCAGGTGTGAAAGAAAGGCCATTAAAGTCAAATTGTTTGAAAATTTTTGTTTGAGCAGCCATAAGTTTTGAGTTCATGGAAATTTGATTAGTGTTGATGGATGTTTCTGCTGTATTAAGGCCGTAGAATAAAGTGTTGGAAATCCCAAAGAAGGAATTTTTAAAAACTTGACTTAAAGATAGCTCTTGAACCTGATTCTTTGTTGTTGAATACTGGGCAAATCCTGATAATGAATTAAATTTAAATGATGTTTTATAGGATTGATCCGCTTCAATCATAGAGACTTTCAAATCTCCAATCTTAATATCATCTGCAGTTTGATATGCGCAATGTTCAAAATCACGTAAAGAACTGCTTGCGATGTAAGGAGCGCTGTCGTCTTTTGGTTTTTTAGGACCGGCATCTATGGGGTTGATAATACGCAAAACAAGCTTGTTATCATCTTGTATTTTAATTTCAATATCGTCTGCTGTTGCGGCCTTGCCTGCAACTTTTAATGACGGATCAAAAACAAGGTCTGTATTTAAATTTTGAACTTTCCCGCCAGTTGTTGTGATGAGTGTGATAGTTGTTGGATTGATAATAGCCTCGTTTTCAGCCAAAAGTGAAAGGGCGATGTTTTGCATGTCAACAGTGTCTGTTGTCTTGATGAGGGTATCTTGGGATTTATCAGTCAAGATGAATTTAATAATTGTTGCTGGTTTGAACTCTAAACCACCTGTTGTTAAGGTTTTTCCTGTCATGAATGAGAAGGTGCTGATTCCATTATCGGCTCTTTCATCTTCAGCCATCCCTGTTTTTTTGCTTGTTAAAGTCCCAGTAATTTCGCCATTATTTTCATCGAAAAATTTAAATTCTCCATTTCGGTTGTCAAGATTTCCTGATATTTTCCCGCCCTTCATGAAAAACTGTCTGGGATTTGGGACATCAACTGAAGTAGCATTGAGAACATCATTTTTAATTTCACCTTGTGTCAAATTGATTATACCATCAACATTGTAAACGTATCCATCAACAACACCGCTTGAAATATTCACACAAGGAGATTCTTCTCCACCAGTATAAAGCAAAATATTCCCGCGAATTAGACCGTTGTTATTTAGATTTAAAGTCCCTCCAATGCTTAGACTTCTTTTAAGATCAACTACGGCGTCTACTGAAGTTGGAGCAGAAGTTGATCCTTCTATTTTTGCTTTTTCAGCCGCTTCTGTTTTTGGTCTTAGTAAAAGCTCGCCGCCATCTACTTCCAAAGTTTGTTTGGGGGGTAGTAATATGTTTCCTTTAAAGGCAGTTCTTGTGTTGTGGCGATTTGTCATATCAAGTGTAGAGTGTTTGCCAATTATAAAATATTGATTTGATAATCCTTCAAAATCACCAGAATTGATTTTTATAAATGAGAATGTTCCGTTTCCATTTACGGTAATTTTTGTATTTGTTATATAGCCAGAATCAAGAGATATTTCTTGCGCACTCATATCAATGCTTCCGTTATTGGATATTAAGTTCCCAATCATTAATTTTTTGTTGTCAGCAGAGAAAGAAATTTCGGATCCTGATTTCATGAGTATGACGGGGATATGAATTAAGTCTCTATTCTCAACTTTAAATTTTTGATTTTCTTTAAGAATAAGTCCAAACATTTTGTCAAATTCAAAAGTTGTTACGGGTTTTGTTGTGTTTAATCCGATTAAAGCATGTGTTTCTAAAAGTTCCATTTGTTTTTGTAATGGATTGCTCAAAGGGTTTCTATCTACTTTATACTGTTCCGAAAGCCCGAGCAAATAGTCTTCTGGCTTTTCAAATAAACTCACGGACGTGGTGGATGTTTCTTTTAATGAGTATATGTTCATTTGTGGGATTATAGCCCAGATTGGATTTTTAGTACTTTTCGCCGCTGTTTCTCCGCTGGGTTTATCTCCGCAGCTAGCAAGGATGGTGCTAGCAAGAAGAGTGAAAAGGATGTTTTTTGATTTCATTTTTATCGTCTCCATAATCAATATTTTTTTTATATCTATTCATTATATTACTCTTTCAACGTTCAAAAATCAATCATTTATCTTAACGTTTCATTAAGAATTTCGAGGATAGAATAGTTTGTAAGTTTAATCATAAAAAGGAAAAAATGAATGTCTGCGAAATTTTTAAAGGGAATTTTTCTGGTATTTGGCTTTTGTTTCTTTGTTCAAACACTTTGGATGATTGGTGCTAATTTTGGCATGGCAGAACCATTTTGTGTGGTGGTTGGAAAAAAGCCTCTTAAGTGCTCAGATGAAGGTGATGTGCGCGTTATCGCTAAGCAGTTTTGTTTAGGGCAAGATCCTTTTGGTAAGAAAAAGAAAGCAAAGAAAACCCAAAATCCTCCTTTTGAGCAGACGCAAGCTCAAATGAATCCTTATGCACAGCAACAACAATATGGAGCGGTTCCTCAAGGTTATCTGACCCAAGATCAGCTTCGTTTCTTGCAGCAGCAGCAAGCCCTACAAACACAAAGACAGCAAAAAGCAAGTGCAGTTCCTAATACGCAATCAGATGATGAAGAAGATGGGGAAGAGTAGAGTAGGGAGCTAATCTAGAGTGTGATTCCACCTATGGAAGAAGAAAGGAACCATGGCATGAGAAAAGACGCCAACCACACAGTGGAACCACACATTTATTATTAATACATCATTAAGGATTTAAAGCAAGCCCCTATTTTATAAAAAAGTTAATTTGTGTTAAAAAAATCATTTTTGTGACTTTTTTGCAACATAATCGCTCCATAATCCTTGTTTTTTAAGAGTATCTTTGCGATCCCAATACATCATCATCATAATTCGAAGGCCTACAAGATTAAAAATTCCAACAAACCATAAAAGAATTGGGAAGGTTTTTGATAAAGGTTGCGCAACGGACATGAAAAAATGAATAGGATAGAGCAGAATACAAATAACCCCAACTTTGGGCAGGACAGGAAGGATTCCTGAAACTTTTCCATTGCGTAAATCTTGAATATCGCCTCCCATGATTCCTAAAACGCCAGCAGTCATAAGAATGAAGACAAGAAAATAACGTAAGATGAATTGTGGTGGATATTGCACGAACTCTGCACCATTTTTTAAAATAAATGTCAGCAAGAAGGCGATTCCTATGCCGCAGACATCTAAAAAGTAAAGTGAATAGCGACTTGGGTCGCTTTGATTTATCGGCTCCATTTGTAAAATTCTCCTTTTGTTTCTAGTTCTTCTTCAATGCGTAAAAGTTGGTTGTATTTGGCGATTCGGTCTGTTCTTGAGGCAGATCCTGTTTTGATTTGACCCGCATTCAAGGCAACGGCAAGATCCGCGATTGAGGTGTCTTCAGTTTCACCGGATCTGTGTGATAAAATAGTGCGCACGCCATTGTCATGGGCCAAGTTAATGCACGAGATAGTTTCGCTCAGTGTTCCAATTTGATTGGGTTTGATCAAAATAGCATTTGCGCTTTTTTGATTAATCCCTTTTTTAAGGCGGTCTATGTTGGTGACGAATAAATCATCTCCCACAATTTGAATTTGGGAACCAAGGATATCCGTTAAATGAGCCCATCCTTCCCAATCGTCTTCGCTAAGGCCATCTTCAATTGATAAGATTGGATAACCTTGCGCCAGCTCTTTGTAAAAAGACACAAGGTCATAAGAAGTCATTTTTTGATCCTCTAGTATATATATAGTATCTTTATAAAATTCTGATGCGGCAACATCCAGAGCAAGACCAATATCAGAGCCTGGTTTGAAACCTGCTTTTTCGATTGCACTCATAATTAAATCAAGGGCTTCTTTTGAGCAGGAGAGATTGGGGGCAAAACCGCCTTCATCTCCTACTGCGGTTGAGAAACCTTTGCTTTTAAGAATGGATGAGAGGGTGTGAAAAACTTCAACGCCCCATCTTAAAGATTCTTTAAAGCAAGACGCACCAAAGGGGACAATCATGAATTCTTGAATATCTAAAGGGTTGTTCGCGTGGGCCCCGCCATTGATAATGTTCATTAAAGGAACGGGGAGTTTGTGTGCATTGATCCCGCCAATGTATCTATAAAGGGGCAGATCTAGTTCAGCAGCAGATGCTTTTGCGCAAGCAAGGCTTACAGCAAGAAGTGAATTTGCACCAAGACGTGATTTATTGGGCGTCCCATCAAGATCGATCAATGTTTTATCTAGAAAAGATTGATTTTGAGAGTCCAATCCATAGATAGCATTAAAGATTTCATTTTTAATGAAATGAACAGCATTTGAAACACCTTTTCCAAGGTAGCGATTTTTATCTTGATCTCGAAGTTCAGTTGCCTCATGAGATCCTGTTGAAGCTCCACTTGGGACAGATGCTCTTCCAAATGCCCCGCTTTCAAGGGTTATGTCAACTTCTACGGTTGGGTTTCCTCTTGAATCTAAAATTTCTCTGGCCATTATATCTATAATTTCTGACACTTCTAACTCCTTGATATAAATATTCACTGTTGCATAAAAGACACGCAAAAATTAACCTTTTGTTAACTTTTATAAAGCATATTGCTTAATATATCACGAAATCTCTAAGAAGGCCAAGTGATAATGGTTTAATTGTAAACTTTAAAAAAGAGGTAATTTAATGATAAATTGTTTAAAAACTTCAACAAAACTCGCTGTGCTTGCATTTGTTGTTTCCGGTCTTGCTGCTCAGGCTAGTTCAGCGCCTGCTGCCGTGTCTGCAAAGGTTGATTCAAAAGGTGGAGCACAAGCTGCAGCTGATAAAAAAGTAGCCGATAGCAAAGTTGTAACAGCGGCTGTTGTGAAATCTGCAGCTAAACCAGTTGCTATGGTAAAGCCAGCTGTTATGCCAGCGCCTGTTGTTGCTCCGGTTGTAGCGGTTGTTCCTGAAGTAAAGAAGGAAGAACCAAAGATGAGTGTTAAAATCAGCGGTCAAATCACGCCAGAAGTTGCATTTATAAGTTCTTTGAAGCCAGAAGTAAAAGATGATAATCGTCAAGGATATCAGCTGGGTGTTAATAACGTGTTTGTTAATGTTAATCCAAGTGTGAAGACAGATGCTGGCATTACATTCTCAGGAGTCGTGCGTCTTGATATGTCAAGGATGGCGAATTTGACAACTGGCGTTTCGCAAGATGATACGACAAAAGATGTAAAAGCTCAAAATAGTCTTGGATCTTATCCAATTTTCTCACGTCTTTATGGGCAAGCTGAAGGTGCTTTTGGTAAGTTGCTATTTGGTAATATGTTCTCAGCACAAGCAACATTCTTAAGAGGTGGGTTTGATATATTCTACGGTGGGTATGAAGGCCTGGATCGTACATTTAATCCAGTTTTTAATAAAATGTTCCAAACTCCAGTAGGTGCTTATACAGCGGCTTCTGGTGGTGCTTCAACAACTTATTTTATGCCTTTTGCTGATCCTATGCGCGCAACTAAATTGGTTTATAGCACACCATCATTTGCTGGATTCCAGCTTACAGGTGTGTTCACGCCAAGACATGATGAAACTGGTAACACCTTTAATTATGATTCAAAAAATATGAATGGGAATCCTTTGGGTAGAGTTCAAAATTCATGGTTTGTAGTTCCAACATTTAAGAAAAAGTTTGGTGATGTTGAAGTTAGCTTGATGGGAAGTTATGGTCAAGGAACTGTGGTTGATTCTAACGGTAAAGCTCTTGCATCAGAAGATTTGGCTCAAAATCCAAAACTTTGGAACGTTTCAGGAACAATCCGTGCAAAAGGATTTGAAGTTGGGGGTGCCTATACAACCAATGGAACATCACTTCTTACAAAAGCTCAAATTGATGCAAAGCAAGATTCTGGTTCTGGATGGAACGCAGCGGTTGCTTACAACTTTGAGAAATCAAAAATTGGTTTGATGTATATGGCAACAAAAAGAGCCCTTACTGACAGTGATTCAGTTGGTATCAATTGCTTTACAGCATATGCAGATTACAAACTTGCAGATGGTGTGAAAGTGTTGATCAGTGAGAACTATTTAACTGGTAATCAAGCAACAACAGATGCTGGTGCTCTTGTAGCTGGAGGGGTAGGAACTACAGCTGCTTCGTTAAAAACAATAGGTGATACAGCTGCAAACGTTGTATTCTTAGGTTTTGACGTAAGATTCTAATCATTTAAAATTAATCCTTTTAGCCCGGAGCTTTATCGTTCCGGGTTTTTTTGTATGGAGAAAAGAATGGAGAATGTCAGGCAAATACTGCAAATCATGCGAACCGATGGGATTGGGCCGCGCGGTTATTTGGAGCTTATCGGAAAGTTTGAAACGCCTAAAAATATTCTTGCAAGTGGTAAATATAAGTTTACATCACCTGATGAAGCCAATGAAGAAATCAGGAAAATTGAAAAATTTGGCGCCTGTGTGATTGATATTAATTCTTCTTGTTACCCACCATTGCTTCGTGAGATTTCTTATCCTCCTATACTTTTAACGCTTAAAGGAAACATTGAGCTTTTAAATAAACCCATGATTGGAATTGTGGGCGCGCGTAATGCGTCTTTAGCGGGCAAAGCTTTTGCAAAAAAGATCGCAAAAGAGCTTGGGAATGCGGGGTATGTTGTTGTTTCAGGACTTGCAAGGGGAATTGATGCTGCGGCTCATGAAGGGGCGCTTGAGGCAGGAACAATTGGCATTGTGGGTAATGGAATAGATGTGTTTTATCCTCTTGAAAATAAGCAATTACAAACAAGCCTTTTTGAAAAAGGTCTTGTAATTTCAGAATTCCCATTTGGAAGCGCCCCTCAGACAGGTCATTTCCCTCAACGTAACAGAATTATATCAGGGCTTTGTCGAGGAATTTTAGTAGTGGAGGCCGCTCTCAAATCAGGATCTCTTATTACAGCTCATATGGCCTTGGATCAGGGAAGAGAAGTTATGGCAGTGCCAGGGTCGCCTCTTGATCCAAGATGCACAGGAGCCAATAAGCTGATTAAGGAAGGGGCACGGTTGATTGAAACAGTAGAGGACGTTTTTGCGGCCTTTGGGGATTTATTTGAAGAAAAACCTAGAAAAGCTCGTGAAAAACATCAAACACCTAAAATCCCACTTGAATCGGATAAGGCGAGTGTGTTAGAGAGTCTTTCGTACACTCCAATTCCAGTTGATCAGGTTGTTTTAGAATTAAACTTGCCTCCAAATACAGTTCGTGCCATATTGCTTGAACTTGAACTGGAAGAAAAAATAGAGCGCCACCCGGGAAATAAGGTTTCGTTAAAAACAACAGTATAGGAAAGCAAATGAAAGTCGTTGTCGTTGAGTCACCATCAAAAGCAAAAACTATTAATAAATATTTAGGAGATGAATACAAGGTTATTGCCAGTTATGGTCATGTTCGCGATATTCCTTCTAAAAGTGGTGCTATTGACCCTGAGAATGATTTTAAAATGACATGGGAAGTTGATCCTGATTCAGAAAAACATATTAAGGAAATTGCAAGGCTTTCAAAAGGGGCTCAGATGCTTTATCTTGCAACCGACCCTGATCGTGAAGGAGAAGGTATTTCATGGCATATTCAAAATATATTAGAAGAACGAGGTTTGTTAAAGAACGTTCCAGTTAAACGTATCGTTTTTAATGAAATTACAAAAAAAGCCGTGACCCAAGCTTTGGAATCGCCAAGAGATATTGATGGAAATTTGATTGATGCCTATATGGCAAGACGTGTTCTTGATTATTTAGTAGGATTTAATCTTTCTCCTGTTTTGTGGCGCAAATTGCCTGGGAGCAGGTCTGCTGGACGAGTTCAGTCTGTTTCTTTAAGGTTGATTACGGACCGTGAACTTGAAATTGAAAAATTTAAAACACAAGAATATTGGTCTGTTGAGATTGATTGCTTAAATGTGCTTAAAAATCCCTTTAAAGCAAGGCTTACTCATTTAAATGGTGAAAAATTAGATAAATTCGCACTTCCCAATGAAGCAGCCGCAATGCAAGCAGTGGATAAAATTGAAAAGTCTGATTTTACGGTTTCTTCGGTTGAAAAAAAGCGAGTAAATAGAAACCCGCAACCGCCTTTTACAACGTCCACTCTCCAACAAGAAGCATCGCGTAAACTGGGGTTTAGTGCAACAAAGACAATGCAAGTTGCGCAAAAATTATATGAAGGTATTGACATTGGCGGCGAAACAACCGGTTTGATCACATATATGCGTACAGACAGTGTTCAAGTCAGCAATGACGCTCTTGAAGGTGTTCGTAATGCCATACCTGCACTTTTTGGAGATAATTACTTACCAAAAACTCCTCGTGTTTATAAAACAAAAGCAAAAAATGCACAAGAAGCTCACGAAGCTATTCGCCCAACTGATATGATGAGAACGCCAAGTGATGTGGCGCATTTTTTATCTCCAGAGCAAAAGAAGCTTTATGATTTGGTTTGGAAGCGTATGGTTGCATCACAAATGGAAAGTGCTCAAATTGACCAGGTAGCCGTGGATATTGCAGCGCAAGATCAAAAAACGATTCTTCGTGCAAATGGCTCCACAGTTGCATTTGATGGATTTTTAAGAGTATACGAAGAAGGTAAAGATGACACGCCTGATGAGGAAGATAAAAACCTGCTTCCTATGATGAATGAAGGCGAGGCGATCTTGAAGAAGAATATTACTCCTTCTGGACATTTCACGCAGCCACCTCCACGTTACACTGAAGCAAGTTTGGTTAAGAAAATGGAAGAACTCGGGATTGGAAGACCTTCAACCTATGCTTCTACTCTTCAAGTTTTGCAAACAAGAAAGTATGTAAGATTAGATAAAAAGGTCTTTTTTCCAGAAGACAGGGGCCGTGTTGTGACTGCGTTTTTGTGCAATTATTTTGGGAAATATGTTGAGTATTCATTTACAGCAAATCTTGAAGATGAACTGGATAAAATTTCAGATGGTGAACTTGCTTGGAAAACAGTCATTGAGAACTTTTGGAGCGCATTTAAGGGCTCAATTGATGAAACTCAAACTCTCACCATTACTCAAGTTTTAGAAACGCTTGAGCGTGATCTTCAAGATTGCTTTTTCCCGGCATTGGCGGATGGATCTGATCCTCAAAAATGTCCTAGCTGCGATACAGGAAGACTTGGCTTGCGCTTAGGGAAATTTGGCGCGTTTATTGGATGTACTGCCTATCCAACTTGCGCATATACAAGAAAAATTGGCATTGATGAAACAAGTGTAGAGGACACTCCTATGGAAACAGACTACCCTAAGGTATTAGGAAACCACCCAGAGACAAAACTTGAAATTTCCCTTAAGAAAGGTCCTTATGGTATTTATGCCGAAATGGCCGTCAGCGATCCTGAAAATAAAAAATTAAAACCAAAACGTGCATCTTTGCCAAAGGCATTGGATCCGTCAACGGTGACTTTGGACACTGCTGTAGCGCTGCTTGCATTGCCGCGTACTGTGGGGAATCATCCAGAAACTGGAGAAGAAATTACAGCAAGTATCGGTCCTTTTGGCCCATATGTTAAACATGGCAAGATTTTTGCATCTTTAAAAAAACATGATGATCCATTAACAGTGACTGTTGAAAGAGCTGTGGAGTTAATCAAAGAAAAAGAAGCCGCGCCGCCAAAGGCTAAAAAGAAAAAGGAATAGACGATGTCAAAAAAGGTCCCAGAACTTCCAACCAAAGAGCAGTTGCTCTCTTATATTCAGTCAAGTTCTGTGCCTTTTAGTAAACGTGATTTGGCCAAGGCTTTTGCAATCAAAGGAGATTTGCGCGTGCCATTTAAAAAGCTTATAAGAGAGCTTCTTGAAAGTGGTGGCGTTCAAAAAACGACAAAAAAAACAATTGTCCCCAAGATTGAAAAGCCTAAAGCCAGTTCTAAGCCGGTTGAATTCAAATCAAAACCATTTGTTGCAAATAAGAAAATTATAGCAATATTTCAAGGTGATTTCCCAGAGCCTTATGGGATTCCTATTGATAAAAGAGAAGGCGTGGGTATTACGCTTGATTTAAATTCTCACACCCCAAAGCCAAAAGATATGATTATGGTGGAGCTTACTCCTTCAGATGTTGCTCTTTTACAAGGCAAAGTTATTAAGGTTTTTGAAGAAACAAAAGCAGCCGATGATTTTGCACTTTTAACGATTTTAACCAGAGATATCCCACATGAATTTTCAAAAGAGGCATTGGATTTAGCGAAAAAAGCACAGCCTGTGATTCTTGGAAAGCGCGAAGATTTAAGATCTTTCCCTTTTGTGACAATTGATGGGGAAGATGCAAAAGATTTTGATGATGCTGTTTACGCAGCCCCTGATGAGAATGTTGATAATGATGGCGGATGGCATATGATGGTGGCTATTGCCGATGTTGCGCATTATGTAACGCCTTTAAGTGCTCTAGATAAGGCAGCATATGAGCGCGGGAACTCAGTTTATTTCCCAGGCACAGTTGTGCCGATGCTTCCTGAAGAGCTTTCAAATGACTTATGTTCGCTAAGGCCAAATGTAGACAGAGCCGCTGTTGTTGCGCATATGTGGATTGATAAATCAGGAAAGCTTATTAAATATAAATTTTCAAGAGCTTTAATTAAGTCTGTTGCAAGGTTGACTTACCATGAGGTTGAATTTTCTCTTGATCAAGAAGGACACGCTTTGGAATATATTGTGTCTCCTTTGCATACTGTTTTTAAAATTTTAAGAAAAGCGCGTGAAAAAAGAGGCGCTCTTGATATCAATTCGCGTGAAAATAAAATCTTGTTTAACTCAAAAGGGGAAGGTATTGAAATTCTCCCAAGAGAACAGCTGATTAGTCACCATATTATAGAAGAGTTTATGATATTGGCAAATGTTGCAGCAGCAAGGTTTTTAGAAGATAAAAAACTTCCATGTATGTACAGAATTCACCCAAAGCCAGACCCAGTTAAGGTTCAAGCGCTTCGTGATTTTTTGATTCCTTTGCAGTTAATCACGCCGCAAACACAGCTTAAAAGCCCTTCTGATTTTAATGTTCTTTTGGTCAGAACTCAAAATTCTCCTTTTTCTCAATTGGTTAATGAAATGGTTTTGCGCACACAGTGTCAAGCGATTTATTCACCTCAAAATATTGGGCATTTTGGGCTGTCTCTTGAAAAATATGCACATTTCACTTCTCCTATTCGCAGATACAGTGACTTGATCGTCCATAGGAGCATTTTAACTGCTCTTAGACAAGAAGATGGGCAAGATGATAGTCTACTTACCCCGGCAGGCGTAAAGATCCTAGAAGAGGTAGGAATGCACATTTCTGGAACAGAAAGAAGAGCGGCTGAAGCCGAGCGTGAAGTGGTTGCTAAATACATTGCCCAGATTATGCACACGCATTTGGGGGAAGTTTTTGAAGCACGTATCACAAGTGTTCAATCATTTGGATTCTTCGTGACCATTTTGCCGTACTATGTTGATGGCTTGGTCCATATCAGAACACTTAATCCTCGTGATTTCTTTGTGCACGATCCAAAGCGCCATCTTTTACGAGGGGAGCGATCCAAGACAGTTTATGCGTTGGGTGATAAGGTGAAAGTAAAATTGATTCAAGCCGATACTGGAAGCGGAAGGCTCAGTTTTGAACTTGAACACTCTGATGAGACTGCCCCAAAATCAGCTATGACTAAAAATCTTGAAAAAGCATTGGCGATCAAGAAATTTTCAAAAAAATCTTCAAAAAAAAGAAAAAAATAAGTGTTTCTTGAGCTTTCCTGGGCAGCCTATTTTTATTAAATAAGGGAATATGGGGCAGATTTTTTTGCAATTGTGTTTGAAAGGGTTAATAAATGTCCCCAGAAGTTTTGGAGTGCATGGATATTGCTGGATTTGATTTCTTTTTCAACTTTTTGAAAAATCACAACTGCTTGGATGCATTGATTCATGTTTAAAGATTGTATAGATTTGCTGTAAAATGGACGAAGCTTGAAAAACAGGGGAGGGGTCATATTGGCAATGGCCGAATCATGAGAAAGATTGAAAATCTCGATTTTTTCTCTCAGCTCTATAAACTTTAAAAGATGATTTGTAAACAGGCGTGCAAGACCAACTCCTGAGAGTTCTTCTATGAGTTCATCAAACATTCTTTTATCAAGCGTTCTGGGTGAAAATAGGGCGTTTTCAAGAAGTGATGCCGCCAGAATGGGCATATTTTGGCTTAGCAAAAGAAGGTCTTGTTCAAGATTGTTGTTTTGATGGATTTTTTGGATATTGATTTGATTTTTAAGCTCAATAGCATCTGTGCTTAAGCTTAGAAGCGCAGGGATAACTTTCCCTAAATGTGACGTCATAAGAGCTTCTGCTGTGCCAAGATGGCTTTCATAGCAAGAAACAGATCCCCACGATTTATGATCTTCTGCAAATTTTACCAGCTTTGATTTTGATTTCAGGTCACCTTTGATGAGCAATTTTACATGAATAATTGCAGATTCTAAGGTTTTGACCAAAGCATCGGTTGCATTTTCAATGATTACCAGGTTTGTTGTATTTGAGGCAAACATATCAATAGGCGGATTTAAAATGTCTAGATTGCTCAGGAGTTCTGCTTGCGTTAGACGGATGGTGCGCATTTCAAACAGATTGCAAACTTCTTGTTCTAGTATTTGTATCAATTTTTCATCAAAACCATAAAGTAAAACCCCACTTAAGTTCTTTAAGGAGGGCTTATTTTTAGCATTTTGAATAATGAAGCTTTCAGGTGTGTATTTCATGATTTTTACATGTTTTTTTGCCCTGTCGATGGCTAAAAGGGATGCAGCACACATAAAGTATACCCACACCAAAAAAAGTAAGCCATGTGGCCTCAATAAGAAGAACAATCAAAATTGCAACGCTTAAACACAAAGGAAGTATTCGCTTTTTCGGGATGTGCATTTTCTTGAAAGAAAAAATGAAAAATTTGCTGATCATTAAGAATGAAACAAAAAAAGTCCATGCAAGGGTGATGAGGGGATGTACGTTAATTTTAAAAAGGGGGTTAACGCCCAAAAACATAGGGACAAGGACGAGGAATGCAGCAATTGTGATAGGAACTCCCATGAAGAAGCCTTTAGGAATTGTATTGCAGCCACCGGTTTGTTCTTCTTCAATGCTGATAACGTTAAATCTTGCAAGTCTTAGGGCACCGCAAACAACAAAGATTAAAACAGCACTCCAGCCCAAAGAGTTTAGGGATTTTAGTGTGTAAAGATAAAGGATAAGGGCAGGAGACAGACCGAAGTTTACAAGATCAGCCAAAGAATCAAGTTCTGCTCCAAAGCGTGTTTCCCCGCCCAAAAGACGTGCAAGACGCCCATCAACGCCATCTAATAACATAGCAAGGACCAGGAATAAAATAGCGGTTTCATATCGACCTTCAAGGGCAAAGCGAATAGAAGAAACGCCCGAACAAAGAGCCGCAAGAGTTACAAAGTTCGGGATTAATCGGCTTATGGTGAAGCCTTTGAGTCTTGCCTTGACTCCTTTTACAGGATTGAATTTAAGCCCCTGCAATGACAGTTTCTCCGCCAATCATACGTTGACCTTCAAGAACAATAGGTTCAACATCTTTTGGTAAATAAATATCAACTCTGCTTCCAAAACGAATGATGCCAAATCTTTCGCCTCTTTCAACTTGAGCGTTTTCACTTAGGTCGTTTTTAATTCGGCGTGCGATAAGGCCTGCTATTTGAACAACGACTAAATCAGTGCCATCTTCCATTTCTAAAGATGTGGCGTAGCGCTCGTTCAAGTCGCTTGCTTTATCTAAGCTTGCATTTAAAAAAAGACCTGGAAAATAGAAAATCTTTTTAACTGTTCCTTTTGCTGGCATACGTGTGACGTGCACATCAAAAACGTTTAAGAAGATAGAAACGCGTGTGCGCATTTCATCTCCGATTTCAAGCTCTTTTGGCAAGGGGACTTGTTCGATTTTCGAAATAATTCCATCAGCTGGAGCAATAATCAAATTTGGGCGCATAGGTGTTACGCGTTCAGGATCCCTGAAGAAATAAAGACACCAGCTACTTAAAACTAAACCAAAGAAACCAAGAGGTGCATATAAAAGGCCTAAAATAGCTGAAATACCAAAAAAACCCGCAATAAAAGGCCAACCAGCGGAATGCACAGGGATACGAACATCTTTCATTAAAACTCTCCATTAAAACTATCAATTCATAACCTCTTGCAAGTTTTTTTAAAAAGCAGTACAAACAGGTATGTAATCATTTTTTAGGAACATTAACACAGTGTCTTATAATCTACAAGAAATAAAGAACATACTTGAGCTTCACCTTGATTTAGGGGTGGATGAGTTATTTTCATGCAATCCTGAAAACTTATTTGAGAAAACAAAAGGTTCTATTGTTGTTAAAAGACGCAAAAAAGACCAAGATGTTCAAATAAAACCAGCCTCTTCGCCATTGCTTCTTAAAACAGCGCAAGTTGTGGAGGAGGCGAATAAGCTTTCTAAAGATATAAAGACATTAGAAGAATTGCGCAGTGCAATTGAAGCATTTGAAGGGGCGGATTTGAAAAAAATGGCCACAAACTTGGTGTTTGCAGATGGGAATCCAAATGCAAAAATTATGATTATTGGAGAAGCGCCAGGGGCAGATGAAGATGAACAAGGTCTTCCTTTTGTGGGCAGGAGTGGACAGCTTTTGGAGAAAATGTTTAACACAATTGGGCTTTCAAGGAAAACTGATCTATATGTGACCAATATTATTCCTTATCGTCCTCCAGGAAACCGGACACCAACCGCGCCTGAAATGAGTATGTTTCGTCCATTTATTTTAAAGCATATCGAGTTGATATCCCCAGAGTTTATTATTTTGGTGGGGGCAACATCTTTAAAAGCAATTTTGAACAAGGATGTCCAAATTGCCAAATCTCATGGTCAATGGTTTGATGTTGAAATTCTGGGTAAAAAGATTCAAGCAATGCCAATTTATCATCCGGCATATATATTGAGATCACCTTTGCAAAAACGTGTCGTTTGGCAAGATTTATTGAAAATGCAAGAAAAAGTTTCATTGGTTATATCGAGTGGCAAATGAGGGACAAGATCAGACTATGTTCACTATAAAATTCTCCCCTTGTTAACCATTTGTTAATAATTATATGTTCAGATTGTTGTAGATAAACATATTTGGGGGTTGTTATGATTTTAAGGGCTGTGGTTTTTACGCTGTTGGTCTCTGCATCTTTGCAGGAAAGGGTGTTTTCATCTGGGGTGGAGCTGGAGGCGTTGCCTGAAGCCGGTGGTGCTATTGTATTAGTGAAGGAAGAGGTCAAAACTCCTGCAAAAGTAAAAAGCTCTTGGTGGGATAAAATATGCTGCTGCTCAAGCAAGCAAGTTCTTGGTGCTATTGAAGAGACGGGAAGGGTTTTGGGAGATGCTGCTCCAACGGCTGTATTTGCGTTTGGGAGTGCCGTGTTAGAGGATCTTGCTGATGATGGAGAAATAAATGGATCAGCAAGGACAGCCTATGCAAAAGCTGTGGCGGATACAATCAGGGCATTTAATGTAAAAGGTAAGGCCTCTGTTGTTGTGGGTGTTTCTGCCGGACTTGCAGATGCTGCAGCACAAGATCTTCAAGATGGCAAGTTAAATGATGGTCACGAAGTGTATATCAAAGTATTGTTCCGTGAAATTGAACGTGTGCATCCGGGAGCTTCTGCTCATGAGAAAGAAGTATCTGTGTTGTCTTCATTCATTTTGAACTTAATTGAAGATTTAAGTGATGGGAAATTTGATGCTTCTGGTAAGGAAGGCTATATTCGCGATTTTAATGCGTTGATTGATCTTTTAGCAGAAAAAGTGAAGGATAAACCTTTGTTGTTGAGTGGCTTAGAGTCAGCAAAAGAGGCATTTCCATCTATTTTGACGCTTGATGGCAGTGCGAATGTAGGCCAAGCTATACAAATTATTCAAGACGCACTCAGACCATTCCATATTTCTAATGCATCTACAGTTCAAGATAAGAGACAAAATTTAGCGGTGGATACAATAGGCGTTGTTTTGAAAGATGCAGGAGATGGGAAGCTTGATGGACTTGTTGAGGGTAGCTCAAGTGCATATATTGGGGTTGTAGTAGACTCAGCAGCGTTAATGCAAAATACAGAAGAAACTAAAGGAGACAAATAGTGAATTTTAAATTATATACATGTACAATTTTAGGGATGTTGTCGTTTGGGTTTCAAGGGCATTCAGGGGGTGAAAATCCTGATGCATCTTTTGAAAAAGAGCCAATGATGGATGGAATGCCTATGGACGAAGGTATGGATAACATGGCCATGGATGATATGGAAATGAATGATATGTCAGGTCCTTCTGCTGGTGGCATGGATCACTTTTCCAAAGGGAAACCAGATGGGAAAGATTTAAGCTCTGAGCCAAAAGAGAAAGAGGGCAAACACTCCAAAGGGGAACAAGATGGTTTTGGTGCAATGCCAAGAGACGTTCCAAGTGATGCATTGATGGATGATAAAGCTCCAAAGATGGAAGCTCCTACAAAACCTAAAAATGATGGTATGAATGATATGGCAGCAAGCAACATGCCTACGCAAGAACAAGCTTTAAAGCCATCTGTACAAGAACAAGTTCCAGGAAATGATCTTGGCGGGATGAGTGATATGGATGCTGGGGGAGAGTTTGATGATTTTGGTCCAGACTCTTCCATGGATGATTTTGGTGGAATGGGTGATATGGATGAGTTTGCTAAAATGGATGGAGATATGATGCCTTCTGATATGAATGATGACATGATGGATGATTCAAAAGGTTCTATACCGCCAGTTTCAAAAGATATGAATCCAAAAAGTATGTCAGATTCAATGGATGCTGATATGGCCCCTGGAATGGATGATCAACTTGACAAACAGCCAGATAATTTTCAACAGTAACCAATATTATGGACGCTCTTCTTGTTTTAAGAGCATGGGGAGCGTATCATGAATTTCCTTTATCAATATCATGACTTAGGACTTTTTAGTCTTGCAATGGCAAGGTTTTTTTCCGGACTTGCAAAATCTACTTTTGAAAAATCAGATTCGTCTGTTTTGGATTTGCATGCAGGAAAAGCATTTGCAGCGGAATTTGAAATATTTGAGAGAACATCAGGAAAAATAGAAAAGCCAAAGTTTGATATCTCAAGCGTTTTTGTCAATGGTGTTCAAGTTTCAATTGTTGGTGAATATGTTTTAAAAATGTCTTTTTGCAAACTCAAGCATTTTAAAAAGAAAGACTTTAATCAATATCAAGAGAAAATATTAATTGTGGCCCCTTTATCGGGACATTTTGCAAGCCTTTTGAGGGATACTGTTTTGGCATTGCTGCCATTTTTTGATGTATATGTGACTGATTGGGAAGATGCAGCATTGGTTCCTCTTGATCAGGGTGATTTTTCTTTAGAGTCTTATGTGGATTATGTTTTGGAGTTTATTAAATTTTTAGGCTCAAATTCTCATGTTTTGGCAGTGTGTCAGCCGGTTGTTCCGGTTTTAATTGCAACTGCTTTAACGCACCAACTTGAATTAGATGTGAAGCCAAAATCAATGATTTTAATGGGAGGCCCGGTTGATGCGCGCATTAATCCTACTAAAATTAACACTATGGCCAAAGATTTCTCTCTTTCTTTGTATGAGAGGTTTATTATATCGACAATTCCTCATTACTATCCAGGGGCAGGAAGGCTTGTTTGTCCTGGATTTATGATGCTCTTTACTTTTATGAGCATGAATCTTGATAAGCATTTTAAATCGCATATGGAGTTTATCGAAAATTCATTTGAAGGTGATGAGTCGAAAATCTCTATGCACCGTAAGTTTTATGATGAATATTTTGCTGTCATGGATTTGCCGGCTCAATATTTTTTAGATTCTATTCATCATGTATTCCAAGAATACTCCCTTCCGCGAGGTGTTTATGAGTGGAAAGGAGTGAAAATTGATTTGTCTTCCATCAGCCAAACAGCGTTGATGACTATTGAAGGAGAGCATGATGATATTTCAGGTCTTGGTCAAACAAAAGCCGCGCATGACCTTTGTTTGAATATATCCGATAAGAAACATTATCAAAATCCAGATGTGGGACATTATGGAATTTTTTCTGGCCACAGATGGCGTGAAGTAATTGTTCCTGAAATTATAAGTTTTGTTGAAGGATTAAAAAAATGAAGCGTGTAGCGGTTGTGACAGGTGGTACAAGAGGAATTGGAGCAGCCATAGCAAAAGCTCTTCACGAGCAGGGACACACAGTTATTGCTGTCTATAAAACCAACGCACATGCTGCTGAAGAGTTTCATAAAAAAACAGGTATCCATACATATTGTTTTGATGTATCATGCTTCGAATCGTGCAAAAAAAACATTGAAAAAATAAAAGAAACGCACGGGAATATTGAGATATTAATTAATAATGCTGGGATCACAAGAGACGCTATGCTGCATAAAATGACACCCTCTCAATGGAGTGATGTGATTACCGCAAACCTTACATCGTGCTTTAATATGTCAAGGTTGGTGATTGAATCTATGCGTGAAAAGGGATATGGACGTATTATCAATATCAGCTCTATTAATGGACAAAAGGGCCAGGCAGGACAGTGTAATTATGCGGCAGCCAAAGCAGGTCTGATTGGTTTTTCAAGGGCCCTTGCTCAAGAATCTGGCTCAAAAGGAATTACTGTGAATGTGATTGCGCCAGGATATATTGAAACAGATATGTCAAGTGCAACACCAAGCCATATTTTAGATGAAATTACTCAAAAAACTCCAATGAAACGTCTTGGAACACCATATGAAATTGGGCAAGCGGTTGTTTATCTTGCAAGCGAACATGCTTCTTTTATTACAGGTTCAACACTTTCAATTAATGGGGGGCTACATTTTTCATGAAGGCACAAATTTTATTTTTCACTTATTTGCGTGGGCAAAAAGTCGGGGAAGATGCTTTTGGAAACGTATATTATAAAACAAGTCCTTTTTGGGCAAGGCTTCTTAAAAAATTTGGTGTCCAGCAAAAAGAAAGGCGCTGGGTTTTATACAAAGGTACAATTGAGGCTTCAAAAGTGCCTGCAAAATGGTTTGGCTGGTTGCATTTTACACATGATGCACCATTAGATGAGTTGGATTACACATGGATAAAACCTCATATGCCCAATCTTACTGGAACAAAAAAAGAATATAAGTATCCTGATGATATAAAAAACATTCCCAAAATGCAGGTAAATGGTGTAAAGTTCTGGAAACCTGATTAATTAAAATATATAAGGAAAAAAATTTCATGTCATCTCATTCTTTTTATGAAACTTTATTGGGCGGGGTTATTTTAGTTCTTGCGGCCTTTCTTTTAGGCTATTCATATATGAAAACATCTTATGCTGGATCGCAAGATGGTTATACAGTTATCGCAAAATTTTCACGCGTTGATGGGATGAGTGTTGGTGCTGATGTTAAAATCAGTGGTGTTAAAGTTGGAAAAATTCAAGAATTAGCTTTGGACCCAAAAACATATCTTGCACAAGCTATTTTAAAAGTTGATAAAGATATTAAAATTCCTAAAGATTCTTCCGCTGAAATTGTAGGAGAGGGGCTTTTGGGGGCAAAATATCTTTCTATTTCCGTGGGGAATAGTGATGTTCTTTTAAAAGAAGGTGAAAAAATCCCCAACACACAAGGATCTATGACCATTGAATCTTTGATCAGTAAGTTTATGTTCTCAAAAGACAAAAAATGAGATTTTTATTTTTTGTTTTTTTGGCTTGCAGGCTTTGTGCTCAAGGAGAACAAGAGGCTTCTGAGAAATTGGGTGTGTACGTAAAAACCAATGGGGCATCCATTCAGTTGCTTGATAAAATCACCGGCCGCATGAGTACGGCTTTGATCAAAATAGGTCAAACAGAGGTGTTTGGAACTCTTCGTATTCAAATCCAATATTGCCAGAAAAATCCGCCCGAAGAGCCTCCTGAATCAAAAGTTTTTGTCAAGGTATGGGAGGAAAAAATAGGGCAAGATGAAAAAACAATCCTTTTTTCCAATTGGATGTTTTCCTCCAGTCCTTCCATATCGACCTTGGAACATCCTGTATATGGTGTGTGGGTTAAGGAATGTGTTAACATTGATTAGGGTGCTCTAGCGCCTTATATTTTCGGGGGGATGCACAAGCATGATAGCATCCCTTTATTTCTGACAAAATATCATAAAAATAATATAAAAAACCTTCACATTTTGCAGTTTTCTGGCAAGGGAAAAGCATAGGAAAAAGGGTGGATTTATTGATTGAAAATTAAAAAGAGCATCCGTCGTTTTGACCGGTGGTATCGGTCATTTTGAGCGATGCTATACTATATATAAGAAAAATGAAATATTAAATAAAATTAATAATAAAATATTCGTTTTAACAACCATAAAAAAACCCTTGAAATTAAAATGTATGAAATGACTGTGACTTGATGTTAAAAAATGTCAATTGTTGACAAAAAAGTATTGACATGAAAATTATGTTGTGTATACTGGTTGTATTAGTTAACAAATATCTGCAAAGGAGGATTATCATGCAGCTTAACACAACAACACAAACAACCCTTGATGCACTTGAAATGG
>JACCDN010786549.1_pt1 | contig 104663 bp, 99 predicted proteins | sample 7441691 | NCBI WGS metagenome assembly JACCDN01 (sample SAMN15323439, study PRJNA562643) | freshwater metagenome | isolation source: river surface water | place: USA:Blue River Watershed | collected 2017-08-16 | reverse complement strand
CGTATATAGAGAAGACGATTCAGAGGAATCAGTAAAGAATAGATTATCTATATACAATCAGAAAACTCATCCACTTATTGAATATTATAGACAACAAAAAATCTTGTTTGAAATAGATGCAATGAGAGAAGTTAACGAAATATCGTCTGAAATACTATCGAAGATATTAAAAACTTAATTTATTTAAGCCTCCTATTAAAGAGGGTGTGTGTGATGAATGTGGTTCTATGGATTTCGTATAGCTAAGATCATATAAAATGGGTGCGCAAATAAGTGTTAAAAATCTCATCAATTGAACAGTTATTGGTTCTGCGAATGTATTTAGCATGGTCCCATTTCTTCTCTGTTGGCTTACGGCTTTGGATAAGGATTAGAATATCCCAAATCATTATCAGTAAAAAGCAAGAAAGGTCAGGGACCAGCTTTTAAAAACTGCTAAGCCAAATATTTTGCTTCATGGCGATCTGCATCACCATAACATTTTACAAAAAGCTGATGATTGGTTTGTGATCGATGACAATGGTGTAATGGGTGAGGCAGCCTATGAAGTAACACCCTTTATCAGGAATCCTATACCAGAATTACTGAATCACACTGATGCGTCAAATATTATTCATAATCGTATCACTCGCTTTGCTGTAGCTCTTGAATTGCCATCACAGCGAATCGAATCCTTGATTGGTATTTTGTACAAGCGGTTCTTGCATGGGTTTTTGTACTAGAAGATGGTTGTAATGGAGGCTATTTTGAGCAGCTAAAAAAGATTTTTGATCACACTTATGTTTCTTAAATAAATGAATCAAAAACAACTTTATTATATGAATCATTCCAGAAATGCCATTCTAAAGCAGTACTTTTATAGAATGCATCTAGCATTAAATCTCGAATTTCATCTGATGCAGATAGCGCTACTTCATCAAAAATACTGATTGCTCTTTCCACACTATCGCTAAATTCTTTCCTAGAATAAGTTTCGATCCACTTTTTATAAGGATTTTGAGATTCCATATCAGTGTTTTGAGCAATAGACTGTCCTACGATTTTATAAACCCAAAAACATGGCAAAACAGAGGCGATGGCAATTTCTACTGGTGACAGGCTGCTTACTTGTAAAAGATAGCTTGTGTACGAAAGTGTTGCGGGCGTTAGTTTTCCTGTTTCTTGAAGATTAAACGTGTGACGAAAAAACTATGCACAACTTCTTGCTCTGCTATTAATGCCCTATCTGAGAATGATAGGAAATCTTTTACAAATTTAAGTGGTGCTTTTGAGGCAATAATAGCAAGGCTTCTTGCAAAATCTCTCAAATACAGAGTATCTTGCTCTATGTAATAGGCAAATTTTTCTATATTAAGCGATCCATTTGCGAGCTCTTTATTAAAAGGATGGTCCTTTATCGCCTGAATGATAAGCTGACATTTTGTTAATGCTGTTTCTGATAATTTTGTCATTTAGTTTAACATTAAAGTGATTGTTATAAATATTTCCATAAATGGTAAAAATGGTGTACCGGGCCATGTCCTTTTCCTAGATTGCTGTCTTTGCTATGCAGCATTGCGCCATGCAGATATGACTTGGCTTTTGTGCATGCATCTAAAGTAGAAAAGCCTTGAGCAATGAAGCTTGCTATGCCTGCGGATAAAGTACATCCTGTACCATGAGTGTTTTTGGAATTGATACGAGGCGCAGATAACGTTTCTGCCATATCATGGGATAAAAACAAATCATCTGAGGTCGTGCCATCTTCATGTCCTCCCTTCAAAAGAACAGCCCCACATCCCAAATCTAGTAACTTGCGTGTCAATGTCTTTTTGTCATAATTTCCTGGCACTAGTGCTCTTGCTTCCGGTAAATTAGGGGTAATAATCCTCGCAATTGGTATCAATTTTGATCTTAACGCTTCCACAGCATCAGTTTGCAGAAGAGGGGCACCGCTTTTAGCCACCATCACTGGATCCAAAACTATTGGAATATCATCCACATTCTTCCTCAAAAAAGCAGTCACGAGCTCTATGATTTCGCCAGAGAAGAGCATGCCAATTTTTATCGCATCTGGCCTTATATCATCAAAGATGACTTCAAGCTGTTCTTGGATGCATGAAAGCGGGATATCATAACAGCTTCGTACACCACAAGTATTTTGCACAGGAATGGCGGTGAGGACAGTCATCCCATAACATCCTGTTGCAGAAAATGTTTTAAGATCAGCCTGGATGCCAGCGCCGCCAGAACCATCAAATCCTGCAATAGAAAGCGCTGTTCTGAAACGCGTCTGCTTTGTTGCAAAATCCGCTTCCGGTTCGCATGTACCTTGAGTACACTTACGATCCGGTCCGTTTTTGCTCCTAGCATACATCGATCCATTTACTGCGCTCATATTTTCATGCTTCATAACCTTTCTCCAAAATGTGCAAAATGATTGACCGTAATTTCAACAGGCTTACCGTTTTGTTCGAACGATATGCCAATCTCCATCATTGATATACCCGATAACCTTTAAGTCATACCCAAAGCTTTCCATAAACTTATGAGATAATTCTTCAAATGAGCCTTGATGAATTGTCACGAGTAATCCATAATTTTCTCCATCTTCCAAAGCAACTTGCACAGACACATCATGGTTTAAATGACTTTGCAAAAGATCGATATCGAGGACTGCATGCTTTCCTGCACTTGAAACTAGACGCTTCAAACTGATATAAAGCCCATCAGAAATATCTATCATACTGTTAACAGCACGCTGCTTTCCTAGCCATATTCCTTCTTTCATTTTGGCTTCTGGGAGCGAGAAGCTATTTATGTATTTCACATCTGTAGTCAGAGATTGCTCTAAGCCCAAAAATCCCAAATGCGCAAAGCCTAAGTTTCCTATTACACAAATCAGATCTGAAGCCTTGGCGCCGTTTCTATATTTAATATTAGATTCAGGTGCTGTTCCGATTGCCTTTATACTGATAAAGAGGCGGTCTTTAGAGGTAGTGGTGTCTCCGCCAATCAAAGCAATACCAACATTTTGGCACGTAGCGGTTAATGCATTTAAAAACCTGTGTGCATAGTCCTGTAAGTTACTTGGAATGAAAATTCCGCATAAAATATATAAAGGCCCTGCCCCCATAGCGGCTATAACGCTTAAATTGACGTGGAGAGCTTTATGAGCGAGATCTTCCGGCATAAAGTATGTCGCTCGAAAAAGCACATTTTCTACAAGCAAATCCTTACTAATTACATACCTATTACTCACATCTACATTAGGTAGAACAGCGGCATCGTCACTGATAAATCCGCCGGCGCTAGTCGTTTGCAATGCTTTGATTGTTTTATCTTCTTGAATCATATAAATCTCTCATTAATACGAAATCTGGGTTATGTAATTGATTCAAAAAGGCTACCTTGAATGCTCCAATCGATTGCTGCTTTTTTGATGCTATTTCTCCGGAAATAGCAAAGTAATGGGTAGCTATAACCGCAGATTCAAAGGGGTCTTCTGCCACTGATCCAAATGCTGCGATTACTGCTGTCAGGCTGCAGCCCATACCTGTAACCATTTGCATAAGAGGCGAACCAAATGGCACCTTAATCGATTTATTTCCATTTGTTATAAAATCCACTGGACCGCTAACTATCACAACCGTGTTATTCTCTAGGCTTAAGCGTTTTGCAATGGATGCCGCTTCATCTGTCGTATTATTGGCCTCAACTCCATAGGTTGTATGGGTATTACCTGCGATTGATATGATTTCGCTACTATTACCTCTGATGAAATTTGCAAAAGAAAAAATGGATTTGGAGATCCCAGTTCTGATGTTCGTGGCGCCGCTACCTACCGGATCAAAGATAATAGGTTTGTTATGTTTTTTAGAAATCTCTATCGCTTTTTTAGCTAGCCCAATAAAATTATGATCAAGTGTTCCTATGTTAATATAGAGAGCTGATGCCATTTTGATTAGTTCTTCAATTTCATCTTCGCACGCACTCATAATTGGTGCAGCACCAATACTGAGTAAACTATTTGCAACAAATTCTACTGTGACAAAGTTTGTCAGGCAGAGTATAAGAGGTTTTTGACTCCTGACATTAGTTAAAGCTTTTTCTATTTTATCAATCATTTTTTGCCTCACTTATAATTTTTATTAAATTCTTTGTTGTTAAAAAAGGATCTGCTGCTTGATGAAATGCACCTATAGCTGCGATTCCATCAGCGCCAGAATTTATGACAGAAAAGGTGTTACTTTCATCTATTCCGCCTATTGCTACAATAGGGTGAGATGAAACAAGATAAGCTTGATGCAGTCCCCTTAAGCCCCATATAGTTTCAATATCAGGTTTATTATGGGTGGGAAAAATTGCACCAACTCCTATATAATCTATGGGGAGAGTTACTGAGTTTTGAATTTGTTCGATTGTATTTACGCTTAAGCCAATTATTTTATCTGCTCCTAAGGCAGACCTTGCTTCTGTAACTTCCGTATCTGATTGACCTAAGTGAATTCCGAAAGCGCTAAGTTTTATGCAAAGATCAATATCATCATTGACTATCAAAGGAACGTTGTATAAATCTAAGAGACGTTTTAATGAACTGCCAAAATCCATCAAATCTTCACCTGGCGAGGATTTTTCTCTAAGCTGTACGCATGTGATACCGGCTTTGAGGCACACTTCAATAAACTCGAGATAAGGAGCTGTAGGGGTATTACCTTTATTTGTGACTAGTGTAAGTTGCCAAAAGTTTTCTTTCATAATCTTCCTTATATTTTTCTACAAAGGAAGATATAAAAGCACTTAAGAGCCCGAAACATGGAAGCCAAACGGGAGTTCAGATGCTTCACACTCCCTCCGCAGGTATTAACCAGAGCAGGTTTTAAGGGTATTTCTCAGCATTCGAAGCAAATTTATTTCGCCCCGCAAAGCACCCCTGGTGAGTAAAAATTATAATGACATAATACCTAGAACGTATGATTCGTCAAGGCTAAAAATCTAAGCAAAGCATAATATTTCACAAGAGGGTATTTATGCAGAAACTCATTCAAGATGCTTGACATACTTTGCTTTATCTACCTCTTTATTCACTAGACCTAAGTCCAATATAGAAGAAATAGGCTCAAGCTAATACATTCGCAGAATCACTAATTGTTCAATTGATGAGATTTTTAACACTTATTTACGCGCCTTTTTTATATGATCTTAACTATAAAACAATACATCAAATGTTTTTAAGCAATATTCGGCTATCTTCTGATATAGCTTTCCTCTTTGTTTCATCCATTTTATCTAGCAGTTTATACATCATACCCATGCGGTGATTGGAGATTAATTTATCTCTATTTCTGGACAAAAAATCCCAATATAAATAATTGAAAGGGCAGGCATCTGGTCCACTTTTCTTATCCACATTATAGCTGCAGTTTTTGCAATAGTTGGACATTTTGTTTATGTATGAGCCTCCAGCTGCATATGGCTTACTGCCTAAAAATCCACCATCTGCAAATAGTATCATTCCAGAAACGTTTGGAAGTTCCACCCATTCGTAAGCATCTGCATAAACAATTAAAAACCACTCATTAACCTCTGATGGAGAAATACCAGAAAGCAGTGCGAAATTACCAAGAACCATAAGGCGTTGTATGTGATGAGCATAGGAATTATTTTTTGTTTCTAAAACGCACTGACTCAAGCAATTCATTTTAGTATTCCCAGTCCAATAAAACTCAGGTAAACTTTTTGTGGCATTAAAGAAATTTTCTCGCTTGTATTCTGGCATTTTAAGCCAATAAACACCCCTGATATACTCACGCCAGCCTATTATTTGTCTTATAAATCCCTCAACAGCATTTAGTGAAGCAAGTCCTTTTAAGTATGCATCCTCTGCAGCTTTTACACATTCTAATGGCAATAATAATCCGCAATTCAGATAAAAGCTAATATGTGAGTGATACATCCATGGCTGATTTTGTAACATAGCATCTTGATAATCGCCAAAGTGCTTCAGGCGTTTTTCTATAAACAAATTTAGTGCTTCTAAAGCTTGTTTCCTTGTGACTGCAAAATAAAATGGATGAATTTCGCCAAAGTGAGTATCGAATGCTTTTGATACAAAGTTAATAACCTTTTGTGTGATTTCATCTGGACAATTATAGTAAGCATCAGGTATATGGAGAGTATCTGACGGAGGTTTTCTATTTTGTGAATCATAGTTCCATGAACCTCCTATTGGTTCATCACTTTTTATTAATATGGAATATTTCTTACGCATTTCTCTATAAAAATATTCCATTCTGAGTTGCTTTTTACCTTTTGCCCAGCTAGAAAACTCATCTTTAGAACATAAAAAACGATCATCTTCTGTTATCTCTATAGGAATTGTTAAACTAGATTGTAATTCCTTTATCTCATTTAATGTATTGAACTCGCTTGGACTTGTGATAATAATTTTTGTGATTTTGTATAATTCTATAACTTTTATCAATTCAGATTTTAATAAGCCTGTATTATGTGGATCATCTATTTCTATGTATTCTATATTATACCCATCATTACGAAGCTCATCAGCGAAATGCCTCATTGCAGACAGCAAAAAAGCTATCTTCTTTTTGTGATGTTTTACATGTGTCATGTAACACATTGATTCCCACATCAGTATTATATCTTCCTGTTTATTGCAATTTTGCAAGCTAGATATTTTATTAGATAGTTGATCCCATAATATAACCCTAAGTTTTGTCATATTTTAATTTCTTATGGTGTTTATAACAATTCCTTTATCTTATTTGCAGTATTATATGCTGATGTGAACGCGCCTTCAACCCTTCCTCCAACACACCAATCTCCACAGGATGCAATAAAGAGATCAGTATCTATAAGAGGTGGCAGTTTAGGTGATGTAGCAACAGTCGCATAGCGCCATGGATGTAGCGATTTATACTCTGCAGAAGTTAAATCATTACCTATAATATATTCAGCTTCTCGTGATAAGTTCAATATAATATTATCTAGCTCATTGTTAATATTTGCATTAAAATATTGTTCGGAAGAATGTATTACTATAGAAGCATTATCTAAAGGACGGCTGGGCTTAGTGTTATTGAATGCAATCCAACTTATATCTGAATTCAAAATATGTGCGGCATCAAACCTATGTTTTAAATGCTGATTAAATCCTAGCATCAATGCGAATGCTCCTGTCATGTTAATAGATTTAGCACTCTCATAATATTTAAATTCTTTTGGGAAAATCTGCATGGTTTGTGGCGATGGTGCCGTTGATATTACCCAATCAAAATCATTATATTTATTTCCATGTTCATCAAACACGGTCCATTTCTGACCTTTTTTCATAGAAATTATTTTTGTGTTAAGCCTTATGTTTAGGCCTTCCGATAAATATTTGCATATAGAATTCATATTTGGAGAGCCAACATATCTTATTTCTGCATCTTCAAGTAATTCTGATTTAATGTCTAATACCTTGTTAAATCTCATATACCTAGGTTTCCATTCTTGCACAGCACCAAACTTAAACAATGGATCAAGAAAATTTCTAAATTCATCTGTTCTTATAGTAAAATATTGAGCGCCATGATCAAACACATATGAATCTGCACGCCTTGTTGATAATCTGCCACTTACACCCCTGGATTTTTCAAAAAGTGTGATATCTGCTTTTTGCTCCAGAATTTTAGCAAGTGAAATGCCAGAAATGCCTGAACCAATGATTGCAACTTTCTTCATAAATTAAATCCTTGAACCATACCATCATATGCAGGAACAACATTAGATGGCAATAATTTCTTAAGCTCATTGTATTCCATATCATGGCTCATATGTGTTAATATAGCCAATTTAGGCTTAACTCTTTCTATCCAGTTTAAAGTTTTTTCAAGGTAAGAATGTGTCGGAGCCCATGAATATCGTAAGCAATCAACGATCCATATTTTTACCCCATGTATTGCATTAAATGCTTCCTCATCTAGATGGCAGGCATCTGTTGAGTACACTAAATCCCCAAACCTTATCCCCAAAGACGTCATGTAATTATGATCCTGCTCAAATGTACTAATCTGTATATCTCCCACAATAAATTCACTTTTATTTTTAATTATATTCATTTCTAGCATAGGTGGATATATAGGAGTAGCTTGCTTAAAAGCGTATTCATAGCTCTTTAAAAGCGAATCATACGTCTCTTGATTAGCATATGCCATCAATTTTCCTGAATTTGATTTTATTCCCTTTAAATCATCTATCCCTGCAACATGATCCGAGTGAAAATGAGTGTATACTACAGCATCTAAAGACCTTATCTTATGTTTTATCGCTTGTTCACGCAAATCTGGGCTTGTATCAACAAGAATTTTTGTAGAATCGCTTTCTACAAGAATTGATGTGCGCAAGCGTTTGTTTCTCTGATCTTCAGATGAACAAGTAAAGCAATCGCAACCCACTTCTGGAACTCCTCTAGAGCTGCCAGAACCTAATATTGTGAATTTCATTTTGCGCTAGATACCCCGGTAGACCCAAAGCCACCTGATCCCCTGACCGTTTCAGATAGTTCTTCGACTAAATCCCATTTAGCAGTTGTATATTGCGCTACAACCATTTGAGCTATTCTCAAGCCTCTTGTGATAGTGAAATCTTCGCTGCCTAAATTCATTAATATAACGCATATCTCTCCTCTATAATCTGCATCTATGGTTCCTGGAGAGTTAGGCACTGTTATACCATTTTTAAGAGCTAAGCCAGATCTAGGACGAATCTGAGCTTCAAAGCCTTGTGGTAAAGCTATAGCTATGCCAGTTGGAACAAGCTTTCGTTCCATGGGTTTTATTGTGATATCCTCATCAATAGCTGCGCATAAATCCATACCGGCACTTTGTTCTGTTGCATAAAATGGAAGTTCTAGATCGCGAAAATTCTGTAGTTTTTTTATTTGTATATTTGTGTGCATATGTTACCTTTATTTTGTTTTTATTGATTCAGCTATTTTAGTTATTTCTTGCAGCATTATTGGATCTGCCCAATCTATATGTTGTGTGCTTCTGAAAATTATTTTGCTATCAGGGTTTATTATGAATGACGTAGGAAGAGAGTGCACAGCTAAATAACTCATTAGTTCTTTGTTTTTATCAGAGTAAAGCTTCAAGTTTTTTATTTGATTAGAGTCTAGCAGATTTTTTAAAAATTCCTGATTTTTAAAATCTATTGATAATGGTATTAGCTCAACATCTTTTATTTCATTATACTCCAAGTCGCTAAGAAGCTTGTCTAGAGAAACTAGCTCTTCGACGCACTGCAAGCACCAACTCGCCCAAAAAACAACAACTACAACTTTTCCTTTGAAATCTCTAAGCATTATAGGATTTTGCATTTCATCATATATTGGAACTCTAGGTACATCATATGGAGAGACTCCATGCTTTTTCCATAATTCTAAGGCCTTTTCTGGATTAATTATGTTCTCTTCTTTTGGTTTGTCATGTATAAACATAATTTCAGAATATCCTATGATATTATAAAAACAGAAAAAAAAGCATAATATGATGCGTAAAATCTTCACTTTATCTTATACCAAACAATATTATTGAACATTTTTGTTTTCTCTATCAGGCAGTGCGTCCGATATTATATCTCCATCTATCGATTCTATCAATTCTTTATCTTCTATTTCTGAAGCCAGATCCTCAGTTTTAGAGAATTTTTTACTCAATGATTCTAATGCCCCATCAATACCTTGTGGTAAAATATCAACTAACACATCTTTGCATCCTACAATGTAGTCATATGTGTATGCATCTGTAATTGAGTTAGGGTAAGAAGACTTGTATTCCTTCATTAAGCTGTCTTTTCCATTTAGTATATTAAATGCTATGACAAAGCATAGATATCCCCCGCTAATGATAACCATTCCTCTTAAAACACCAAAAATAGCACCAAGTAACTTATCAAACATACCTCCCATAAGAAAAACACCTATTGCTTTGCTTATTACAAAATTTAAAATGCCAAATAAGATTAATGATATCATCATAAATCCCATATATCCAACAGCGGTTGCAATTGCTTGATTTGTTATAGAGCTAGATAATACTTCTTTAGAATATGGTAGAAATACATATGATAAATATATTGATGCAACCCAGCCAGCAAATGATAATACGGAAGCTATAAAGCCTCTGAATAAACCAAATATTCCAGATATTGAGATTGTAAATATAACTATGTAGTCTATGTAATTTAGATCGATATTTGTCATAATGTTTAAATGATGTTTTTTAATTCACTTATCTGGGTTACATATTTTTGCGTTATCTTGCAAGTATTATTTTTCATAGGCTCTGGAGATATAACTTTTTTAAATCCAAGTTTTTCTGCTTCGCTAACTCTAGAATCATGATGGGAGACTCGCCTTATTTCTCCTGATAATCCTATTTCCCCAAAAAATACACTGCCACGATCTATTGGTTTATCAAGCGCGGCAGATATAAGCGCTGAAACAACAGCCATATCTGCTGCTGGTTCTTGAACTCTTATACCTCCGGTGAAATTTAAATATACTTCTTTATCCAACAGATTAAGGCCGCATCTAGAGTTTAAAACCGCTATAAGCATAGCAAGCCTGTTGTTATCCCAGCCTATTGCGGATCTTCTGGGAGAGGCCATAAATGTAGGCACTATAAGGGCTTGTACCTCTATTAATATAGGTCGTGTTCCTTCCATTCCAGCAAAGACGCTAACACCGCTTACGTCGCTGTTTCTATCTGATAAAAATAGAGAAGATGGATTCATAACTTCTGACAGACCAGCATCAGACATTTCGAAGACTCCTATCTCTCCAGCTGCGCCAAATCTATTCTTTACAGCTCTAACTATTCTAAAGCTATTTCCGTTTTCTCCTTCGAAATATAGTACAGCATCAACCATATGTTCTAACACTTTAGGGCCAGCAAGTTGCCCATCTTTGGTGACGTGTCCTACAAATATCAGTGTTATATTTTTCTTTTTTGCAACTTGTATCAATTCAAAGGCGCAGGACCTGACCTGAGTTACAGTTCCTGGTGCAGATGATATTTCGTCATGATATATTGTTTGTATAGAATCTATAATGACAAGGCTAGGTGGGTTTGAAACAGATAGCATTGCTATCATATCACGCAGTAATATTCCGCAAGCAAGCCTAACAGAAGGATTTCTTATACCTAACCTATCAGCTCTTAATTTTATTTGCTCTGCAGATTCCTCACCGCTTATATAAAGGCAATGTTCATCTTGGGATGACATTTTATCTACTACCTGCAGCAATAGTGTAGACTTTCCTATCCCAGGGTCACCTCCTATTAACAATGCTGATCCGCTAACTAATCCTCCTCCTAATACTCTATCTAATTCTGGTATCTGAGTAGTTTTTCTCATCACAATGGAAGGCTGTTCTGTTAAGTCATGAACTTCTAATCCCTGTCCTTGAAAACTTGATATCATGTTAGGGGTCGATTTTAGGTTTACAACTTCTTCGACTATTGTATTCCAGCCCAGGCAGGAATCGCATCTTCCAACCCATTTTTGGTGTATGGCTCCGCATTCTTGACAGATGAATCTAGTCTTTGCTTTAGACATATTAAAACCGAATGTTATAAAAATTTAATTCCAGTGATATATACAAGTTAAAAGTTAAATTTTTCACCTAAATATACTTTCTTTACAGCTTTATCTTTTATTATATCAGCAGGTTTTCCAGAGCTTAAAATTTTTCCGTCATATATAATATAAGCATAATCTATCATGCTTAACGCTTCTCTAACATTATGATCTGTTATTAAAACTCCTATTCCTTTGCTTTTTAAATGAGATATAATGTTCGCAATTTCATCTACGGCGATTGGATCAATCCCAGCCAAAGGTTCATCGAACAATATAAATCTAGGGTTCATAGCAAGAGATCTAGCGATTTCCAACCTTCTTCTTTCTCCTCCAGAAAGGCTTAAAACAGATGAATGTCTTAGATATTCTATTGAAAACTCCGCAAGCAGCGAGTCTAATCTTTCTTCTCGTTTTGATATATCTGGTTCATGAATCTCTAAAACAGCATTGATATTCTGTTCAACATTTAATCCCCTAAATACAGATGATTCTTGTGGTAAGTATCCAATTCCTAACCTAGCTCTTCTGTAAACTGGTAATTTAGTTACATCTATTCCATCAAGCTCTATATTCCCGTGGTCTGGTGCTATCAACCCCATAACCATATAAAAAGTTGTAGTTTTCCCAGCTCCATTAGGTCCTAAAAGTCCAACAACAGATCCAGACGATACCTCAAAGCTAACATCCCTTACAACAGATCTGCCATTATAATTCTTTCCTACTTGCTTTACCACCAGTCTATGTTGCATTATCAGTACCATTTGGTTGAATGATTAACTTAGGTTTTTTAGAGAAGCCTGTTTTGTTATTTGAACCAATTAAAGAAGATTTCTTTGTATTGCTATTGTAAACAAATTTTTCCCCGTGGATTATATTATTATGGTTGTGCATCTTTACATTCCCTAATAGATACAAAATGCCTTCTTCATAATATCCTCTGTCACTAGTAACTCTTTCTTTTGATGTTATTAATTCAACAGAATTATATATTTCTATGCGTTTTACTGACTCTTTATCTGATGGAGAGCTTCCATCTTTGTAAAACACGATCATTTCCTGAGACTTTAAAGTTGCATCTGATTGTTTAGAAACAACGTTTCCGCTGAAAACAGCTTTATTATCTTGCTCAAATACAACTAATTTATCTGAATTTATCAATATAGGTGCACGTTTGGTTGAAGCAAATCCATTTGCTGCATATATAAAACAGAGGAAGTAAATTATTATAATTCTTCTCATTTAGTTATTCTATTTGCAATCAGTGTTTCTATGGTATTCAATAGTTTTTTAGCAAGCTGAAGATCCTTTGTTTCAACCATAACCCTGATCAATTTTTCAGTTCCAGATTTGCGAACAACTATTATAGAATCTTTGTTTTCATCTTTTATATCATCAAGTTGTTTTTGAATTGTTGGGCAATCTAACGGATTTTTATCTGAATAGTTTACATTGCTATGCAGTTGAGGGTAGGGTGTGAATATTTTATGGGCTGCACTAGCTTTGCATTTGTAACGCATCAAGTAAGATAAAAATTGAAGTGATGCAACTATACCATCGCCTGTTAATGCGTACTTACTGTATATTATGTGGCCCGAAGGTTCTCCACCTAAATTACAGTTGTTTTCTTGCATGCATTCGAGAACATACCTGTCTCCTACAGGTGTCCTCCATGATTTTAGCCCTTGTGATGAAAGGTACTCTACCAGCCCTGCGTTAGCCATCTGCGTGAGAACAACACCTCCACCTTCCAGCTTATTATGTTCAAGAAGTAATTTTGATATTGCTGCTATTATATGATCTCCAGATATAACAACACCTTTCTCGTCACATATAACAATTCTGTCAGCATCTCCATCTAGTGCTATGCCTATATCGGCCCTTGTCTCTGTCACTTTCTTGCATAGCTGTTCTGGATGGGTGGATCCGCAATTTTCGTTAATATTAGATCCGTTGGGTTCGCATCCTATTAATATTACTTCAGCGCCTAATTCCCAAAATATCGTAGGTGCTATTTTATATGCCCCACCGTTTGCGCAATCTAAAACTATTCGCATTCCGCTTAAACTCTTCCCTTTTGGAAATGCAGTCTTTACAAATTCAAGATATCTACCTTGTGCATCTTCAAGCCTTTTAGCACGTCCTAATTCTTCTGGTGAAACAAGATATTCATCTATCGATGGTGAGACCATAAGGTCTTGCATCTTATTTTCTATATCATCACTTAACTTAAATCCTCTGGAGTCAAAAAGCTTTAATCCATTATCATAATATGGGTTATGTGATGCTGATATCATAACTCCAAGATCAGCACGTAGTGACTTAATAAGCATTGGCACAGCTGGAGTTGGCATAGGCCCAACCAATATTACATCCATTCCAACAGAGATAAATCCAGCTGTTAGTGCTGGCTCTATCAAATAGCCAGAAAGCCTAGTATCTTTAGCTATCACAACCCTATGCCTGTGTGTATCTACCTTGAATATTGCACCAGCAGCCATAGCAAACTTCATTGCAACTTCCGCTGTCATAGGGTATTTGTTGGCAAGGCCCCTAATACCATCGGTGCCAAATAATCTTTTATTAGCCATTATATAAAATCACACCTGCATTATTTCTTCTGATTTGGTTTTCAACAAGGCATCTACCTTCTTTGTAAAGTCATCTGTAACTTTTTGCATCTGATCACAGAAATCTCTTTGCTGATCCTCGGATATCATTTTATCTTTTTCCATCTTTTTTATAGTATCTATTCCATCTCTGCGAACATTTCTAATTGCAACTTTATATTGTTCAGCATATTCACTTGCTTTTTTTACAAGCTCTTTTCTGCGCTCTTCACTTAAATCTGGAATAGGTATCCTAACTAAATTTCCATCAGCAACTGGATTAAGCCCAAGGCCAGATACAGAAATAGCCTTTATTATGTTAAGGACAGCTCCTTTATCCCATGCTTGCACAGTTATCATCCTAGGCTCAGGAACATTTATGGTTCCGACCTGAGACATGGACATCATCTCTCCGTAAACCTCAACCTTAATTGGTTCGATCAAAGAGGCAGAAGCTCTACCAGTTCTCAAACCATTTAAAGAATGCTTGAAAGATGTAATGCTGCCTTCCATACGTTTTGTTGCATCGTTAATAATCTCTAATCCAGACATAATAAAACCTTTTAATCGTTATTTACAACGGTGAAACTACCAGATCCTTGCAGAACTTTTGCTAATTCACCCCTTTTTCTAATGTTGAATATCATTATAGGAATTTTGTTATCTCTGGCAAGGCTAATGGCTGCCACATCCATAAATTTTAATTCCTTAGATAAAACTTCTTTGAATGTTATTGTATCGTATTTAGTTGCGTCAGGATGTATCTTAGGGTCTGCAGAATATACACCATCCACTTGCGTTCCTTTTAGTATCATATCACAACTAATTTCAGTGGCACGCAAAACTGCTCCAGTATCTGTTGTAAAAAAGGGACTGCCAGTGCCAGCAGCCAGAATTATTATCCTGCCTTTTTCCATATGTCTAATAGCTCTTCTTCTTATAAATGGTTCGCATACACTAGTCATTGTTATGGCAGATAATACCCTTGTTCTTATATCTAGCTTCTCGAGTGTGCTTTGCATAGCAAGTGCATTCATAACGGTTGCAAGCATTCCCATATAATCAGCGCTTATCCTATCTATACCTAAAGCTGCTGCAGATGCTCCTCTACATATATTACCAGCTCCAACAACGATTGCTATCTCAAATCCCATGTCATAAACTTCCTTTATATCTTGACATATTCCCAATATCGTATCGGGATCTTGGCCGAATTTTTGAGATCCCATAAGGGCTTCTCCAGAAAGTTTAAGCATTATTCTTTTGATGTTTCTTTTCATTAAATTATTCCTCTATGATTCAGAGCTATCTATTAACATTTTTGCTTGATTATTCATAGCAAAAAATGGAGGATTGTCAAACACATCTCTGACGTACTTCATTTTTTCACCATTCATAGATCGAACAAGTCCACCTGCTGCATTTACTAATGCTTCCCCAGCAGCTATATCCCAAGTACAAGTTTTGCCAAATTGTGGGTATAAATCAACTCTTCCGTCTGCAACCATGCAAAATTTATATGAGCTGCTTACATGAAAAACATCATTAATTTTAAATTTCTCTGATGTTATATGTTCTAGACCATCTTTATTACGTATTGAGATCGCTATATCTAATCCATTAGTTCTAGATTCCTTACAAAATATATGCCTTCTAACTCCACCAGAAATGCACACAGCTTTCCCATTCGGGTCCGTATAGTATATTTCTTTCAAAATAGGTTCAGCAATAAAGCCTAATACAGGAATTCCTAAGTCTATCAATGCTATGTTAACAGTAAAGCGACCAGATTTTTTGATAAAGCACTTAGTTCCATCTATTGGATCTATTAGCCAAAAACGCTTTGATGAAGTGACTATTTTTATTCCTTCTAACTCATCCATTTCTTCCGAGACAATAGGTATAGAGGGATCTAACCTTCCAAGGCCTTCTATCAGAAATCTGCTAATGTCATTGTCTGCATCTGTTACTTCAGACTTATCATGCTTTATGAGTATGTTATATTGTTTTTTATTGTAGTATTCGCATGCAATATCAGATGCAGCAGATATAAGCTTTATCACTTGCTCTATGTGCTGTGCATAAATATCCATATAAATAACTCTAGATATAACTAAATACTTTATATAGCAGCTTTCATCAAAGCACAATAAAAAACATGGTTTATGGTTGAGGTTTGAATCCTAGAGCAACAACATATATTTCTGAGGAATCCTGATAGCTAGTTTTAGGTTTAAAAAGCCTTACTTTATGGAATGTTAGTCTTAAGTGTGATATTAGTTCAGCTTCGCATTCGCCCCTCAACATTTTTGCAACGAAATTTCCACTTTCTGCCAAATTGCGATTAGAAAATATAATAGCTGCTTCAACGAGGTTCATGAGACGTAAATGGTCTGTTTTCCTATCTCCACAACTGTTTGCAGCCATGTCACTTATAACCAGATCCACTTTTTTTCCATTCATCAAGGATTCTAATTGATTTTGAGATTCTTCATCCAAAAAATTTCCATGAACTATATCGACTCCTTGTATGGGTTCCATTTCTTGGAGATCTATTGCAATCACTTTTCCAACAGATCCAGATCTTTTTACTGCTTGGCACCATCCACCTGGTGCTGCACCCAAATCAACGACGCTGTTTGCAGATTTAAATAGACCAAACTTCTCGTTCATCTCCAATAATTTAAATGCAGCACGCGATCTATAATTTTGCTCCTTAGCCATCATAACATAAGGATCGTTTATATGCCTTTTAAGCCAAGCGGTTGATGAAACTTTTCTTCCCTTTGCGGTTCTAACCCTTGTTTTGATGTTTTTTTGCTTGGAATAGGGCATTAGGGTTTTACACTCATGTCAACCTTTTCTTCTATAAGGTCATTTACAAACCTTTCTATACCAAGTCTTCTAGCGCATTTAAGACGCTCTCCTCTAAGTATTGAGAGTAACTTTTCTAAGCTTTCTGATAAATCTCTGTTTATTATAACATAATCATATTCTATCCAGCAGGCTATCTCGTCATTTGTTTTGGCCATTCTATGTGCTATCACCTCTTCAGAATCTTGAGATCTGCTCCTTAGCCTTTCTAATTGATCTTTTCTGCTGGGTGGTAATATGAAAACGCTCACTACGTCTTCCCTAGCATTTTCTGTAAGTTTTTGATTCCCTTGAACATCTACATCAAATAATACATCTTCTCCTATAGAAAGTTTGCTTTCTACAAATCTACGAGGTGTACCATATAGGTTGCCAAAAACCTCTACGCTTTCTAAGAATTCACCCTGATCTTGCATTTTTAAAAATGTATCTCTGTCTGTGAAAAAATAATCTTTTCCGTCAACTTCTCCTGGTCTGATTTGGCGAGTTGTATATGATATAGAAACGTGAAGATGTTCAGCGTGTTGAAGCATCATTTTGGCCAAAGTTGTTTTTCCTACTCCAGAAGGTGAGGATAATACAAACATCAAGCCCCGCCTTTTTATCTCATTATCCATTAACGCAAAAGTTTATTTACAGTTGCAATGTCTTGTATCAGAAAAATAGACTTTATACAAGATGTTTAAATTATTCTATTGTTTACTGTATTGTTTACTGCATCTATCAAAATATGTCCCACTTGGTATAGCTGGAGGATTACTCTGAACAATGCTACCATTGCTACAATACATAGTAGGCTCGAGTCTATATCCATTATTACAGTTCACATTAGGCAAGAATTGTCCGCTTAGTATAGTGAAATTTTTGCTGAAAGAATTACTTGTGATGCTGCAAGGCATTTCACACCCACCTTCATATATAACCCATTTCCCATTTCTACACTGACCATAAGTGAATTGTCGAATAGTTGCTTGTCTAATAGTTGGACCATAGCTACTATAATATACAGAGCCGCTAATACCTGCTGGAATATATGATGTACTAGTTTTGCTATATGTTCCAACTCCAACTTTTTGACCACTGTTGACATAGTAATAGTTGACCCCATCAACGCTATAAGAAGCATCTACATATATGTGGTTAGAACCATTCATACAAACTCCCAATATTGTATAACCGCTATTGACAGTTTTTCCAGGATCAAATCTTGTATTTCCTATTGTTTGAGGTATGCAACTTGCATTTCCACATGTTGCTTGAATATTGCTCCATTTGCCATCAGAGCCACATATTGCAGATGGAGGAGTGTCAGCAAAATAATTACTATCACATTTCCCAGTAACAGTGTTTCCAGCATTTGAATCAGTGAATATAGAGCCATTCTGAGTAAAGCCAGAACAACCAGCTTTACATGGGTTATTAACAGTTTCCCACACTCCATCAGTACATTTCATTGTAGGCATCACAACGGTTGAAGATGGGGCAGAAATTGGTATAAAGCCAGTTTTGCAGGCCGTAGCCGTAGCTGTTGTGTTGTTAACTGTGCTGATAAATTCAGCATTTCCAGCAGAAATAGCAGGGCATGCAGAAGGCACACATGTGTCTACAGCGCTAATCCAATTGCTATTAAGACATTTTGCTGTTGGGTATATTATAGAGCCCGATACTATTTTTGGAGTAAATCCTGTAACACATGAGCCAAAAGTAACTACTCCATTATCACCTCCAGGCATAGAGATCTTAGTACCAGGTAATTCTTGAGCTTGACAATTAGCAAAACATAATTCAGAAGCTGATGGTGATATTAACCCATCACTGCAGGTGGCCGAAACGTCTTTGCCTCCACTGTTGTTGCTATAACCTGTATTGCATCTCCCAGATACGGCACCATTTGCAACTGCAACAGTAGAGCCATCATTCATAAATGTTGTTGGTCCGCCAGTAACTGTGTAGTTTGTATTAGATGCACTTGTTATGAAATTGGCTTGAGTATATTTTGCTTTACAATTGCTTAGGCATTTATTTGAGATAATCATTGCCCCAGTTGCATCCTTAATCCACCCATCATTACACTCTGCTTTTGGACCATAGCCATTAGATGTGGAATATCCAATATTACATGTTCCTGGAATAGATACATTAGACCCTTCTATTGAGCTGTTTGCTCTAGGCCAAGTCGCGTAACCAGTTAAAGGACTGGCATCTTCTGGAGTTATAGTTTTACAGATTTGTCTTATATGATCACATAAATAGGCATTTAGACCTTTTGTATCGGTAAACCCATCGCTAGGGCTGTTTAGTGTATAACCTATGGGACTCCACGTTGCACCTGAATCAGACATTATGTCATCAGGTGTATATACGCATATGCTTTGTGCCTGTACTACCCCTGTTGATTTATCAATATCATAAGAGGTACCGCTTGCAGGGTCTGAGGATGGCAGATTGCCAGCTGCATAATTTGATCCTATTGTATTTAAAACTGTTCTAGTAACAGATGTAGAATCAGATGATACAGTTGGTATAGGGCCGGGATAAGATAAACTGTAATAGCTTCCATTGATAAGAATGTTTCCTGTAGTTAATGATGATGTATCAGGAAATGAAATTCCCGTTACAGATGGAGGGAATGATGTATCTGGATTATCACTTATCATACTGCTATTTACTAGAATCCTAAGATCTGAAGCATTAGGTCTTTCGTAGTATAGGTTGCTGTTTCGATTTGCTGAATCAAAAGAGTTAGAAACTTCTGTTGTGTAAACACCAGGGCATACTATTGATTCTGCATAATCATCATGACTTGTTACAGCACTGCATTTCCCAGTTACTAAAGGGCATGTGTTATCATCACTAGGTATTATGAAATTGAAATTATTTGCTATCGGTCCGGAGCAACAATTTTTAGAAAAATTATCGGAGATAGGATTTGGATCACATAAGAATAAGTTTCCAGTTTTAACATTTGTTCCTGCTATATCTGATGTTGATTGGCTGCAATCTTGGCCGCTTCCATTTATAACTGTTCCAGTTAAGCATCCAGATTTTCCTCTGCATGCAGATCTCCATCTAGTGCCTGCTGGAACGTAATATGTCTCAGCCTTATTGGCAGCATCTAGTTGAGATATATAGCTAGAAGATAATGAAAAGCCAGAGCTGTAAGCATTGCAATAATCCAGGTTTTGCCTTGTATCTGGTGTTAATATCTTTACTTTAAGAGGTTGGTAGCTAAACTTAGACATTTGAGGAATGATTGAAGAAAAATTTACTCCATATACACGCATTACATCTTGTTCGTACCCCCTAACTCTTATAGGTATTGTGTCATTAGAGTCATATATAGGTCTGTGTTCAAAAATAGAGTTAAGCATTGTTACTTGATTTTTATCATCAAGAATCACTGATTCTGTAGAATCAATTAATGCAACAGGAGGTTGTGATAAGAAATTTTCATTTAAAGCTTTGGAGCGATTTGCAAGAGCGGTTGCAGTTGCAGGATCTGGAGGGATTGTAACGCCTGAGGTTGTATAGTATATATCCAATGTGCTCCATGGATATACCGCATTGATAGTCCCATCTCGACATTTATAATATTTTCTGTCTTTTATATTTTTGCATATTTGATCTCCAGTTCTGTCAAAAATTAGTGGTACACCGTTAGAATCTAATTTCACAAATGTGATTTGTGCAGTAGGAATTGCTGTAGCATAGTTGTTAGTTACCAAATCTTTAGAAGCATTGAAATAGCTTGGATATTTTTCATCATTATAAACTTCTGGTATATTATCTACAACTGTTGCATATCCAGAATCTAAAAGTGTAGGTCGCGGAACACATCCTATATATGTTTCGCTTGCGCAAAAATCCGTTGTAGATCCATCAGTTGTTAGAACTAAGCATGCGCATACTTTATTAGGTTCTGAAGATGGAATTTTTGCATAGAAAACGTAATTATTATTAACGACAGGGCTATATTCAGCTTTAGGGAATTCGCCATAACTAGGGAATAGAGCCCCATTTTTTGGTAAAGGTACAGGAATGGAAGGGCCACTAACTGAATATGCTGGTAGCATAGGGGGGTATCTAAAAAAGGCTGTGCCAGAATTATATTCTGGAAATTGAACTTGCAATGTTAAAGTAGGAGTGTAAGAAATTTTAGGACTATTAATTATTAATTGTATTACGGGTGCATCAAATCTGCTGCCTAAATTAAGATAATTAGAGACTACAGATGCTGTATCGATTTCTTCGTTTAATCCAAATAAGTTTACAGATGGGTTTGCCACAGCAACTATGTTTGGATTATATATAGGAGGTCCTGGCTTTTGAGGCTCTTCGACGCAACCTATTAAATTTAATAAATTAGGACTAATACACCTTCCACTTATATCTTTAAAGCTTATATATGAGCATATTAATGGTAAATTGCCTTCGTTTTTTGCAGATTCGAAGTGTAGTATTCTATCTCCTGTGTTGTATTTTTCAATGCATAAAGCTGCAGATTTAGGTTCTTTCGTGTTTTCTGGATCTGAAATGACCTGAGATGCCCACATATCTCTAGGGTTTGAGCATTCCATATTTACTCCGGATGTACTAAAGGAAAATTTAATTTTACTGATGCTGCACTCGCAATTATTGCAAAGGCAATCTCTAAATTTACATGTCTGGCGAGTCACTCTGTACTTTGGGGAAAAAGCATCACCAGTTCTAGTCAACTTGTATCTGGTAAAGATAGTAGGGAAGCCTTTTATGCTTCTTGAAGATGTTAATGCATCTCTACAGGCTTCAGTGATAGTTCCATTTTTAGGGTCTATCGCAGTTTGTATCGAGCTTCCTAAGATACCTCCCATATTACTTGCCACTCCACCAGAGGAAGATACCCAATCAGAGCATTTAATTCCTCCTGCTGAGAAAGCTTGGTTCGAGAGTAATAAGAATATTAACGTCAGGAACCTAATCATTATTTCTTCTCGTTACTAAGAATTGATTGTATTTCTGGCATATAGAAAGAAGTGACTGCAGAAACGTCACCCTGCTTTATTAAAAATCTCCTTAGCTCGACTGCACCTGCTTTAATCGATCTCCAATCTTCATCAGATAAATGATAGTTAAATTTAAAGCTTTTATCTGCAAGATGATCTGTCATGTATATCTGAGTGCCAAATGATTGTATAGCACTGTATACTTTTGGGTTTGATTGTATGGCTTTAGTGTGTTCCATTTCTAGGATAAGTATCGAATTTTTATTTTCTATAGATTGTGCGATAGAGGGAAGTAATCCAGAAAAATATTCGCATTCGAAAAGCACCCCAGCATCGTTAATAACGATAATGGTATTAGGCTTTACCACAAAAGATAGTTTTAGTAATATTATTTTTAGGAATGCTACCCTCAATCTAATGTCTTCTATAGCTCCTATGTTGAATGATAATATATCTCCTTCTATTGGGCTGTTGAATATGTTGTCTGAAAAAAGTCCGTGATATATTTCTTCATCCATAATGCCAGAAAACATATTTTTTGCTTCTTCGTTAGCTTTCATATCTCTTATAATACCCGAAAGCGCATTTTTTCTTCCATCTATAGATGTAAGTGATAAAAGGTTTTCAATTAATGTATCAGCTAGTTTTTTTGATGATTCTATATTCAGATTGTTAGTAAATATTGCATCTAAAAGCCACCCTCTCATAGCTTCTTTATCTCCATAAAAAAGATCTTTGTCAAAAGGGAAAACTTTAATATATGCCTCTGAAGAGGGGCTTACATTGCAATATGACCCATTCATCTTTTTAATAAAGCTTTCGTTCGATCCAGAGAAGTCGATATATATTATAGAGGGATCTAACTTTACACTTTGGGCTAAAAGAAACTGAGTTAATCCCGTTTTGCCGCTGCCTTTTGGGCCTATTAGTAGAGTATTCCCATTTGTTCCATTATGAAAATTAAAGTAAAAAGGAGAGCCTGATATTGTTTTAAACAAAGCAATAGTTGTGCCCCAAATGCTTCCAGATTTGTTCCCTAAATTCCTATCATCTAATTGAGCAAAATTTAAAAGATGGTTTATAGAGCCGTAATTTTCTCTACAAAGAAATCTGAAGTTACCAGGTAATATAGACCAAAAGCATTTAGCCATATTGAAGTCTTCTCTAACTACAACCAATCCCATTTCTCTGAAAATCTTTGCGGCACTTAATATGCTGGATTGCAGAGATTCTTCACTGTCATTATATAGCAGTATATTAATTTGATAGCGAGCATAGTCTGTCACTTTTCCTGTATTTCCATTAATGGCAGATGTTAATCCTATTATATCTGCCAAGCCTTTGGATCGCCCCATATCCAATATATCCATGTTTTCTTTGAATTTTTGTGTAGCAATAGTTTTATCGGCAAATATAATAACTTCACTAATAACAAATTTAACTTGAGATTGAAGAAATTTGTTATAAAAAGATTCTGGTGCGTTTATAGATTCTTTTAGGGTGAAGACTGCGATATAAGACTTTGATTGATCAGATTTTATCTGCATCTTGTTGAATCCATAAGTTATATCGAAGTCACTTAACACAGATGATAAATCATTCATAGGTGTAAAAATCTGTGTTTCTTTTAGGTGTGTGAGGTAATAGTAAAAAGATAGTGGTTCAGATACATATCCATTTTTCGTGCTCGCAATTCCTAATTTTCTAGCTCCTATTTCTTTAAAAGAGTCGCATATGCTATCAGATATCTTATGTAAATGAGCTGCCATTTTTTCCCATTCATTCTCGAATTTTGATTTTATTAATCTAGAGATCGTATTCAAAGGAGTGAACGGTTTTATCCTAGGGCCTTGATATATTAGAGTTATATACAGCATGTTAACTAATTGCTTGTCCCAGCCATGATATTTATTCCAAGCATTATTTATTGCCGCAGGAAAGCCAAATGGTATGACGCCTTTAGGAGATATGTTTCTGAATTCACGTACTGTGTGGATATGAGCTGATATTTTGTAAGTATCAATAGTATTATTTAACGCTAGTTTTAAAGAGCTTTTCAAAGATTTATCGCTTAAGGCAGATGGGTTGTGTCCATCTATTATCATTGTAATTAGTAGATCGCCAGATTTGGTGATCAAAATATTGTTGTCATAATGGCAAGATATAGGTATGAAGTCTTGATTAGGCTGCTTTTGCTGAGCCTTTTCTGTAGCATTTAATATTGCTATGTCGTTTGTAGACACCTAATCTTACTTTGTTTTTAATCTTACATGTTTATCATAAGTTCAACACATAAGTCTTTCAATATTTATTTCAATATTGAGTCAATTTTCATGCATATAAAAGCATCTTGAGTTCTTTGTTCGATCATATGAAAATTATGTTTTGTCGAATGGAGGGCCTCATAGTCCTATTAAGAAAAGAGTTTTTACCTTGGTGTTTCAACCTATATGCTAATGTTTTTACATTAAATGCAATTTCTTACTTGAAGTGATACAAGCAAAATTTATGCCTATTAATATAGCAAAATTGAATATTCAGGCTTACACTTATATTAATTTGGCTTATTATATGTGTTTTTCAACAGAAGTAATATGATTAAATATCATTACTTAGGTGAGAGCATCATAAATATTTGCTTTCCTTCCATTTTTGGTGGAACTTCTATTTTTGCAACTTCAGACAAGGCATCCTGAAAGCGAGTCATAACTGCAAAACCAACTTCGTTATGAGTCACTTCTCGTCCTCTGAACATAAGTGATACTCTAACTTTATTTCCATCTTGTATGAATTTTGTTGCGTTTCTAACTTTTATCTGATAGTCCCCATCAGCAATAGTAGGCCTGACTTTTATTTCTTTTATCTCTATAACTTTTTGCTTTTTCTTTGCTTCGTGTGCTTTTTTCTGCATCTCGTACTTGAATTTACCGAAATCCATTATCTTGCATACAGGAGGAGTAGCAGTTGGAGATATTTCAACTAAATCTAATCCTAATGCGGATGCGCGTCTGATTCCTTCCGATGGAGTAACTAACCCTATCATTTCACCATCATGACCTATTAGCCTGATATCAGGAGATGTTATAGATTCATTCACTCTATTAACTATTTTAACTTCTTTACTTATGATGATCCTCTACAAAAAATTATTCAGCAAAATCCAAGATTGGTCTAGCAATCTCTATTTTTAATTTATCTATAAAATCAGCTAGTGCAAGAACTTCCTGATTTTCTTCGCCTAATCTCCTTATGGAAACCTGTTTTAACTCTTCTTCTTTTTTTCCTAAAACCAATATTATTGGTGTTTTTACTAAAGAGTGCTTTCTGATTTTATAATTTATTTTATCTGCATCTAAGTCTAGTTCAACTCTGCATCCTATAGCCTTTAATTGCTGAGCTACGTAATTTGCGTAATCATCAAGATCATTTGTGATAGAGGCTACAACAACTTGTATAGGAGCTACCCATAGCGGTAATTTTCCTGCGTAATGCTCTAATAGTATGCCTGTAAATCTTTCTAGCGACCCAAATATAGCCCTGTGTAACATTACTGGCCTATGCTTTTTGCCATCAGATGCTGTATAGCTTATATCAAATCTTTCAGGTAAATTAAAGTCTATCTGGATAGTGCCTAGCTGCCAATCTCTACCTATCGCATCTCTGAGCACGAATTCTATTTTAGGGCCATAGAATGCTCCTTCTCCAGGATTTAGAACATAGTTTAATTTTGCAGATTCTATAGCGTACTTAAGTGCAAATTCCGCTTTATCCCAACTAGATTCTGTTCCTATTCTTTCTTCGGGCCTGTCGGAAAATTTAACGCGTACGTCATTGAATCCAAAAGATGCATATATATTCAAAACTAATTTGCACATTTTTACGCACTCTTCGTTTATCTGATCTTCTGTGCAAAATATATGCGCATCATCTTGCGTGAATTCTCTAACTCTTAAGAGGCCATGCAATGCTCCTGATGGTTCATACCTATTGACTTTGCCAAATTCAGATAAGCGAAGGGGCAACTCTCTATAACTTATTGCCTTATTTTTAAACACTTGAACTCCGCCAGGGCAATTCATAGGTTTAGCTGCATAAACTCTTTCATCTTCACCTGCATATGCAGTAAACATGTTTGCGCCAAATTTTTCTGCGTGACCAGAAGTTTGCCACAAAGAATAATCCATGATCGAGGGGGTGTTTATTTCAAGATAATCGGCTCTGTCTTGAACATCGCGCATATAATTTACTAGTGATTGAAAAACCGTCCAGCCTTTAGGATGCCAGAATACCGCCCCAGGTGCTTCGTCTTGGAAATGGAAAAGATCCATCTCTTTGCCCAGCTTTCTGTGATCTCTTTTTTCTGCTTCCTCTATTCTTTGTAAATAGTCCTTCAACTGTTTTTCGCTTGCCCAAGCCGTTCCATATATACGTTGTAGCTGTTTGTTTTTGCTGTCTCCGCGCCAATACGCACCAGAAACCTTCATCAATTTGAAGGCCTTTAAATGCACAGTGCTAGGAGCATGAGGCCCTCTGCATAAATCAGCAAAATTTCCTTGAAAATATAAGCTGATTTCCTCCTCTTCTGGGAGTGCATTTATTATTTCTACTTTATATGGTTCATCTATGGATGTGAAAAATTCTATAGCTTCTTGGCGAGACATCACTTTTCTTGATATTTTTTCGTCCCTTTTTACTATTTCCTTCATCCTTGTTTCTATTGTCTCTAGGTCAGAAGGAGTGAATGAAGTCTCTCTAGCGAAGTCATAAAAAAAGCCATCTTCTATAACTGGACCTATTGTGGCTTGCGTCCCAGGGAAAAGCTCTGAAACTGCTTGCGCCATTATATGTGCAGCATCGTGCCTCAATATGTCAAGGCCTTCTTCGCTATCATGAGTTATGATCTCTATTTTGCAATCGTTCTCTATGGGGGTCAGCAGATCTTTTGAATCCCCATTTATTCTGATTGCAATGGCTGACTTAGCAAGTGTTTTGCTTATTGATTGAGCTATATCAAGTCCTGTTGAAAAAGCCGGATATTCTTTTACACTTCCATCGGGAAAGGATATTTTAACCATTACTAAGTGATCCTATTTTTATAATTTACTTAAGCTTGCTTAGCTTTTAATCTAGGCTTTAGCTTATTTATTACGTAAACCCTGCCTTTTCTTTTTACTAATTGACAGTTTTTATCGCGCTTTTTTGCCGATTTTAATGAAGATAAAACTTTCATAACAATGAACCTCAAATATTTTTCGCTATTTTATATCGTAAAACTCTTACATGCAAGAATATTTTGTGATATGTTTTGTCTGGATGAAAATTTTATTAGTAAAAAATGCCAAATAGGAAGTTTTTTAGCAGCGTTGGTCCATATAAAATAGCGGATTTAGTTCAGGAATTCGGAGGTAGACTAACAGGTGAGTTCGCTTTTCATATTACTGACGTCGCTACTTTGAAACAGGCAAAAACAGGCGATATTTCTTTCTTCAGCAATGCAAAGTACTCAGAAGAGTTATCTCAAACAAAGGCATCAGTTTGTATATTAGAAGAAAAAAATTTGGATAAGATACCAAGCACAACTGTAGGGTGGGTTGTAAGTAATCCATATGAGGTGTGGGCTAAAATACTTAATAAATTTTATCCAGATGATAAAGTTGAGTCTTATATTTCACCATCTGCATCTATATCTAAAACTTCTACTATAGGACAAAACGTGTATATAGGTCACGGTGTATTTATTGGAGATGCGGCGATTGTAGGTGATGGATGTTACATAGAAGAAAATACTTATATAGGGCCTTCTGTAGAGATAGGTGCAAACACAAAAATACACCATTCTTCAACTGTCACACATAGTATAATAGGATCAGATTGCATATTGCATTCAGGTGTAAGAATAGGTCAAGATGGTTTCGGTTTTGCGCCTAGTTCTTCAGGGATAACAAAGGTGCCTCAACTCGGAATTGTTATAATAGGTAATAACGTGGAGATAGGTGCAAACACATGCATAGATAGAGGGGCGATAGAAGATACTTGCATAGGAGACTATACTAAAATAGATAATTTAGTCCAGATAGGCCATAATGTCAGCATAGGAAGATATTGTATAATAGTATCACAAACTGGTATAGCTGGAAGCTCTACAATTGGTGATGGTTGTGTTTTTGGTGGGCAGTCTGGTATAGCAGGACATATAAAAATAGGAAGAAAGGTGACATTAGCTGCAAGGGGTGGTATAATCAGAGACGTTAAAGATGGAGAAGTCCTAGGTGGTACTCCAGCTGTTCCAATAAGGCAATGGCATAAACAAACCGCTATATTAAAGAAATTATCGCAATCAGAGGGGAAGTAGCATGGAAGAAAAAAAATACGCGCAAGGCTCTATAGAACATATAATGAAGATTTTGCCCCACAGATATCCTATGCTTCTAGTAGATAGAATAATAGAAGTTACACCAAACGAAAGTGCGATTGCGTTAAAAAATGTAACTATAAACGAATCTCAGTTTATGGGGCATTTTCCTGGGAAACCCATAATGCCTGGTGTGTTGATAATAGAAGCTATGGCTCAAGCTGCTGCATCATTTGTAGGAGCAGGAGAGGAGAATCCAGAAGAAAAATTAGTGTATTTCATGTCAATAGAATCTGCTAGATTCAGAAAGCCTGTAGTTCCAGGTGATTCAATGTATTTACACGTGTCATTGATAAAAAGGAGAGGAAATGTGTGGAAGGTAAAGGGAGAAGCCAAAGTAGATGGTATGATAGTGGCAGACTCCGAATTTACAGCAATGACAGTGGAGAAATAAGAAGATGGTGATACATAACACTGCAATTATAGCATCAGGAGCAAAGATAGGTAAAAATGTTTCAATAGGTCCTTATTCTGTTATAGGAGAAAATGTCACCTTGCATGATAACGTAAAATTACATTCCCATGTATGCGTTGATGGCATAACTGAAGTGGGAGAAGGTACAGAAATATTTCCATTTGCTTCTATAGGTCACAGGCCTCAGGATTTAAAATATTCAGGAGAAAGATCGGAGGTTGTAATAGGGAAAAACAACGTCATAAGAGAATATGTCACAGTGCATCCTGGTACATTGCATGGTGCAATGAAAACTGTTATCGGTGATAATTGCTTAATTATGATAAGTTCACATATAGCTCACGATTGCATAATAGGCAATAATGTAATATTAGCAAATAATGCCTCGCTTGCTGGGCATGTTGAGGTGGCAGATGATTCTATAATAGGCGGGATGAGCGGCATAAGGCAATTTGTTAGAATAGGTAAAGGTGCTATAATAGGTGGTGGGAGCATGGTAGACTCTGATGTAGCTCCTTATGCAAGCGTGTCAGGTGAAAGGGCTGGCATTATAGGATTAAATTTAATAGGTATGAAGCGACGCAACATATCAAAAGAAATAATAAAACAAACATCTGATGCATTTAAGGAAATATTTTATTCTCACTACGATACTCTTGAAGAGAGGCTTGCAAAAGTTTTGGAGTCTAATAAAGATAATGACATGATTCTGGAAATTGCTCAATTCATAAGATCATCAAATGGAAAAGCTGGGCTGTGTAAACCAAAAACTAATACAATAGAGTAGGCGATAGATGAAAAAAGTGAAAAAAATTGCAATTTTTGCGGGTGCTGGTTTTCTTCCTAGGCATGTCTATGATGCATGTGTAGAAAAAGATATAGACGCTACTATAATAGGTTTGGAAGGCCAAACCTCTAGCAATTTGTTTGAAGGAATAGTATTTGAGACTTTTCCATTACATTCAGTCACTAAGATAATAAATGTTCTTAAAGAGAAAGAAATTGAGCATATAGTGCTTGCAGGTAAAGTGTGTAGATCAACAAATTTATCGAAGCTATTGTTAGATATCAAAGGTGCAAAGCTTTTAGCAAAGATAATGAGACATGGGTTAAACGATAATTCAATTCTAACTGCAATAATAAAGTTTCTTGAATCAGAGGGGTTTTCATTGGTTCCTGCAGAATCGATAGCAAAGGACTTGGTTGTGACTAAGGGAGCTTTAACAAAAATAGAGCCATCAAAAGAAGACTGGAATGATATCAAAAAAGGAATAAAAATTCTTAAAGATATAGCTCAGCATGATATAGGTCAATCTCTTGTGATACAAAGGGGTTTAATATTAGGAATAGAGGCGGCAGAAGGAACTGATTCTATGATATCAAGGTGCGGTACCATAAAGCAAAAAGAAGAAAGTGGTCCAATATTGGTTAAGGCTGTAAAGCCTAAGCAGGATAGAAGGGTAGATTTGCCGTGTATAGGAGCTGAAACTATATTAAAGCTATATGAAAATGGGTTTCGGGGGATAGCTGTTGAATCAAAAGTTACACTCTTGCTAGAGGGGCAAAAAACAATAGAGGAAGCTAATTCTAAGGGTATTTTTATATATGGTATATAAGCTACATAAACAAGTGAGCAACAAAGCAACTAGCGCATTGATAATAATAGCTGCAATACTCGTGATAAGTGCTGCTATGTTACATGCTTTTGCTGAAAAGAAATTAACTCGCTCTATTATAAGGTCAAACCGAGCTGTAGTTGTAGATTTAGGAAAGGAATCTATAGTAGTAGGTTCCTTACATAATTCATCCAAAAAAAGAGTCTATATAGATAAGCCTTCACAAGAAGCTAAAGAAATAGAACTTGAGGAATTTGAATGACCATAATAAGGTTGTTGATTTGCTTCTGTTTGGGAACCATAGCTTCTTTATCTCTTCCTCCATTTGGATTTTTATTTTTTCTTCCTATATCATTCACTGCATTACTTCATGTTCTTCTCACATCTAAAAGTAAGAGATTATCTTTCTATTACGGATGGTTTTTTGGTTTTGGATATTTTCTTTTCTCGTTAAGCTGGATCGGAAACGCACTGATGGTAGAAGCAGATAAATTTGCTTGGATGAAGCCAATTGCGCTAATTGGCATACCAGCTTTTTTAGGGATATATATAGGTTTGGTGGCTTTTATATCATCAATGGTTCCTAACAGTAAGATATTATCATGCTGGATTTTTGCAATCACATGGACTTTGGCAGAGGTCATACGCAGTTACTTCATCTTTCCTTTTCCTTGGAATATTTTAGGATATTCATTCTATTCATCGAATGAATTATCACAATTTGCATCAATTTTAGGTGTGTATGGGCTTTCATTTATAGCTGTATTATTTAGTAGTATATTTATCACCAGATCCTTGAAAGCTATATTGATTTCCATATTGTTTATGGGAACAATCTATTTGTTTGGTTCAACCAGATTGTCTAAGCAACATGTTGATAATACAGATGTTTTATCAGTAAGAATAGTGCATTCTGGTCAATTAGCTCATCATTTGGGAGATCAAGATAAGTTAATAAAGCAAATAAAGGACTTGATTAAATTAAGCAGTCAGGCCTATAAGAGCAGACCAGATGTGATAATATGGCCTGAGGCAATTGTTCCACTTGAACATGGTGGCAACATTACTAAAGTTCTATCTGATAATTTACCAAAGGGGAGCTGCCTAATCACTGGTTCAGATAGAATCTCATATACTATTGATAAATATAAGTATTATAATTCAATTATCTCTATAGATCCAAATGGTGAGATAGGTTCTATTTATGATAAGCATATTTTAGTACCCTTTGGTGAATATATACCGATGCGTTGGCTATTTCCTTCAATAATACAAAAAGTTGCATATGGTATTGGAGATTTTTCATCTGGGGAAGGTAATAATCTTATCAATATAGATCAGATAAAGGCATTGCCATTAATATGTTATGAAGCGATTTTTAGTTTTTACTTAAAGAAGTTCCAGTTGAGTGATGTGGATTTTATCATCAATATTACAAATGATTCATGGTTTGGCGATAGCATAGGTCCAAAGCAGCATTTTTATATGTCTAAATTTAGGGCTATAGAATACGGAATGCCTTTAATAAGAGTTGCTAATGGTGGTATATCTGGTTTTATAGATAAATATGGAATTGATCTCATAAAGATAGATGACAAGCAAGGTGTTGTACAAGATGTTTACGTTCCAAAAATGATAAGTGAGGCTACATTTTATCAGAAATATTTACATGTAATACAAGCTATATTTTTGATTGTATCTATAATAAGTTATATATTTTTTGTCTTAGCTTTCAATAAAAATCAGAAGAAATATTAAATTAACAATTCGTATGTCTATTTAAAAAATGTTCTGGTATTACTTCTTGCTTTTTTTAAATATTGTATTAAAAGTATAGCAAAATACTTTAAATAAAGAGATATATAAATGTTTGATTCTGTTAGGTGGAAGAATATTTCAATAATGCTGGTTTGCCTTTTCAGTTTTTATTATGCAATACCTACACTAATCCCTTCTATAGAAACCTCTCCTATCAGGTCATATTTCCCAAAGGAGAGGGTTAATTTAGGTCTAGATCTAAAAGGTGGTGCATCCATTCTTGTGGAGGTTGATTTCCATCAATACCATAAAGATCAAAAGCAGTATATAGGAAATCATATCCTTTCAACTTTGAGAAACAATAAACAATCGGCAGAAATAATAGAAGTCAGTGATGGATTTAATATAGCCTTACAGGGCGAAGTCACCGATGAAACAATCTCTCAAATAAAGAGCATAACTAGGTCTATAGGAGATATATCTGTTTCTAATAACAATATATATTTTGTTTTTTCTGAAGAAGGTATAAAGAGCTTGAAGGATAGATTGATGGCTCAAACTATAGAAATCATAAGAAGACGTATCGATGAAAGTGGAACTAAAGAAATAGATCTGCAACGTCAAGGAGAGGATTACATATTGCTACAAGTTCCTGGTATAGAGAGCCCAGAAGAGATAAAGAATTTACTTGGTAAAACTGCTAAATTAACATTTAGTTTGGTTGACCATAAGGCTACTGACGCTTGGAGGAAAAATAGGGAATTTACTAATGGAACTAAGATATTAGAAAGTGATATAGGTCATGTTGCTGTAAAAAACAAAGTAGAGTTAACAGGCGAGATGTTGGAGACAGCGCAGGCTACAGTTCAAAAAAACACACCAGGTGTGACTATAAATTTCTCCAGCATAGGATCTAAGCTTTTTGCTAATTTAACAAAGAATCATACAAAAGAGCAGTTGGCGATTATACTGGACAACAAAGTTCTAAGTGCTCCTGTAATAAATGAGCCGATACTAGGTGGCAGCAGCTTTATTTCTGGCAGCTTCACAATAAAGACTGCAAACGAGTTAGCTCTTTTGCTTAGAGCAGGTGCATTGCCAGCACCTCTTAAAATTGTTGAAGAGCGTTCCGTTGGACCTAGCCTTGGAAGTGATTCTATAAATTCTGGAAAAATAGCAGTGCTGTTTGGTACAGCTTTTGTGATAATGACTATGTTGCTGTTCTATGGTCTTTTCGGCATGATTGCAAATTTTGCAATGTTGATTAATCTCTTTATGTTAGTTGCTGCACTATCATTATTTGGGGCAACTTTAACTCTGCCAGGAATAGCAGGAATGGTTCTTACTTTAGGTATGTCTGTTGATGCCAACGTTTTGATATTCGAAAGAATAAAGGAGGAGGTAAGAAGCGGAAGGACTCCTCTTTCTGCAATAGAAAGTGGTTATAATATGGCCTTTTTAACAATACTTGACTCTAACATCACTACTATGTTAGCTGCATTGATAATGTATATAATGGGCACTGGTGCTATAAAAGGATTTGCAGTGACTTTATCGATAGGTATAGCTTGTTCTATGTTTACAGCTATTACCGTATCAAGAGCCATCATTGATTCTTGGTATAGGAAATACAGACCAAAAACAATACCTCTATGATATTATTTAGGAGGCTATATCGTTATGCTAGACATACAATACAATCTTCTATAAAGAGAAGAATAGTATTTCTTATAGTAGGATTTGTTACTGTTACGCCGACTGTATTGATAGCATTGTTGGCTTCCACATACTATTACTTGGGGATTGAATCCTTATTTAATGAAAAAATTAGTAACGCTCTTTCTGAAACTGTCAAAATTGCTGAATTGTATCTAGAGGAGCATAATTCGACAATAAAATCTGATATTTTAGGTGTTGCAAAGGATATAGAGAGAAATTCAGCGTTGTTAAGTGAAAATCCTAAAAATTTTGATGATTTATGGATGAAAGAGGCTGAGCTTAGATCTATTTCTGAAGCTATGGTGTTTACAAAAAACAATGAAATAGTATCTAAGACATTTTCTTCGTTATCTTTGTTCTTTGCAAAAATACCTCCAGAGGTTCTAGAGTCAGCGGATAATGGAGAAGTAATTGTATTAGATAATAGGGATGACGATAAAGTTAGAGCTGTGGTTAAATTATTTGGCTTTGAAGATACCTATCTTTTGATAGGAAAAAACGTAGATCAAAATATATTAAATCACTTAACCTCTTCTCAAGGTTCTCAAGCTCAGTATCAATCTCTTCTACGAGAAATAGGTAACACCAGAATAAGGCTGGGAATGGCATTTATAATATTGTCTATTACACTTTGCATTATATCTGTTTATGTTGCTATAAGACTTGCGAAGAAAATAGCTAAGCCAATAAATCAATTGGTTTCTGCAACAACTTATATAAAGCATGGAGATTTTTCTATAAGAGTTCCTGAAGGGAAGGGCAATGATGAAACAGTGATTTTGGCTAAGGCATTTAACCAAATGACTGGTCACATAGAAGAGAAAACTAAAGAGCTGAAAAAAGTTAACAAAGTTTTAAACGAAAGAAGCAGATTTATTGAAACTGTTTTAAAGGATATATCTACTGGTCTTATAGTAATAAAAACTAGCGGAGAAATAGCATTATGTAATCAGTCTGCTTATATACTTCTTGAGATGGAGGAGGGGAGCTTAATAGGTAGAGATTATAAGCTTGTAATAGATGAAATTACTGATCTTATAGAGAAATCAGCAATAAATTCTGGAATGATCATTAGTGATAATATAACGTTTAGGACTAATAATAAAGAGCTGCACTTGTTTGTGAGGGTGAATGCTGATGTTGGAGAAAATGGCGGTGCTAACAGATATATAGTCACAATAGATGACATGACAACCTTAGTACAGGCTCAGAAAGCTGCAGCTTGGGGAGAGGTAGCGAGGAGAATAGCTCACGAAATAAAAAACCCATTAACTCCTATAACTCTTGCTGCAGAGAGGTTATTAAGTAAGTTCTCTAAGCAAATTACAGAAGATAAAACTCTTTTTGAAAAATACGTTAACACGATTACTAATCACGTGGAAGATATAGGTAATATAGTAGAGGAATTTGTTGAATTTGCAAAAAAAGATAAAATAAATAAATCAAATATTGATGTATTAAAGATAATCCAGGAAGTTAAATTCTCTCATGAATCTATATCGCCTAATGTATCTATATTTTTGATAGATAAGTCTCAAAATGCAATTATTTTTGGAGATAAAACTAAAATATCTCAGTTGTTCGTAAATTTAATCAAAAACTCTATAGAAGCTATAGATGCCAGGATTAACAATGATCCTAATTTTTCTATAGGTAAGATAGAGATTAAGCTATCATCAAATAGCGATTCGATTTCTATATCAATAAAAGACAATGGTGTGGGAATTCCAAAGGAAATGATAAAGAAGATTCATGACCCATATGTGACTACGAAAAAAAACGGCACAGGGCTTGGATTATCTATAGTGAAGAAAATAGTTGAAGATCACATGGGGCTGATACAGATAAAGAATAATAAGTTATCTGGTGTAGAGGTTTTGATATCACTTCCTTTATCTAACTCATAAATGATATCAGGATTCGTATCGTGCACCAAGCTGCTATATAAAAGCTGATTTTCAGCATGGCTGCTTGCTATATTATCATAGTGTAGATAAATCACATGTAACTACTTTATTGCATGGCAAAATATTTGGTTTGAACATTCAGGAGAGGAATGTTTTGATCAATATACTGTTTTCTACAGTATATTGATTTAGCGACTTAGGCTCTCAGAAGAGGGTTTTTTAGTATAGATCTATTCTTTATTTTCTATGATTCTTCAATGTTTCTAAGGCCTTAAGATGCAAATGTTAAGTTTATCTTTATCATCTACTTTTAAAAATGGATTAATCTCGGCAATAATTTTTCTAAGACCCTGTTCGAGTAATTCATTAAAATTTTTAAGCTCAGACTATTAGCTAAGTTTTGTCTATATTCTGTTTGAAGATTTGCAATAGGCATTAGTTTGATCATCAGCATATTCCTTTAGAAAATTCAAAAAACAAGAAAAATTCACTGATGCTGGAAAAAAATAATCATAATAGGTAGGGCAGGTATGGCGTGTTTACACTTGTCTGAATGAATTGGAGCTTGGGTGGAATTGTAAATGGCTGGGATGGCAGGATTCGAACCTGCGGATGGCGGCACCAAAAGCCGCTGCCTTACCACTTGGCGACATCCCAAAACCGCTTAAATTAAATACATGATTAAAGAGACCTTTGCAACAGTTTTTTTAAGATTCTTCTAGCAAATTTCAATTTTAATGAAAGTATCATAAACTTGTATTGCAGTGAAGGGATTGATGCTGTATCTTGATTAGGAAGATAAGAAATATTGATAAGTCCATAGGTTATGAAAGTATTACAAGTGCTGCCTCGCTTGGAATCTGGAGGAGTAGAGAGGGGCGCATTAGAAATAGCATCCGCTTTAGTTAGTGAGGGTTTTTCTTCTTTTGTCGCATCTTCTGGTGGAAAGCTGGTTGATGAGATTGTAAAGTCAGGTTCTTCTCACTTTCTTATGAGTTGCCATAGTAAAAACCCTATTACAATCATTAAAAATTCCTTCGAACTTTTTAGGATAATAAAGAAATATAAAATCGATATAATTCATGCTCGCTCTAGGGCACCTGCTTGGAGCTGTATGATAGCTGCCAGATTTGCAAAGATAAGATTTATAACAACTTTTCACGGTCGATATGGCACTCAAAATAGTCTTAAAATACTATATAACAGTGTTATGGCAAGAGGGGATAAGATAATAGCTATTTCTAATTTTATAAAAAATTATATATTAGAATATTATGGTAAATACATAAATATCAACGATGTTATCACTATACATAGAGGGGTTGATATAAAGCATTTTGATCCTAATTCAGTTTCTGAAGAGAGGCTTTTGTCAGCCCAAAAATATATAAATTATGATCCTAGATATACTAGTATACTTATGCCAGCCAGGATGACTAGGCTTAAGGGCCATTTATATCTTCTTGATATTTTGAAAAATTTAAAAAAATTCAATTGGAAATGTTATATGGTCGGTTTATGCACGCCAGACCATCATAAATATCTAGAAGAAGTGAAACATCGTATTAAAGAACTAGCTTTAGAAAATAATGTGTTCATATATAGCAACTGGCATGATATGCCGGCTCTATATAAATGTATAGATGTGGTTGTTTCAACTTCTTCTTCGCCAGAAGCATTTGGTAGAACTGTGCTAGAAGGCCAGGCTATGGGTAAGATAGTGCTGGCAGGTGCTCATGGAGGTGCTTTAGAGCTTATAGATGATGGCAAGAACGGGTTTCATATGCCTATCACTAACCATAAGGCTGCTTCTGCTATACTTGAGTCTGTTTTCTGTATATCTGCTGAAAAGAGAGGCGATATATCAAGAGAGGCAATTAATGCGGCATCGAGATATACTTTAGATTCTATGTGTAAAAAAACTCTTGCCACTTACAAATCTTTATCAAAAATAGGAAAATAGTGGTTGACTTTATCTTATAGATGCGCATAATCTTGACCTTACGAAAAAGTTTTACAATTAAGAAAGAATTATGTCATATACAGCAGGAACTTATACAGCGAAGCCATCAGAAGTGCAGAAGTCTTGGCACATAATAGATGCTACAGGCCTTGTTTTAGGAAGGTTGGCATCTGAAGTCGCTAAAATTATAAGAGGAAAGCACAAGCCTAGTTACACAGCTAACATAGACTGTGGAGATCATGTGGTGATAATAAACGCAAAGCATGTTCAGTTGACTGGCAATTCCAAGTCGAAAAATAGGGTTTTTTATTGGCATACTGGTCACCCTGGTGGTGTTAAGCAGCAGACTGCTCAAGAAACATTAGATAGCAGATTTCCAGAGAGATTAATTAAAAGGGCTGTTTTAAGGATGTTGCCAAAGGAAAGTCCATTAGCAAGGAAGCAATTTAAGCATCTTCATGTATACTCAGATGCAGATCACCTTCATTCAGGTCAGACGCCTGTGGTATTAGATCTAGCATCTAAAAATGCAAAAAATAGTAAAAGATAAATTTATTTAGGTTCTTTAAATTATGCAAAGTTCAGCGAAAATTACAGCTAAGCTTGAAAAGCCAAAAGCAATAAAAGCAAAGCCTCAAGATGCGAATAAAAAATATGCTACTGGTCGTAGAAAAGAAGCTTCTGCAAGAGTTTGGGTTATGCCTGGAAAGGGTAAAATCATAGTAAACGGAAAAGATGTTGCTGAGTACTTTGCGCGCCCTGTTTTGAGAATGATAATAAATCAACCTTTAGCTGCTACCCAATCTGTTGGGCAGTATGATGTTGTTTCGACAGTGAAGGGCAGTGGTCTTTCTGGTCAAGCTGGAGCTATAAGGCATGGAATAAGCAGAGCATTAAGTTCTGTCTCAGAAGATTTGCATGTTACACTAAGCAGAGGCGGATACCTTACAAGGGATAATCGTGAAGTTGAGCGTAAAAAATTCGGCCATAAAAAAGCTAGGAAAAGCTTCCAGTTCTCTAAGCGTTAATATCATATTTGTAATAAGGCATTGCGTGTCATTGCCTTATATATTTCTTTTTGCCACTTTAGAGCCTGCATTCTTATAATTTTAAAAAGGCAATCCAAAAAATATTATCATATACTCATGAGAAGATATAAATCCCAATAAATATCATATCTCTTTACTGTTCGATTTTCTTAGAAATGTCGTGACGCTTTTGGATTATTGTTATTGTGACTTTTCCAGACATTAGTAAATATAGCTGATATAGTATAAAAGCGCTATTATTTATGCTATATTTCAGGCAAATCATAAAATAAAAAGATTAGGTATTATTATTAGACTATTATAATATAATAGCTTCGGTCACGATATATACAAAAATCATCTCTAAAAATCTCTGTGCTCAAAAGCTTTGCTTTTATCCGCTGATGCCCAGAGATTTACCTAGTCCATTTTAGTATTTCTAATTATAATTATTGTATGCTGCCCTAGCCATCTATAAGTATGGAAATTGCCAGCGCATTGATCAAACTTTAGTTAATATACAATATGCAACAGCGTATTCCCGTTCATGTGCTATACTAATATGTATTTTATGATCTGTTTTTAATGAGTTGAATACTATATATGGTGCGCCATTATAATCATTTAAGACGGATATATCTTTCCATGATAAATGTTCTCCTATGCCACACCCCATAGCTTTTGAGAAAGCTTCCTTTGCTGCGAATCTACCGGTTATGAATGAAGCTTTTTTAGGTGTAATTAGCGAATCGTATATTTGTTTTTCCGACTCTGTTAAGATTTTATTTGCAAAGGCTTCTTGGTCTTTTATGTTAAAGACTCTTTTTGTTTCAACTATATCACATCCTATGCCTATTATCATTTATTACCTTTTTTAGGAATAGATATGGCTGAAAGTTGAGCTCCATACCCTGTATTATTTGGATTTTTTTCGTGAGTATATCTTCTATAACTGAAAAACATGGAGCTGTCCTTATATGTATCTATCTGAAGATCGTCTATCTTTTTTATACCTAATGAATTCATCTTATGTTTACAATAAGCAGGTATATCTGCGTTATATCCATTGAAAAATTTTTTATTAAGTTGATCTTCTTTTAGGAATAGATCTATTGTTTCTTGCCCAAATTCATAGCTTTCTTGCCTTATGCATGGCCCTATAGCAGCAATAATGTTACTTGCTTCAGCTCCTTTTTCTATTAGCTTTGAAATCGTGACTTGAATTATTCCTCCCAAGGCCCCTCTCCAACCGGCATGTATAGCTGCTGCAAATTCTATGTTAGCTGCATATAGCAATATAGGTACGCAATCTGCTGTATAAACTGAGATTAATTTTTTGTAGTCATTAGTATAAAGTGCATCTCCTTTTTTTGATTCTCCTGCTTCAGCTTCATGAATAAAATCAGAATGAATTTGCTTAACTTGGTATAGTTGCTCATGTGAAAACCCAAGAGATAAAGCTGCTCTAGAAGTGTTCTGGCAGATATTTTCTTTAGAATCTTTACTCAATGGATTGCAATTAAGAGAGTTGAATCCATCAATACTAACCCCGCCTTGCCTGGTGAAGAATCCATGAGGTACTTTATATTTTGATAAAAGTTCTGATGTTAGGAATTTAGCCATATATCAAGCTGATTTTTTTGCATATATTATATTTCGCTCAATAGCTTCTATCATCAATCCTGCTATGTCTTCGCCTGTGGTGTATTCTATTCCTTCGAGTCCAGGTGATGAATTCACCTCTAGTAACTTAGGACCATTTTTAGACCTTATGATATCAACCCCTGCAACTAATAGTCCTAGGGCTTTTGCTGCATGGACTGCCATTTTCTTTTCTTCCACTGTGAGCTTCACAACGCTGCATGTGCCGCCTAAATGAAGATTAGCTCTAAACTCATCTTCTGTTGCTGTTCGTTTCATAGAACTGACAACTTTTCCATCTACAACAAATGCCCTTAAATCTTCACCTTTTGCTTCTTTGATAAACTCTTGCACTAGTATATTTGCTTTAAGGCTTTTGAATGCACTTATAACACTTTCGGCAGCTTTGTTAGTTTCTGCAAGCACTACTCCAACGCCTTGTGTGCTTTCTAATAGCTTTATAACAAGAGGTGCTCCTCCAACCATTTTTATTAAATGCTTTGTGTCTTCAGGGGAATGGGCAAACCCAGTTACTGGCATATTCAATCCTTTATCTGCCAAAAGCTGTAGAGAGCGCAACTTATTCCTTGATACTGCTATGGATACAGAATCGTTTAGGCAAAACGCACCAGCTGCTTGAAATTGCCTAACTATAGCGCACCCATGAAATGTCATAGATGGCCTTAATCTAGGAATGACAGCATCTATGTTCTGTAGTTTTTTCCCGCCGCTATAATATATTTCTGGATTTGTGGCGCTTATGTTCATGTAACAATAGCCCACATTAACAAAAATCATATTATGTCCTCTTTGCAGGCCAGCTTGCATAAGGCGTTTATTAGAATAAAGTTCTGGGTCTGAACCAAGGACTACTATATTTAGTGAGTGTTTTTGTTCACTTGTATGGCTAGAATAAAGAGCTAGGGCTTCTTTATCGCTAAGGGACTTGGTGATATAAACTGAGTCTGGGTCTACCAATAACCTTTTTGTCATAGCTTCTCTGCCAAGCAGCATTCTGAATCCCATAGAGTCGCGATTTGTTAATGTGACTTCAATAGGCCATTCAAAATCTCCCAGCTTCACTAATGTTTGTACAACAAATCTTTTTTCTATTTCGCCGTTGGAGCTTTTAACAATTCTTTTATCTATTAATTTTCCATGGCAATGCTGTATTATTTTTCGATTGTTTTGTATAGGGTGCACATCAAAACGTACATACTGTACAGAATCATGTGTGTATGTATGTATGTTGAAAGCATGTAATGCTGAAGTTTTAGCTCCAGAGTCTATCTTGGCTTTTATTGCATATACACCAAGTTCTGGTAGCGCAACCCATTCTTCTCTGCCAATAACAAATTTCTTATTCACAAGTTTTTACTTTAATTATAGTTGATATAAAGAATCATAGCCCAGTATCTAGGATATTTCAAACTTATAATTAATATTGCTTTATTGAATTGAATAGATTTTTTAATTCTTTGTGGGTAGTTACATGATCTATTTCTATGTTTTTGAATTCTTCTGGGTCAAACTCTTCTTTATCTCCAAATAATATAGGATGACATCCTGAATTAAAGGCGCATTTAACATCTATAGTTGAATCACCTATCAACCATACATCTTTTGATGGAGATAAATTTACTGAATCTAGCGCTAGATATACAGGTGAAGAATGTGGTTTATCTTCAGGTGTATCTTGTGATCCAACTATTCTACAAAAATATTTATTCCAATTTAACAGCTCCACCTCTTGGTTTAGAAGTGTATTGATTTTATTGCTAACTATCATTATAGGTATGTTAAGACTTGATATTGTCTCCAAAGTTTCATGAGCCCCATCAAAAGGTTCTATCCCTGTCGCGGACAGCTTTTTATATTCTGATAAAAAGAATTGAATTGCCTCATCAGCCCTATCTCCAAACTGCATAAAGAAAAGAGATTTTGGAGAGTTTATGTTTCCCAATACAGCTTCGTTTTTAGAGTAATTCTTAAATTTTTCGAATGCTATTTCTCTAGCTTGTTCAACAATTGGTAGGCTGTCAACTAATGTATTGTCCCAATCGAATATCACCGCTTCGGGTAGCTTTATCATAAATAAACACTCTTTGTTTGGTTTGTTGATAACTTATATTTATAAATGAGTCCATTGTAAATAATTTATTCTTGACCCAGAGCTCAGTATTGTTTATATTCTTTGAAAATCTTAAAAAATATGGTTTGTAAAGATGGCTAAAAAAAATACTATATTGTTCCGTTTGGTTAGCTCTGCTGGCACAGGTTTCTTCTATGTTAAGAAGAAGAATCCTAAAAAAGTTGTAAAGAAGCTTAGCTTTAATAAATATGATCCTATAGCACGTAAACACGTTTTATTCGAAGAAAAGAAAATATAACCTAAAGGTATTATAGTGGATGTTCTAGAGCTGAAGAATATAAACAAATCTTATAAATCTGGCTCAGACACCATCTCTGTTTTAAAAGACCTAACACTTTCTTTAACTAAAGGAGAAATATGCTCTATAGTGGGGCAATCAGGATGTGGCAAGAGTACTTTGCTTCAAATAGCGGGAATATTAGATAATCCAGATTCTGGATCAATTTTGATCAACGGCTTAGATTTCACGTCAACAAGCGATTTTCAAAGAACAACGGCAAGGCGTTCTATGGTTGGTTTCGTTTACCAATTTCATCATCTTTTGCCAGAGTTCACAGCATTAGAAAATTTAATAATCCCTCAATTAATAATAGGGAAAAGAGAAGATTCTGCTGTGAAATATGGTTTGGCAATGCTTTCTGCTCTTGGATTAGAAAGTAAAAAAAATAATATACCAGCGCAGCTTTCAGGTGGTGAGCAGCAAAGAGTTGCAATAGGAAGGGCTATAATAAATCAGCCTAAGCTATTGCTAGCAGATGAATTGACTGGAAATCTAGATCCAGAAAACGCGTCAATGATAATAGAATTATTGATAAAAATGTCTAAATCCCTTAACCTTACAGTTATGTTGGTGACTCATAATATGGATTTGGCAAAGAGAACTGACAGAATTATGGAATTGAAGGCCGGGAAATTAGTTAAGGTAGCGAAATGATCTCTGGAAGAGGGCTATTAAATATGGGATTAAATGAGGATGAAGTTGATCAATCATCGATCCGTCCTGAATCTCTTGATGAATTTATAGGGCAGCATTTGCTTAAAAAAAATCTTAGTATTTTTATTGGTGCTGCTAAATCCAGAAACGAAGCACTAGATCATGTTTTGTTTTATGGCCCACCAGGTCTTGGTAAGACCACGTTATCTAAGATAATAGCAAAAGAACTTGGGGCCGAAATGAGGTCCACTGCTGCTCCCATGTTGTCCAAAACAGGTGATTTAGCTGCAATATTGACTAATCTGCAACAAGGTGACGTTTTATTCATAGATGAGATACACAGATTATCTCCAGCTATAGAAGAGATATTATATTCTGCTATGGAAGATTTTTCGATAGATATCATAATTGGTGATGGGCCAGCTGCCCGTACTGTGAAAATAGATATACCAAAATTTACTTTAGTTGGTGCCACTACTAGGTTAGGAATGCTTAGTAATCCACTGAGAGACAGATTTGGCATACCTATGAAGTTAGATTTTTACAGTAGAGATGAACTAGCTGCTGTAATAAACAGAAGCAGCAGGATTCTTAATGTATCGTTGACCGATAATGCCTCCGCTGTTTTGGCCAACTGCTCTAGGGGGACGCCTCGTATAGCTTTAAGGTTACTTAGAAGGATACGGGATTTCGCTAATTATAACTCTACAGATATGGTTGATGAGGATCTAGTTGGCACTGCATTAAATGCCTTGAAAATAGACAGTTTAGGCTTGGATAGACTGGATTATTTGTACTTAAACTTCATATCCTCTAACTTCGATGGCGGCCCTGTTGGGATAGAAACTATAGCAGCTGGCCTATCAGAAGATAGAGATACTATAGAAGACACAATTGAGCCATACTTGATGCAAATAGGTTTTGTAGCCAGGACTGCAAGGGGAAGGGTATTAACTCAGAATTGTATCAATTATTTGATAGAAAACGATACTTCTTTATAGTTTATTAAAAGATCAAAGATGAAATGTAACAACAAAATATACTATAAGCATTTGATGGCAAATTTTATTTTACATAATTCTTTGCCCATTCTGAAATAGTGAGTGCAAAATCATAGTTTCTGGTTATTAGCATTCCTATGTGGCCTGTGTCTAAATTTAATGTTTTGCAATTAGGAAATAAAGAGGAAAGAGGCTCGGATGATTTCTGTGGGACAACCTTATCTTTTGTTGGAATTATATTGAGTGTCGGTGCGCTAATTCTTTTTGGATCTATTATTTCACCTAACACACTCCATTCTAAGTTATAAGTTTGATTGTATATAGCATATTTCATTATACAACTTTTGAATAGTGGTATAGTCATGTTTACATTATCATCTAGCCAATTTTCGACTGCGAAGAACAATTCATCTATTTGTTCTGAGTAGGATATTGAAATAAGTTTATCTATAGTAGTATTTATATGAGGCCAATTCATCATCATATGGATTAACTCTTTGGGTATATATATTCCATTAGAATTGTTTAATATTAAGCTATATATCTTATGATTAGCTTTATATATAAAAGAAGAGTGATGAAAATTCCACGGTGTTGCAACGGTTATCAGTCCAGCTATTTTTGTTTGTAATATTTGTGTCGCAGCTAAAGCCATTACACCGCCTAAGCAATGTCCTAGAATTATGATTTTTCTGTTATGTTGCGCTGATATATAATCTATTATTGGTATTAATATATTCTCTATATATTCTGCTTCACTGTAGTGGGAAATTTCATATGATGGATCGTTCCACTCTAAAAGATACGGTGACATCCCACAGGATTCTAATTTTTTCGCAAAGCTATATTCTGGAATTAAATCCATTATATATCCTTTATTAATATGCGATGGAATTAGCAATATAGGTGTGCCAGAGGTTTGATTGCTGTATAAAGTAGCCCCATTAATTTGATACAGTGGATTCAGATTAAATGTTCTAGTACACTTCTTTTGTCCGTTAAAGCACTTATATATACCTATATCTAGATTGCGTGTCCGCTCATCATGTATTAGATTTATCTGATGCTGCAAGCTTCTCAAGCTCGGCAATTCTTTGCTCCAAAGCTGTAAGGCGTGATTTAATGACAGACATTGAATCTCGTGCATCATCTTTGCCATTATTAACTTCGTTGAGGTTGTTGCCTGCATAGTTAAAACTCATTTCTTGTATTTTCTTAAAAAAATCCTGACTTGCGCTCATGTTTTTCATCATTAACTCGATGGTTTTTGGCTCGTTAAAAAATCCTTGCATTTTTTCCTGCCATAACTTAATAAGATCTAGAGGTATATTATTTTTATTGTCCATTATTAATACCATGTGTGTTATACTGCAATAGAAGTGTGCCAATAAATAAAGTAATTGTCACGAAAAAGATTAATAGAGGTGGTTATGGAACACACAAATCCAAATATACTATACGGTACAACTATTCTTTGCGTGAACAAAAAAGGAAGAGTTGTGATAGCTGGTGATGGGCAAGTTACTCTTGGTTCTTCTGTATTCAAAGCCACAGCAAATAAGCTTCGTTCCATGGCTGGAGGATCCATAGTTGCAGGTTTTGCAGGTTCTACAGCAGATGCATTTGCACTTTTTGAAAGGCTAGAGGGTAAATTAGATAAGCACCCTGGGCAACTTCTTAGAGCTTCTGTTGAGTTGGCAAAAGATTGGCGTACAGATAAATATTTGCGTCGCTTAGAAGCTATGCTTCTTGTTGCTGATTCTGAAAAAATACTAATAATATCTGGGACTGGTGATGTAATAGATATGGAAAATGGTGTTGCTGCAATAGGTTCTGGTGGAAATTTCGCATTATCAGCTGCTATAGCACTAATGGAAACAGATATGGATGCTGAAAAAATCGCGCGTAAAGCAATGGCGATTGCTGGCGATATGTGTATCTATACAAATCATAATATTAGGTTATTAGAAGTTGACAAAAAGGTATGATGTTGTAGTTGTTGGTGCTGGTGCAGCTGGTATGATGGCTGCTGCTACCGCTGGAAAAAGAGGCAGGAGCGTTTTAGTAATAGAAGGGACTGATAAAATAGGGGAGAAAATAAGGATATCTGGTGGTGGAAGATGCAACTTTACAAACATAAATGCATCTCATTTGAATTATATATCTGAAAACAAGCATTTTGTTAAGTCGGCACTTGCAAGATATACACAGCATGACTTTATCGATATGGTAAGGAAGTATGGCATTTCCTATCATGAAAAAACTTTGGGTCAATTGTTCTGTGATAGCTCCTCTTCAGAAATAATAAATATGCTATTATCAGAATGTAGGAAATATAACGTTGATTTTATATTATCATCTAATATATCTGAGATAAAAAAAGATGGATTGTTTTATATAACTCACTCAAAAGGTTCTAATACATGTGAATCTTTAATTGTGGCAAGCGGTGGGCTTTCTATACCAAAAATAGGTGCAACTGATTTTGGATATAGGCTGGCAAGACAATTCGGTCTTAATATTATTGCCACAAAACCAGCTTTGGTTCCTTTAACTGTGACAGCTGGTGATTTAGAATTTCTTCAATCTTTAAGTGGTATTTCTATAGATGCATTTGCATCATATAACAAAACCTCATTTAGAGAAAATATATTATTTACACATAGAGGGCTTAGTGGCCCTGCAATTTTGCAGATATCATCATACATAGATAATGTTTCGTCTAGCGTTATATATCTGAATCTAGTACCAGATTTAAATTTACATGAAGATCTTTCGCAAAATAGATCAAGCAAACTTCTTATAAGTTCTTATATAAAGCAATATTTGCCAAATAGGTTTGTGGATAACCTATTTAATGCTAAGGATATTTCTAAAAGATTGATAGAATGCAAACTTACAGAGCTTATATCTATAGCAGATATGCTAACAAAATTTCCTGTGAAAATATGTGGCACTGAGGGTTATGCTAAAGCAGAGGTCACTGCTGGTGGAGTAGATACTAAGTGTATATCCTCAAAGACAATGGAATCCTCTTCTGTTTCTGGGCTGTTTTTCGTAGGAGAGGTTGTTGATGTTACTGGATGGTTAGGTGGATATAACTTTCAGTGGGCTTGGTCTTCAGGTTTTATCGCAGGTTCATACGCATAAAGTGTTATACATAAATTCATTAATATAATTAAAATGGTACATATTATAACCTTAAATCATAAAGTAAGGCATAGAATTTGTGAGCCTGTTGACTTTTCACAGTAATAGAGACTTGTTATCTCAATTCCAAATTTTTTTCATTTGCAACACACAGAGATTCTTGAGAAGTATATATTACTAGTCCACCGTTTGATGTGTGCATATTTATTAATTTTACTAAATAATTTTTCCAGTCATTATCAATATGTGCAGTTGGTTCATCAAGCAGCCATAATTCTGAATCTTTTAAAAGAAGTCTTCCTAAATGTAGTCTTTGAAGCTGTCCCTTTGATAATCTATAGGCTTTTGTATGTCGCAATGCTTCAAATTCCAAGGAGTGAATCACCGCCTGAAGAGTCATTGATCTATCGTAAAGCTCTGCCCATAACCTTAAATTATCAAATATTGTTAGTGTTTCATCAACTATTGGTTTATCAGGATGATAAGATAACAGTTCATGATATTCATCTTGGTGATCTTTAATATTAAAAGAGTTATAAATGATTGATCCTTCATAATTCTTATATATGCCAGATAATGTTTTAAGCATAGTTGTTTTGCCAGCCCCATTAGGGCCAGAAAGCCATATAGCATCACCATAATTTACGTTGAAATTTATTGCTTTTATTATTGTTCGTTCGTTACGGAAAATAGATAGATTTTTGACTTCTAACATAATTAAAAATCAACTTTCTCATTTTTATATTGATTATATAATCTAGCGTATCCAGCACCTTTTTTTAAAAGTTCTTCATGAGTTCCATATTCTAAAACTTTGCCTTCATCTATAAAGTATATCAAATCGGCTGATTCTATAGTCGATAATCTATGTGCTATAACAATAGTAGTACGGCCCTTTTTTAGATACTCTAACGCCATTTGAACTTGCTTTTCTGAAATGGTGTCTAATGCACTTGTTGCCTCATCCAGTAATAATACAGGGGCGTTTTTTAAAATAGCACGAGCTATAGCGATTCTTTGCCTTTGTCCACCAGAAAGCTTTGCCCCATGTTGCCCAATTTGCGTCTCATAACCATTTGGCAAACTAGTTATAAAATCATGTGCAGCAGCAGCCAAAGATGCATCTATCAAATCTTCCTCATTGGCATCCAGTCTGCCATATCTGATGTTTTCACGTATTGTATCATCAAATAATGCAACTTCTTGACTTACCAATGCTATAGAATCTCTAAGAGATTTAAGGCGTATTTTTGATACATCCTTCCCATCTATTGTTATATCACCAAAGTCAGCATCATAAAGACGTTGTATCAAGTTAAAAATTGTGCTCTTTCCACTTCCTGAACTTCCTACTAATGCAGTAGTCTTACCATGAGGTATGTGCATGCTAAGGCCATCTAATATCTTTTGCTGTGTTTTATAAGAAAAGAAGACGTTTTTGAATTCTATATTATAGGTTGAAAAATCTGCTTCAGCGATAAATGTATCGTCCTTTATTGTAATTTCCTCATCTATCATCATAAATAATCTTTTAGATGCAGTTATGCCCTCTTGCACAGAGGTGTTAAGTTGAGAAATGCTCTTCAAAGGTTTATATGCAAGCAGTAAGGCTGTAATAAAAGAGAAAAAAGCACCAGGTGTTGTGCTGCCAGAGAAAACTTGCATTCCGCCATATAATATAACCATAGCAACAGCAACCGTGCCCAAGCATTCCATAATAGGAGATGATGCAGATTCCACATATGCAGCTTTTTTATATAACTCTAAAAATCTATCTATAATAGACCTAGCTCTTGATATTTCATATTCTTCTCTGCAGTAAGATTTGATAATGCGTGCATTTTGAAAAGTTTCATCCAATCTAACAGTAAATCCCCCTAATTCTTCTTGCATACCTTTAGCTATTTTTCTCATTCTTTTGCCAAGGCGCCTTATGGGATAAAAGGATAATGGCAGAACCAGTATTGAAACAATAGCTAAACTAAAGCTTTGATAAAACATTATAGAGATTAGTCCTATTAGAGTGCATGATTCTAGAATTAATCCTGTCATTGCATCAGAAACGCTTTTTCTCATTGCATTTATATCGTTTGTAAATCTAGATATAAGGTTTCCAGACGGATAATCCATTAAAAATTTCATATCAGCATATATTAAATGTTCGTAAAGGCGAAGCTGTATGTCTGCTATAATCTTTTGACCGATAACTTTCATTACAGAAGATTGGAAGAATGAAGCTATCGCTTTTATAAATCCATTAAGGACTATAGCGAAAGATATAGGATATAAAAGCGCCATTTTTTTCTTCATGAATATATCGTCTAAAACGGGCTGCATAAGCCATGCATTTAGTGCGGTTGATGCCGCTATAATTATCATGCATCCTATGGCAATTAATATGCTTGGTAACTGAGATTTAACATGCTCACGAAATAGACGGGATATCAGGTATATCCCACTGTCATATTTTTTGTTCGTTATATTGTTCTCAGACACTTTGCATACCATGTGAAACAAAAATTAATCAACAAATTTTTTCCATATCTCTCTTAGTAGAGATTGGTTTTGTTCTGTTTTGACATCACTAGCTTTATCTGAGTTGTAATCATCAGATATCATATTTTTACCATCTTGTGTATCATATGGCTGAGCATCTTTTTTATTGAATTTACCTTTTCTTTTGTTTTTCTTGCTTTTTTTTCTTTCGTTAGAGTTTGAAGCAAGATCGGATTCATGAGATATATTGATAATACGCTCTTCTACCTCTGAATCAGGATTTAAGGTCTTGGCATTTTTCCAATTCTTTTTGTTGGAATTTTTTCCTTTCCTTTTTTCTTGAGAAGATAATGGCTGTGGTATTATTTCGCCATCATCTAATGATTCATCGGAGTTGTTATATAAAGGTAAATTTTTTGAAGATAGTGCTGTAGGTTGTATTTTTTTCTTCATTCCTTTTATTTGTTTCATAAAGAATCCATCAGCTCCAGCTTCTTCATCAACAAAGAAAAGTATTCGTGCAGCAGCCATAGCTTCAAGTTCCAATAATTCTTTTCTTTTGTAATTAGATATATGTGTTAATAAATCCGAGCTAACAGAAACATGAAGTTCCTCAAAGCTATGACCTGCTATCTCAGATGCTATTGCCTTTAATACAGCTATAGCAGATGCTGTTACTGGTCTAACACGACCTCTACCTTCGCAGTGTGGACATATACTAGTGTTTGCTTCGATGAAGCTTTGGTTTATTCTTTGACGGGACATTTGTAGAAGACCAAATGTGCTTATCTTGCCTATTTGTATTCTTGCTCTGTCTTTTAACACAGCATCAGATAAAGCAGCCTCTACGACTTTTTTATGTTTGTAATCACCCATGTCAATGAAATCTATCACTATTAATCCAGATAGATCTCTAAGCCTTAATTGACGCGCTATTTCTGTGGCGGCTTCTATATTTGTGTTCAACGCTGTGTTTTCTATATTGCGCTCTTTATTAGATTTTCCAGAATTAACATCTATAGATACCAATGCCTCAGTTTGATTTATAACTATATAACCACCAGAAGGAAGTGGGACAGATGGACTATATAAAGATGCTATCTGAGATTCTATGTTGTGTTGTATAAAAATAGGGTTCTGAGATGTGTACTCTATTACTCTATTCAAGTGCTTTGGCATGAACATTTCCATTGCTGAATGGATTTCCTTGTATGCACTATTCCCAGATACTATTATTTCTTCTATATCATTTGTATATAGATCCCTTATAGCATACTTCATCATATTACTTTCATCATGTATGAAAGCTGGTGCTTTGGATGCCAATGTGTGAGATCTTATATTATCCCACAATTTAGAAAGATATGTAAAATCTCTTTTTATTTCAACTTTGCTTTTATATGCTCCAGCTGTTCTGAGTATTAGGCTTGTAGAAGGTTTATCGGCGATAAGTTCTGAAACTATGTCTTTCATTCTCTTTTTTTCTTTGTTATCAGCAACTTTGCGTGATATTCCGCCAGTGTTTGTAGAGTTTGGCATAAGTACGCAATATCTGCCAGCAAGAGATATATATGTAGTAAGTGTAACTCCCTTTACTCCTCTTTCATCCTTTTCAACTTGAACTAATATTACCTGATCCTTTTTTATTACTTCTTGTATTTTATATTTTTGCCAATAATTATTCTTCTTTGTTTGTTTACTAGATTGTTTTTCATAAGGTTGAGTTTCTATAACGGAAGATTCTGAATCTTCAATTTGATCTTGATCGGAATCAGAAGGTTTCTTCTTTTCATCTTCGCCTTCTTCTAGCTCACTTTCTTTTTTTGCATCTTCTATCATTTGTTGAAGAAGTTTTTCCTTGTCCGCTGCAGGGATTTGATAATAATCAGGATGTATTTCTGCAAAAGGTAGGAAGCCTTGACGGCCACCTCCATATTCTATAAACGCCGCTTGTAAAGACGGTTCTACTTTTGAAACTTTAGCTAAGTATACATTTCCTTTGAGGGAATTTCTTAGAGAGCTTTGATATTCAAAATCTTCTATAAGGCCTTTGTTGCAAACAACTAATCTAATTTCTTCTGGATGAGATGCATCCACTAGCATTTTTTTGGACATATTACTTTTTCTCTTCTATATTAGTTTGTTAAGTTTTATTATAATTCTAAATAAATATAAAACTTTTTAATTTTTCTTATCTAATCAAGATGCAGTTTTTGCATCGTGTTGTTAGCATTTTTGACACAAACGGGATATGCACATAACCATAGTAAATAAAGGGTTTTTATATGAAAACTAGCCTATTTCTCGGCTGGAAAAACAACTTTATTTAAACATTGATAGTGTGTACATTAAAACTGACATTATTGCAATAGGCAATAAAAATAATTGCAAATTAAGAAAAAATATTTATTCTGTCCGTTTATTTACATGAATTTTTGACTATTTTGATGAAGTTTCCAATAAGCATAATACCAGTGACAACTAACTTTAATTTTATTGGATTAAGGAAATTGTTTTTTTTATTGAGTATTATTCTGACTATTTCTACAGTGGTATTGTTATTTAACAATGGCTTGAATAAAGGTATAGATTTCACTGGGGGATTGATAATTGAGGCGAAAACTTCCGCAAAGCTTGATTTAAAAGTGTTGCGTCATTCTATAATTGATGCTGGATATGAAGGTGCATCACTGCAAGAAATGTCAGATGAAAATACTGTTATGATTAGGCTTCAGCCAAAGAATGCATCACCTGATGAAGATATATCTATCGTCAAATTATTGCTTAGTGATATAGATTCTGCAGTGTCTTTTAGAAGAGTTGATTATGTTGGGCCTAAGGTCGGTTCTGAATTAATGCAAAAAGGTGTGAATGCAATGTTGTTATCTCTTGTAGCGATGATGATATACATATGGAGTCGATTTAGTTGGCAGTTTGGTGTTGGTGCTATAATAGCGCTGTTTCACGATTCGATAATAACTTTGGGCTTTTATTCCCTTACAAGATTTGAATTCGATTTAAGTTCAATAGCTGCAATATTAACCATTGTTGGATATTCTATAAACGATACTGTTGTTATATATGACAGAATAAGAGATAATCTAACAAAGCATAAAAAAATGAAAACGACAGAAATATTAAATTTGAGCATAAACGAAACATTATCTAGAACGATAATGACAGTGCTGACAACTGCTGTTGTATGTATAGCATTGGTGATATTTGGTGGTGATGCTATAAGAGGATTCAGCTCGGCTGTGTTGTTTGGAATATTATTCGGTACATATTCTTCTATTTGCATATCTGCTCCTGTTCTGTTATATACAAGAATTAAATAATGTACTATTTTGCGTTTGATTGAATTTTTATTGATTTTAGGAAGGTTAAAGTGATAAACATAAAAAAATATTTTGCCAAACAATCTATAGCAGAGTTGTTAAAAACTGCTAAGACATCTCATGAATTAGAGAGGACTTTAGGCCCTATGCAGCTTATAATGCTTGGTTTGGGGGCGATTGTTGGGGCTGGTATATTTGTTTTTGCTGGGTCTGCTGCTGCTGTCCATGCAGGACCCGCTGTTATCTTCTCTTTTGTGATAGCAGCATTAGCATGTGCTTGTGCGGGGTTATGTTATGCTGAACTTGCGTCTATGATACCAATATCAGGAGGTGCTTATACATTCGCATATACAGCATTGGGTGAGCTTCCAGCTTGGATAGTTGCTAGCATGTCTATGTTAATATGTATATTTGGTGCTTCATCAGTTGCAGCTGGTTGGTCTGGGTATTTAGTTAGCCTTCTTTCTGATTATGGAATACATGTTCCGGCTGCATTATGCCATAGTATGGGCAGTCTTGTAACTCTTGCAGATGGAACTATAGTCAATGGAATATTTAATCTTCCTGCATTTTTAATAGTGCTATTGATTACCATGGTGTTGCACAAGGGTGCTGAAGCTTCTGCGACTATCAACTCAATAATAGTTGCAGTTAAAATGCTTGCTCTTTCTATGTTTATCTTGATAGGTGCATTTTATGTTCAACCAGATAATTGGGTTCCATTTATACCAGAAAATACTGGAGTCTTTGGTGAATTTGGTATATCAGGGATAATAGCTGGGGCTTCAATGATATTACTTGCCTTTTCTGGCTTTGATGTTGTTGCTACGGCTGCTCAAGAGACGAAAAATCCTCAACGTGATCTTCCGGTTGGAATACTAGCATCTTTGGCCATATCAACTATAGTATATAGCATGATTGCTGCTGTGTTAACGGGAATAGTTAAATATGAATTTTTAAATGTTCCACAGCCAGTTGCACTAGCAGTGCAAGAGATGCAATTACCTTGGTTTTCAAAAGTGATAAAATTTAGTGCAGTTATAGGCTTAACATCTGTTATTTTGGCTTTAATGTATGCTGCTGTTAGAGTTTTATATACAATAACACATGATGGGTTGTTGCCTAAAGGTATGGCTAAGCTTCACAAGAAAAACCATACTCCAATATATTTAACTTTTGGTATAGGTATATTGGTTGCTACTTTACCTTCTGTATTGCCTTCTTCTGTTTTGGCACAGCTTTCTAGTTTCGGTATCGCTGCAACCTTCGCTATGGTTTGTCTGATAACTATAGTGTTGCGTGTAACACATGCTAATTTAGAGAGAGTTTTCCATTGTCCACTGTCTCCATTCATACCTTTATGCGGTATAGCTGCTTTTGGTGGATTGATGATTGTGTCATTGATGACTACTTACACATATATAGCTTTATGGTTTGCATTTACACTTTCTATTTATTTTGGTTACAGTCAATTTAATAGCATATTGCTTCAGAAAGCTTCTAAAAAGAAATAAGTTGTTACATAATAAGGCATCATTATAATGATGCCTTATTACTAATTTTATGTTTTTGTCATAGCAAAATATCTATTGCTTATAATAAATTTCGTGCCTACGGAAAAGCAATTAGTGTTTAGAATAAGAGAGAGGTCTTTTATTATAAGTGAGATAAATCCTAAAGTTCAGGCATACTAACTGTTTGAATAATTTAAAAAGAGAAATACCCTTAGTAATGATCTGCCGCTAGCATTAAACTAAAAGTTTTATTATAGCAGATGATGCAATCCATAGTATCTAAGCCAGACCCGATTATCTTTTGGACTGGAATGGCAATAAATAACATGATTTTCTTTAAATAAAATGCAGGAGTAAAATCTCTGACTAGCGGTGTGTGAAAGCAAAGCTTTTGAGAGCAGAGATTTACAGATGTATAGAAAAAGAAATCGAATATCAAACCTCTCTAGCAAATATTAGATTTCCCTTTACACGGAAATGGTATACCGCATGATATAACAGCAACCCAAAAACTTCATTACGGCGTATGCAGCAATTATAAGTTCAAATAATGTTATAAGTATAGATGTGAAGTACAGAGATAAAAATGATAAAGTGCTTCATAAGAAGGTGATGATATACTACATATTATGATATGTAGTATATATAGCTGGCGCGAATGTGCAGTAATTGATGTTACAACTTTTTTGTTGGTATTACTAAATCTATAGAGGAATATATCAGTATATTGTCAAAATTTTCTCTCTGTATTCTTGAACCTACTAGGGGATATGAATTAGAGCTTATTTGTAGTTTTACATCTATTAATTACAAAATGGATCTTGCAGATATAAGAAAAATGAAAAATTTTATTAGCTCCTATGGTAAAACAAATTCTTTGGACGCTAAAGCATTTGGCGTATATGAGCAAAAGAGGTATGAAAGTTTAATTTATTTGAAGCAGATTCAAGGGATTATATATCGCTTTAGCTATAGCTTCACTTACAGTGCTAGCCACTAGAGCCAATGATAGTGATAGATTCAAGAGATATAGAAAAACAGTGCATGGAAGGAATGTGTGTTAAGCAAATTTTATTTCTTTCTGATATGGCTGTAAGTAGGTCAAAAACATAAAAAGTAGTTCTATGAAAAACTGATCAATAAAGGTAAAAAGAAAAAGGTGGCTTTAATCGCTTTAAAATAAGAAATCTACTAGTTGTGACAAATGCTAGATTATCTGATTTAATTTTACCCACCGAAGCGATAAAAATTCAAACCTAAAAATATGTGAATTTTTATAACGAACATAGTTGATCTAGCATCTCTTAGCGGCAATAATTCTTACCTTCTAATTTCTGCAATTTCGATAAAAAAATGGCGCCTGCTTTTTTAAGAGGACGCCAATTAAAAAGAGAGATTCTGAAATAGTGTTTTTATTTCTCTTCGTTTTTATTAAGTGCTGCACCAAGAATATCGCCTAAGCTAGCTCCACTGTCCATAGAGCCATACTCTTCTATAGCTTTTCTAGCTTGATCCATTTCTAAAGCTTTTATAGATAGAACAACTTTTGCAGTTTTATCATATCCAACAACCTTTGCATCGATCCTCTCACCAACAGCAAAACGATAAGGATTTTTTTCTTCCTTATGCTTAGAAAGGTCGGTCTTTTTAATTAAAACAGCCTCGCCTTCTAGATCTACAACAATTCCTTGGTCTGAAACTTCTTTTACAACACAAGTGTAAACAGCATTCTTCTCGTATTTCATAAAGCTTGGACCACTACCTTCTCCAGATGGAGCTTTAGAAGGATCCAATTGTTTAATACCGACAGTAATCCTTTCGCGATCAGCGTCAGCAGTAAGAACAACACCTTTTACAACATCATCACGTTTATATTTTTTCAGATCTTTCTCTGGATTTTCTTCCCAAGAAAGCTCGACAGCCGGAATTAAAGCATCTATAGCCAAATCAGGGTTGTCATAATGTATTGTTATAAACATGCCAAAGTCAGCTATATTACTTACAACACCTTCAACAACAGAACCTATAGGATTGCTTTCAACAAATAAAATCCAAGGATTTGGTTGGCATCTCTTTATGCTCAAGCTGATTCTATGCTTGCTAATATCAAGCTCTAACACCATAACTTCAACTTCATCACCTGGTTTAATCATCTTACGAGGGTGTATGTTTTTAGAGTTCCATGCTATTTCGCTGTGATGAACAAGACCTTCAACTCCAGCTTCTAGCTCTATGAAAGCTCCGTAATCAGCAACAGTGCTTACTATTCCTTTGAATTTGGCGCCAGCAACATATTTGCTTGAGAATTTTTCCCATGGATTCTGTTCTAATTGCTTAAGCCCTAGTGAAACTCTTTGTGTCTCATGATTGTATTTTATAACGCATACTTTTATCTGCTGTCCTATTGTCAGAACTTCTGAAGGATGAGATATTTTGTTCCAAGCGATATCTGTAATATGCAACAGACCATCTATTGAACCTAGGTCTATAAATGCACCATAATCGGTTATGTTTTTCACGACTCCATCTAGCACGCTTCCTTCAGCTATAGTAGAAAGCAGCTCAGATCTTGCTTCTTTACGAGACTCTTCTAATATAGCGCGTCTAGACACAACTATATTACCTTGATCTCTATCCATTTTCAATATTTTGAAAGGCTGAGATATGTTCATCAGTGTCGCCATATCTTTTATAGGGCGAATATCAACTTGACTACCTGGTAAAAACGCTATAATTCCACCTAATTCAACTGCAAATCCACCTTTAACACGACCTATTATAATACCGTCCACATTAACTTCTTGCTTATGAAGGTCTTCAAATTTTCTCCAAGATTCTTCTCTGACAGCCTTTTCTCTGCTGAGTATTGTTTTACCACGGCCATCTACCTTCTCTATATATACATCAACCATTCCTCCAACAGATAGTTCAGGAACTATACCATCTGCCGAGGCAAACTCTTTCAATGCTATTCTTCCTTCGCTCTTTAAACCTACGTCAACAAGGAGACTGTCATGGTCTATAGCAACAATAACGCCTCTTGATACAGTGCCTTCTTTGCACTCTTCTTTTATAGAATCTGCAAAAAGGTCAGCAAAATTCTCTGTAAATAAATCATTATTAAGTTCTTTTGGTTGAAAATGGTTAGACATAAAATTTCCTAAAGGTTTATATTATTTATATTACACGCTAAAAAAAATATAATTAGTGTGTGTTCTCCATACAAGATAAGACCTTCTCATATGCTAAATTACACGATTCTTCAACTGTCATAGATGAAGTGTCAATGAGGAAAGCACCTTCTGGTATAACTAAAGGAGATACAGAGCGCAGCATATCACGTTCATCTCTTTTCTGCAACTGATCTTTTATAGACTCAATGGTCACGTTTTTCATATCCCTTTTAGCTTGCTCAAATCTTCGCTTCGCTCTAACTTCAACAGATGCAGATATATATAGCTTGCAGTCGGCATTAGGAAAGACAACGCTGCCTATATCTCTTCCGTCGATGACAACTCCGCTTTTCCCTATAGGGAAGCTTTTTTGAAACTCGTTTAAAACTTCCCTAATAGGTCCTATCTGTGCGACAGCTGAAGCTGCATTTCCAACTTCTTCGGATGATAATTCCTCATTGTATGATTCATAGTCCAATGATTTTGATAGAGAAAGCAAAGCATCTTCATCTTCGAAGGATATGCCCAGGCGAATTGCATGAAATCCAAGAATTCTATACATAAGGCCTGTATCTAGGTAAGAAAAGCCAAGTTTTTGTGCTAATTTTTTTGCTATAGTTCCCTTGCCAGCAGCAGAGGGTCCATCAACAGAGACTATAAAGCAGTTTTTCTTGCTCATTTATTGCAAATCTTCTAACTTTTTTACTGTTATAATACAGTCTTTCATATTAACATCAATTACAAAGTTTTTGTGGAAAGGGTAAAAGAAATTCGATGAATCAGACTCTATCTCTAATAAATCACTAGCTCCAAAATTACTTACAGACTTAACAACACCAGCGATGTAACCATCTTCGTAAACCACATTTAGTCCTATCAGATCTTCGTGATAAAATTCGTCTCCAGAAAGAGGTGGTAAGTCAGACCTTTTTATATAAAGATATTTACCCCTAAGCTCTTCTGCCTCTTCTTTGCTAGATATATTATTTATCGAAGCTATTAGAGCGTCGTCTCCCTTTGAAAACTTGGGCTCTAGGATTACTTGATTCTCATTTTCATCAAAGATCTTAGCTGAAGAAAGCAGTTCAAGAGGATTTTCGGCAAAGATCCTAACTTTTAGAAAGCCTCTTACTCCATGTGTAGAAGTAATGAGGCCTACTTTTACTAGCCTATCAGACATAATAGTTATGCGCTAGGCTGAGAAACGACTCCCAATTGTTTAAAGAAGCGAGCAACTCTTTCAGTAGGTTGAGCGCCAACACCTAACCAGTAAGCGGCTCTATCTTTCACTATAACAATCCTTGATTCGCTTTCTGATGGAAGCAAAGGATTATAAGTGCCTATTTTCTCTATAAACTTGCCGTCGCGCTTAGAACGAGAATCAGCTACAATAATTCTATAGTAAGGTCTTTTTTTACAGCCACCACGAGCTAATCTAATTTTTACAGACATGCTTTTCCAAGTTAATGTTGAATCAGTGGAATTCTAACCAATAAAACCGATAATGTAAACAAAAAAATTCTACTTTGATTACCATTAGAACAATAAATCAGTTAGGAATATATATCAAGCAGGAAGCTTGCACCGCTATTCCCTCCTTTCTTCCAGTAAAGCCTAGATTTTCAGTTGTTGTTGCTTTAACGGAAATTAATGATTTATCAACACCAAGAATCTCTGCAAGCTTATTTTTCATTATATCCTTATATTGAGATATTTTAGGCTCTTGACAAATAATAGTTAAATCTACATTTCCCAAAGATCCACCAATATTTTTAAGCATACTACAAACATGTTTTAAGAAAAACGAAGAATCACAACCTTTCCACTTTTCTTCACTAGGAGGGAAGTGATCTCCTATATCTCCTGCTGACATTGCTCCCAAGATTGCATCTGTGAGGGAGTGCAAAGCAACATCTCCATCAGAATGGGCAATGATCCTTCTATTGTGTGGAACGCTTATGCCGCAAAGCATTATGTGATATTCTCCTTCTTCTTCATCAAATTTATGAACATCAAATCCACTTCCTATCCTCATATTAAGCCTCTTATCATTCTTGTAAGTAATTTTTAAATTCGATGGATCTCCAGAAACGCAACAAACATTATAACCTCCTTCCATCATCAATGAAACATCATCTGTGACTGTTATATTGCCTGCTTTTTCATGAGCTTCTAATATTTTTCTATACACGAATCCCTGTGGAGTCTGTGTTGCATAAAGATCATCTCTTTTTAAACAGATTATCTTTTCCATTCCATCTTCTGAAGAGATCATTTTGATAGTATCAGTAACTGGAATGCCTAAATCAACAGCATCGAATTCTGGTAATTTGCTTAAAATGTTCAACACAACTCGATTTTCTATATATGGCCTCGCGGCATCATGTATTAGAACTGTTGATGGGGATATATCCTCTATAGATTTTAATGCTAAATAAGATGATTCCCTCCTTGTTTTACCACCTATGCAATATGGTAATATTTTGGGATGAGAAATGATGGTGGATTTATATAGATCTACATGAGATTCTCCTATAGCAATTTTTATAGCATCTATCTCATCTATTTGTATAAATTTCTTTATGGTTTGATTAAGTAAAGTGTCGCCATTTATAAGGGTATACTGCTTAGGTGAATCAGAATCAAATCTAGAACTATTACCCGCAGCAAGTATAATTAATACAGTTTTCATTTACCCTTGCTTACTGACGTCAAAACACAGCCTCCTATTATGCATAAAAAGGCTGGGAACATAGTTATGGAAAAATCTGCATAATCCATAAATACCATCATAGTTAAACCCAATGCTGGAGCTAAAAAACCTAAATGGGTTAAGCTGCTTAAATTATTAGAATGCCTAACTGCAAAATTCCACAAGCTATATGCAATACCCCATGGACCTAAGCCTAACATCAATAAAAATATAAAATCTTTATTAGACAATTCTATTCTAGGCTCAAGAGTAAGGTGAATACAAAGACAAATTATTGATATTATAAAAAGAGGTGCACCTATTCCATCAGATGGCATCTTGGTGAATTTTTTGTTTAAGACGGAAAAAATAGACCATATAAAGCAATTCAATATTGCTATCAAAACAGCAACCTGATCGACCAATCCCTCTTCTTCATCTTGGAATGCGAGCAAGAGAACACCTGCTATGCCAAACAGACTCCCTATATAATCTACAAAAGATAATCTTTGTTTAAATATAAAAGAGTTTAGTAACAATGCACAAATTGGCCATGCGTTCATTATTACATAAGGCACAGCCCCTCCACCCAATTCCATAGAATAAACAAAAGTTATATTGTTGCCCAAAAGTCCAACTACACATAAGATCATGTATTTTATTGGTAGAGTAACCCTAGGTAAAACCTTTCCGTTATATTTTATAACCCAATATATAAAATAACCAATCGAAGAAAAGAGTGTAGCTAGACCTACCTTTAAAAAAGGTGGTATATTAGTGGTATTTAATGAAAGTATAGGTAAGAAAGCCCAGAATATCAAAGCCAATATCGCAGAAAAATAAGTCAATCCACCTTTGCTTAACATAACAAACCTTTTATTAATAATAATCAACTTTAAGCGATCTTAATAAAGATACACCAAAACTACTGTAATTTCTAGAAGTTTATAAATGAATTAATGTGCAAAACAGACGGAGAATTTTATTTACTTTTTTATTATATAGTTATTTCTTGTTGTCATAAAAATAAGAGTGCTGTATACGGGAGTATGTAAGAAATCAAATTTTATTGTTGCGGGAATTTAAGGGATGAATCTGATAATGCCATCACAGATAAGCATCAATCTAACTTTTATCGATTGGATGATATTTTCAGCGGTACTGGTGATGACATTCGCCTTTATAGTAATAGGTCAAACATTTTTTCTAAAAAAGAAGACTAGGGTCAGCAACTCTATGGACTATATCTTAATGGGACGCACATTAACATTGCCTCTTTTTGTAATAACTCTTGTAACCTCATGGTATGGAGGGATATTTGGTGTAACACAAATAGCATATACACAAGGGGTCTATAACTTCGTCACGCAAGGACTTGTATGGTACATAGGGTATATTATGTTTGCATTAGTAGTGGCAAAGAAAATAAATAAAAGCAGGGTTCTTACAATGCCTGATAAAATAAAGCAGCTTTATGGTTCACGAGCTGCAAAACTTGCAGCATTGTTGATACTGTTTAAAGGCCTGCCAGTCGCTTATGCAATAGGCATTGGGCTAGTTCTAAAAAATATATTTGGCATCACGTTAAATGCTGGCATCATCACAGGATGTTGTTTTGTGATCGCGTATTGTTCTCTTGGTGGGTTAAGGGCTGTTGTATTGTCTGATATAGTGCAATTTGTTGTGATGTTTGTGGCTGTGATTATAGTAGTGTTAGTTTCTGTTAACAAATTTGGTGGTTCTAGTTTTTTGTATAGCAACCTTCCAGAAAGCTATTTTTCTCCTAAAGGCACGAGGCATACAAGTGATATTTTTGTATGGTTTTTTATAGCAATTTCGTCAACTATAGTATGTCCTGTTTTTTATCAAAGATGTCTAGCTGCAGAAAGCCCTAATGTTGCATATAAGGGTGTTTTGCTGTCTACACTGTTTTGGTTTATATTTGATATATGCACAACAGTTGGTGGAATGTATGCAAAAGCTGCAATGCCAGACTTGGATCCTGTAGATGCATATTTAGTATATGCAGTAGAAATTTTGCCAATAGGATTTAAAGGTATATTCTTAGCTGGCATAGTGGCAACTGTATTGTCGACATTGGATGCATTCACATTTGTAACGGGAAATATAATATCGTATGATTTGATGCCTGAAAAATGGAGGGAATCAAATTTAGTACGTGTGTTTTCGATAATAGCAATAGGAATTATGACAATGTGGATTTCTCTTATGTTTGATGGACAAATGGAAAACGTTTGGATATTAATAGAGGGGTACAGCGGGGCATTGCTTGTAACACCTATATTATGGAGTTATTTTGTGAAATTCAAGGGACAGGACAAGCATTTTATAATAACTTGCATAGTAAGTCTTTTTGTTATGGCAACATATGATATAACAGTGAAAGAGCAAGAATTCAGATCGTTTTATTTAGGAACTATAACTAGTTTAATTATATTAGCTACCTTCTCTTTGGCTCAAATGGCAAAAAGAATAATTAAGGAAATTAAATAACCTTACATTTGACTGTTGCTGAAGCAGTTTCTTTCACTGCTTCTTTTATATCTTTTATTATATTATGTATCTAATTTTCTAATTCTATCAGCGGTTTAATCTCTTCTTGTTGTGCTTTTAATTTTAATTGCACATTACCAATTTTAAGAACATAAGAATAATAGAATTCTATAAATATAAGGCAACAGTTGTTACTTGTGTTGTTTATTATATACACAGTGGCAGAGGAAAGAAATTTCTTGAAGTAATAAGAAATTGACAGATATAAAAACTTCTTGTCTAGTTTTGAATAGATGTTACACTGAAAAAATGTATATTTATCTTTTTTACTATGTTTTACAAAGATCCTTTTATGAGAATAAATCATAAAGATACTCCATTGTTAGCAAGGCACTCTTGGTATCGTTTTATAGCAACCTGTGGATATGTAGGTCATGCACCATTTGCAAGCGGAACGTTTGGGTCTCTTTTAGCATACCCAATATATATATGGGGCTTGCAAAACTATATATCACATGAAGAAATATCGTCTTTTCTTTATATAATCACAGCAGTGCTTTCAATATTAGGCTGGCTTTCAATATCTTTGCTATACAAAGAAACAAGCGCATACGATAATAAAGCAATAGTTATAGATGAACTTGCTGGCCAGATTTTGACTTTAGCAATATCACAACATTGGCTTTTTTATATAGGTCAAAAAACAAAATTAATACATGGATTATCAATATACCATTTCAGTTTCATCATAAGCTTTATATTATTTCGCTTTTTTGATATAAAGAAACCTTTTTTTATAAAGTATATAGATAGCATGCACATATACCCATCTGCTGTTATAGCTGATGATCTATTGGCTGCACTTTTTTCAAGCGGGACTATATATGCTTTATACTACATAGCGTTAAACATAAATTAAATATGGTGATTAGTGTAATTTTAAGTCAGCAATCTTTAAAGACTCTAATATTTAAGCTTAGGGGTTATTAATAGCATTTTACTATAAAATTAAGTTAGCTAAGCGTAGTATACTTTACCCATGCCTCAGTGCTTTGTCTTTTTATAGAGTCGGCTGCGAAAGTAGCATGATCTTTGCTGGAAAAAAGTCCGAAGCATGTAGCGCCAGAGCCAGACATTCTAGCTATTATGCATCCTTCTTGCTTCTCTAGTAAATTCAAGATTTCTGAGATTTCGGGGATTATAGATATTGCTGCATGTGCTAAATCATTTCTCTGGCTATTTAGAAATTCAAACAACAATGTAGTATCATTTTTAAAATCTAAAATTTTTATAGATCCATATGTAGATTTATTAGTGTTTTTTCTAAACACATCTTTCGTTAACAGTTCTTTTTTAGGGTTTATAAGCACTGCATGTATTACAGGGAAATTTTTTACATCTGTTACAATTTCACCAGTTCCTTCAAAAAAACACGCCTTATTATGATAGCACACTGGTACATCTGATCCTATTACAGATAAATTTTCATTAGAGGTATAGCAGTTAAAATGACGTATTACCGCTGCTGCATCAGAGGATCCACCACCTAATCCAGCACCTATTGGTATATTTTTGGTTAATGAATATTTACAAAGTGGTAAGTTGAATGTTTTTGAAGCTTTGGATATTATGTTGCTTTTTGGATCAAGGAAATTTCGAAATTCTCCTCCAGTAATTAGAATTTCTTCATGATTAGAATGCTCTATACTGATTGAATCAAATACATCATCGGCAAAGACCGCTAGGCTTTCTAATATATGCATCCCTGTTTCAGCTTTTCCCATTACATGCAGGAATAAATTTATCTTGGCTCTCGCCTTAATTTCCATTTTCATAATTATGAAATATTAACTGGTTAGACTATTTGTAGATATAAAGCTATTTAATATATATTATTTAGAGCCATATAAGGCAACATAATTTCAGATACCATCATAAATTAATAGACAACAATAGAAATACAACATTATAATCTAATAAACCCTGTATCCTTAAATTGCCTGAATGCTTAGGATTATTTCTATCATAATGTTATACTGCTTATTTGTCTCATCATATTCTGTTGCGGCTGACTTCACAGAAAGTGGTGCAAAGACTTTGTTTTTACAAGCTGAAAACGTTATAAAAAGCAAAGATAAAAAAGCTATAGAATCTTTTTTTAAGTATTACATGGCATCCGATGCAATGATATACAAAAAGAGTATGTTAGTTAGCCCAGATGATTTAGAAACTCCTAGAAACGTTGAAGATGTCGTATACACAAGAGAGAAATATATAGAATTGATGCAAGAAATATCGAATATAGGTGTGTTATATGATATAAAGTATACAGTCGAATCATTTCAACCATTGCCGGATAATTATATGGCATATGCTGGTGTGAATATAATAGAGACATCCACTCTTGATAAACGGTTCTCTGTAGGAAATAATAATACAGTCATCAGTAGTAATTGTAACTATACGATGATAGATGGAATTGATAGTATGAAAATTGCAGCTGCAAATTGCATAGAAAAAATTATATTGAGTGAATGAGTACGCTAACTAAAATAGATCCATTGCAAATAATATTATCTTGCACTAAAGCTCAAGAACAATACCATATCGAACAATTTAAACTAATAATACAAAAGCTATATCAATATAAGATATTTAAACCGATGCTAGATTTAGTTGTTAGTATTGCGATGGATGGGCATTTAAGTTTTGTTATTTACGACCAGAAACTGTTTGATTTAGACGAGGGGAATTGCAAAACCATAGAGGGTGGGGCAATGAATAAATTGCTCAATAGAGTCAAATCTCAAAATGAATACCTTATTACAATAAAAAAAATTAGAAATGACGTCATAGTTCATGAAATTGCACATATGTTAGAAAAAGAACTAAATAAATCTGACGCTCTACATTTTATAGGGCAGATAAAGCAGGATATGATGTTTTTCAAAAAATCAAATCCCTCATTGTCTTCAGCCGTTGAATCTATAATGATAAAGGAGGTTGCTTTATATCCAGAACCTCAAAGGAACTCCGAGCTGTTTGCCAGATATTTTCAGCTTTTGGCGATGTCAAAAGAGGTGTCCGGCTTTGGTGCTAGTTATGGATATTCTATATTAGATGTTATTAAGTTGTTCAAAGCATCAGGCCAAGTGAATTTATACAATTCCATAGATAGAAAAATAAATAAAACCATAGCTAAGGAAAGTTCATTATATATAAAAGATTTAAATGAAATAGAGCATAAATGGTCTGACGAGAAGGTTCAATCTCTCCATTATAAAACTGGCGGAGTTACGAAATGGTCTTCTGGTGTAAAGTCTATAAAAGAAGATCCTTTTAAATGAACATATTCATTATGGAGATTGCAATATAAAAATCTAAGAGATGTTTTAATTATGAAGAGTTTTGGTTCTCTGTTGATGACTAAATAATTTTAGATTCTTCTGATGAAGCATTCTCCAATTATTTAATGGCACATCAATCTCCCGATTCTATATAACAAGATGTTAATATAAACATAGATGATTCTAATAAAGATTTGTATAGGAACTTATATGGTGCAAATAATATAAACAACGTTATTTCTCCACTAATAGTTATGTATACATTGATTTCAAATAGGTGTTATTACAAAAAAACTCTTTTATTGCTTTGCAATTTATTGTAAAAGCTAGAAGAACTGAGATTTATCCTTGCTCATAAGATTATGATTGTATATTAATACTAATTTGTTATATTCTATTCAATCTTTTAATTGTATGAAGAGCGAATTATGCTGATATCTATAGACAGAGCTGCTGAAAGTCGTGCTTGGCCCTTTTTAGAGGCAATAGAAATATTAAACAAAGTTGCTCATAAGACCCCAGAAAAAGGATATGTCTTGTTTGAAACTGGATATGGGCCTTCTGGATTGCCTCATATAGGGACTTTTGGGGAGGTGGCTAGAACTAGTATGGTTAGGTTTGCATTTGAGCAAATATCAAATATACCTACAAGATTATTCTGCGTCTCTGATGATATGGATGGAATGCGCAAGATACCAGATAATATACCTAATACTGAACTGTATAAGAAATACATTGGCATGCCTTTGACAAAAATCCCAGATCCTTTTAGCACAGCTGAAAGTTATGGCCATAATATGAATACTAGATTGCGTGCATTCCTAGATGCTTTCGATTTTGATTATGAATTTATAAGCTCTACAGATTATTATCTTAATGGGACTTATAATGATGCTATTTTAAAAGTGATGGAGCACTATGAAGACATAATGAACATAATGCTTCCAACCCTTGGTGAAGAAAGGCAAGCTACGTACAGTCCCTTTTTGCCAGTTTGTCAAAAGACAGGAAAAGTTTTGCAAGTACCTATGATTAGTGTAGATAAGGTTAATAAGACGATAACGTACAAAGATGAAGAAGGTGAAGTTGTGACTCATGGAGTTACTGATGGACTTTGTAAATTGCAATGGAAGCCGGATCTTGGTATGAGATGGGCTGCGCTTGATGTCGATTTTGAGATGTATGGTAAAGATCATTTAGTGAATGGAAAAATATATACTAAGATATGTGAAGCCATAGGTGGTAAGGCACCACATCAAATGTTTTATGAGTTGTTTCTGGATGAGGTGGGTCAAAAAATTTCTAAATCTAAAGGAAATGGAATAACCATTGACCAATGGCTTAAATATGCACCTCAGGAAAGTTTAAGTTTATTTATGTATCAATCTCCACAAAAAGCTAAGAAGTTATATTTTGATGTTATACCTAAGCAAGTTGATGACTATATAACTTATTTAGAGAAGTATGAATCTGAGACGGATGAGGTGAAGAGGCTCTCTAACCCTGTTTACTTCATACATAATGGCACACCTCCAAAGTATTCTGGAAAAATTAGCTTCAGCTTGCTTTTGAACTTAGTGAGTGCTTGTAACACAGAAGATGAAGCAATGATATGGGGGTATATCAAAAGGCATGGTGCTGATTCAGATCCATTTTTGGAGCGAATGGTAAGTAATGCTATGCACTATTATAATGATTTTGTTAGGCCAAATAAAAAATTTCGCCAGCCGAATGAGCAAGAGCGAAAAGCAATAATGCATCTGCGCAACAATCTGATGGAGATGATGCAGAGCTCTGCGGAAGAAATTCAAAATATGGTTTATAGTGTAGGAAAAGAATCGGGTATGGAATTGAAGGACTGGTTTTCTTGCTTATATCAAGTTTTGCTTGGATCTCAACAGGGGCCAAGGTTCGGTTCTTTTGTTCACCTTTATGGTGTAAAAGAGACTATAGAGATGATAAATAAAGTGATATGACTATTGTAAATATTGAAAGAATATCTTTTTTAAGACATGCTCATTCTGATCTTGCCGGAGGTGATGAAGGAAGAGTTTTGAGTGCAAAGGGTTTGACTCAAGCGTTTAACATGAAGAAGCTTGTAACAATGGACTATGATCTGGTTATATGCTCTACTGCAAAACGGACTATTGAAACGGCAGAAATATTGTTGATGGCATCACAGAAGAATATAAAACTATTGAAGATTAAGTCTTTGTATCTGCCTTTAGATGATGGTGATATTAATGATATTAGCAAGATGCTTACAATGCATCCATATGCTACACCAAAAGAAATGTTATCTTATGATAAGGCTGGAGCTTGGGATAGGTATGCAGATAATGCATATGATGATATTATTAACGCAGCGCATGAAAACCAATCTTCACGTCTTCTTATAATAGGGCACAGCACTATTACAAATTTGCTTGGTGTTAAGTTTGGTGGTAATGTAGATCCACTTATGAGTTTTATGATTGGGTCATGTCAGGGCTTTTCTGTAATTTGCAATAAAGAGATAGAATGAGTATATCACTTCTTATAGCTTTTCTAACGTTGTCGTTCCTATTATCGTATTGGGGATGTGGAAGAATGATAAGAATATTATCAACAAACAATATAATAGATACTCCAAATCATAGAAGTAATCATAAAACACCCACGCCAACAGGTGGTGGGATCGCTATACTTTCTGCTTTGTTGTTTGGATCAATACCAGTTATGGTATGGGGTAATTATCCAGCTTCTATAATGATGATGATGTGCTTAACGGTCTTTCTAGTTTCTTTTATATCTTTTCTTGATGATATTAAAGATCTGCATTTTGGCCTAAGGCTTGTTGTACATATCTTGGCTTCTTGTTTTTCATCATTTATAGCTCTGAAAAACGGGAGTCTTTTTGGTGGAATGATTCCTTATAATATAGAGTTTATATTATTAGTTATATCAATTGCTGGTTTTATGAATCTTTTTAATTTTATGGACGGAATAGATGGTATGACTGGCATGCAATCTATATACCTGTGCATAGGTTTTTGTATATGCTTTTACCATATATATGGATCTTGGGAGATTCTATATTTTCTAGCTGTCATTATAGTTTGTATAAGTGGGTTTTTGATATATAACTGGCATCCAGCTAAATTATTTATGGGTGATGCTGGTAGCATCTCTTTAGGTTTTATATTTGGAACGATGTTTGCGTTTTTAGCCACAAGTGGATATATAACTCAAGCAGTGATACTGCCTATGTATTATTTATCTGATGCAGGTGTTGTTGTTTTGATTAGGATATTGATGATGGAAAAGTTTTGGTTACCTCATTCTAAATTCTTTTTTCAAAGAGCGGTGCGAAATGGAAATACACATTCTAGAGTTGTTCTTCACGTATTAATTACTAACCTTATATTGCTCTCATTAATGCTGCTTTCTATGTATGTAAACATGATTTCTTTGCATTCTTATTGGTATGTTTTTGTTACTTTATCCATTTGTATTTGTTATATATCTATAAAGAAAATGTTAACAGTGAAAAGCCTTATCAAATAAGGTATAGCGTTTTTTTTCTTATTTTATATGATGAAAAAACGATAATTTATTGCGAAATCTTTGCTATCATAATTGTATGAACTTCAGGTTTTTTCTCAACTTCAGGGCGAATGATAGTTCTTTAGGGGGATTCAGGAAAGTCAACATTTTTATTTTGTTTTTTGCTAATAAAAATGCTTTACGTTTTGAAAGAATTGAGTCAATTTCTATTAACTAACTGCGAAGTAATAAATTCTTCTATTCAAAGGTAAGCAAGTTTATCGTGGAGGAGTTTGTCTTATGATATGTTTTCATTCATAATACAAAACCTTCTGCGCTATTTTGATTACTTGTTTTGTTAAAGAAATTATGAACTCGCAAATATAACTTCATTTAGGTCATATTATGCAATATGCTGGCGATATAACATCCTTGCAGGCTTGGGGCTTTTTATCCTCGGACCACAACTCTATACTTATAGATGTTAGAACTTCAGCTGAAATAGCATTTGTTGGAAGGCCTAATATACCGGATAATAAATATGTTGCATCTCCCATTTATGAATTTCCCCATATGGAGTTCCGTGATTCATTCTTAGAAGATATAAAGTTACTTTCATCTTACGATAAAATTTTGTTTTTGTGCCGTAGTGGATCTAGATCAAGGAATGCTGCTGCAATAGCTTCAAATTCTGGGTTAAATGGTTGTTATAATATCTCTGATGGATTTGAAGGTGAATTAGATGATAATGGACATAGGGGTAATATTTCGGGTTGGAAAGCAAATAAATTGCCATGGAGTCAAACATAATGAACACCATTACACTGACTCGTCAACCAGAAGATATTTGGACCGCTGTACTTGATAAAATTAAGGAGCATATGGGGATTGCTGTATTCAACACTTGGTTTAACAATCTCTCTTTTAAGGAGATTAATGGCGATACCATAACGATTAGTGCACCCAGTAGGTTCATAAGGGAATGGGTTTTAACTAATTATTACAATAAGCTAAAAGAACTGGCTGCTGCAGAGGATCCTTCAATAAAAAGAATAGATTTAAAAGTTGTTTCTCAAAAAGCAGTTTATAAGGCTCAAAATATTACTTCTACAACATCAGAGGCTTCAGTTGATCAATATTCTGATGTCTTTTTATCTATGTTTGATAAAAGGTTTGTTTTTGAGAATTTTGTTGTAGATGACAGTAATAAATTTGCCTATGCAGCAACCAAAGCTATTGCTGATGATGGGTTAAATAATCCAATAGTTAGGAGTGTTTTATATATCACGGCTCCCGTTGGAATGGGTAAAACACATTTATTGCAGTCTATAGCTCAACAAATGTCTTTACGTTCTGATGGTAATAAATTTGCATATATGAGCGCGGAAAAATTCATGCATCAATATATAAAGGCTGTTAAAGCGAATGAGCTATACCAATTTAAAGAAAGTTTAAGAGCTTTAGATGTTTTGTTATTTGATGATATACAGTTTATATGTGGTAAAGCTGGAACGCAGCAAGAGTTTGCCAATACTTTAAATGCTATGATAGAGGCTGGGAAGATAGTCGTAGCATCATCTGACAGATCACCGTATGAGCTAGATTTAGACGCAAGAACCACATCTAGGCTAACAGGCGGTTTGGTTGTTGAAATAAAAAAACCTTCTGTGGAGCTTAGGAAGAAAATACTGATTTCCAAGGTTCAGAAGCTAAATATATCCGTTCCAGATGATGTTGTAGATTTCATAGCTCATAGTGTTTCTTCTTCTGTAAGGGAGTTGGAAGCCGCGTTAAATAAAGTGGTAGCTTCCTCGAGCTTAATAGGTCATTCAATAGATATCGGGTTTACAAAAGAGGTTCTTAAGGAATGCTTACTTGCCCATGAAACTTCTGTTTCTGTTGATAAAATAGTGGATGTTGTTGCAAATTTTTATAATGTATCTAAATCCGAAATTGTATCGAAAAGTAGGTCTGGTAAGGTTGTATATCCTAGACAAATGGTTTCATTTTTAGCCAAGCAACTCACAGATAAAAGTCTTAAGGAAATAGGTAACTTAATTGGAAAGCGTGATCACGCCACAGTTATTTATTCTATAAAAAAGCTAGAGGATAGAATATCTATAGACTCAGTTGCTGCTATGGAAGTTTCTAAGTTAAAGGCATTATTGTCTAATTAATGTGATTATTAATGGAAATTCCTTTGTATTGAAACCATGACATCTTCCTGCTTGTGTCATGAATATGAAAAAGAAACTGAGAAATGATAAACTAATCTAATCCTAATATATGTTCTGGCTTTTGGAATAAATAGTCTTCTTGGCTCATTTCTTTAAGTCTAGAAACGGTTCTTGCGAACTCAAATTTATGTTGTTTGCCATTATACAAATTTTCTATCTCTGTTTCAGCAGAGCATATTAATCTGCTTTTATTTTCATAAAGGCAATCTATAAGTGTTATAAACCTTAGCGCTTGGTTGTGATCTTCATTTAGCATTTTGGGTATGTTTTTGATTATGATGTTTTTAAATTCATGTGCTATTGCTATATAATCTGAGGCTGATAAGTTAGCATCGCATAGTTCTTTAAATGTAAAAACTGCAGTATTACCACAGCATTGAGGGATTTTTACTTTTCTATCCTCTGTGGATATGTATTTTTCAGATAATTTCAGAGGATCGGTTATTTCATTTAATATTGAGTCTATAGCCTTATCAGTATCTATATCTAATGGGTGGAAAAATGTTTTTTCTAAACCAGCACCTTTTATGGATCTATAATCTAAATGGCCATCTAGATGGAAAATTTGGAAATTAGTCTCTATGTTTTTTATAAGAGATGATCTCATTTCTCTGTTAAAAGAATCTAAAAATAGGTCGCTCGGTTTTCTGTTGGATGTTATGATGGTAAAAATATTAAAATTTTTAAGTGTTGTAAACAATGATGACAAGATTGACAAGTCCGCAATGTTATTTATTTGCAATTCATCTAAAAACAATAGATTGCAATGTGGTAAAAGGGTTTTTACAGTGTGCCTCATTAAACGTCTAGATTGTAAATTTTTATTTCTTTCCCTGATATTCCACATTGTTTTATGTACATCTATCATGAATTGGTGAAAATGGAAATGACGCTTGGATGCAACTGAAGTGTTTTTATAAAATGTATTTGCTATAATGGATTTTCCTCTTCCAACGCCACCCCATATGTATATTCCAGTTTTTTTTCTATTAAATAATTTGAAGGTAGATGCTATGATTACAGACATCCTTCTGCTATTTTCTAGATTTTTTCTGTGTAATTCTAATTCATTCAGAAGGTCTGTTTGATATTTGTCTGGATCTATCCTTAACTTTTGTATGGTTTTATATAAACTTTCCTTCATTAATGTTATCCTTCCGATATAGACGCAATTATAACTTTTTCACATATGAAAATTGATAACGGTAAGGCGCTTAATATTATTGCAGTTAATAATAAGTGATAGCCTGAGTGATTTATACCTGCGATTGAGAGTATAATAGCAGGTATAGTTAGTGGTAATGTTAAAATTAAAATCAGTATATTATTTTGATTTATTGAGTTTAAGCAAGAAGCAACAAAAGCGATTATAGTGTTATAGCTTACAGCAAGAAGTGCGGCTGTGGAAATGCTTGTCATTTCTTCGATTGGTATACTAAGAATTATCATTATAAGTGGTTGAACCATTATTAATAAAAGATTATTTGCAAATAATTTGAATAATAAATATGTAGCTGTTACTGATGTTCCACTAAGATGTGATATCATAAACTGGTGTATATGGCCTGTTTTAAAGTCATGGTATAATTCTTGGAAACTGTTTATTGTGCTAGAAAATACTGCGCATAATATTATATAGCTCCCATATAAGCTTGATTCAGTACCTGTAGCTGGCATGGAAATTCTGCTTACTATTATAAGCATTAGATAGCATATAATATACTGAATTAACCACCCCGAATTAGAGCAATGCAAGAGAATCAATCTTTTTATCAAGTGATTCATTTATTGATTATAAAACCTATTTTTGTTGATTTTATTAAGTTGCACAATATTATTCAAGAAAATTGCACATAATTGCCTACATTATTTTATTTTTATAGCATGAGCTATGCTAGGGGCTGGTTATTTTTCTGCATGTTTTATTTATAACTATTGTGAAACATCCTAAATCAGCTTGTGTTAATGCTCATCTAAAGTTGCAGATGATATAAGTCCAGCTCCTCTCTACAGACGTTTGTTATTATGTATCTATTTTAAATATAGCTGCACTAATTATAGATCTACTCTAGAACATAAAGACAGGTTGTACTATTTTAATTTCCGGATACTGAAGTTTATATTTGATATAAGAAACTAAAATTTAAAATATAGTGTAGTTTATGGTTTTTTATCGAGAGATATAGTATACCTAAGCCATATCGGAATAGAAAGTATAGAAGTGAAGAATGTTACCATGAATATCGCTACAGCAATTGAGACTGCAAAATCTTGGTTTGTCATATAAATTAATCTAGATCCTTCTAAGAAACAAAATTCTCTTACACCAACTCCCCCTATTGATATGGGTAGTATAGCCATAATAGAAGAGATTAAAAATATTGCTACGTATGATTTTAGATGTTCATAACTTATGTTTGCATCAAGTGCGTATATTGCAAACACAGCAGAAACAATTTGAAGTATTTGTACTATAAAAGAAATTGGCAAGGCTTTTAATGCTATAGAAAATTTATCCATTAGCATGTATTTTGCTCCAATAAAATAACATGGAGTAACTAAAAAAATACATATGTTTATGATGTATTTTGAGAATGTGTTGATATCGTAAAATGGTGTGTAAACAAGTATTAGCAAAGATAATACACATAGTGGATATAATCCGTTGGCCCTTTCGTAAATAATTATTCTTAAAGACTTAAGTTTAGAGAAATTATGAAGCTTAGATAAAAGAAAGATTTTGTATCCATCTCCTCCTATGCCACTTGGAAGGATTATATTAAACATTGCGCCTATATAATATATTGATAGTGCATCTTTGTTTTTTAAACTCAATCCGTAATGTGAAAAATATACCCTGCTTCTTAGTGCACTAAAGGATAAAGAGAGTATGTTAAACAAAAGTGCAGATGAAAGAAGGTAGGGATTGCAATTTAATATTGTTGTTGTCACAACATTGAGTGGAACCATAGTAAATATAAGGTATAACAATAGAAAAGAAAAGAATACCTTAAAAAATACTAATAGAGTTCTATTCGTCTTCACTGTTACCAAGCAGCCTATCTATTGTAGATCCGCCTTCTTTTCTAGTTTTTATCTTGCCTTCATTGATTGGTTTCCCTTCTTCTTTATTTTTCTTAATTCTCTCTTTTTCCGATACGGGATCTATAATTTCTGAAGATTCCTTTTTCTTGAATCTTGAAAAGAATTTGCGAGTTAGACCTTTATCTTCTTCTTCTGATTCAACATAAGCTTCTTTTGCTGTTTTCCCTTCATCTATCTGTTGCAAGAACTGCTTTTCAGAAGGCCCTATATTTTCTTTCCTATCAACAGTCTCAGCTTCTAGCTTGCTAGGATCCTTTAGGTCAAAATTAGGTGGTATGTAAAGTGGAGGATTTGATATCACCATAAATTCATCTGGAGGCCTTTTAGCAGTATTGAAAGGACTGCCTTGTGAGCATCCTACTAATAAACAGCACGATAAAAACATCATTATATTTCTTGTGGTAACCATAAAGCCCTGCTAAGTAAATTTGAATTTTTCTTCCTTGCTTAGAAGATAGTTATAATATACCATTGTTTACATCTTTTTACTCTATATGACAAGTTCTTTATATGAATAAAAATAAAGTAGCTGTAATACTATTTAACTTAGGTGGTCCAAATTCATTAAAATCAGTAAAACAATTTTTGTTTAACCTCTTTAATGATAAGAATATTATCCCTTTGCCAAAATTTTTAAGATATTTTTTGGCAAAAATAATTGCGCACAATAGGGATAAAAAAGCCAGTAAAATATATTCTCTTTTAGGAGGTATGTCACCAATACTAGAAAATACAATGCAGCAGGCTGAAGCTTTGCAAAAACGATTGGAAAAACATGGAGATTTTAAAGTTTTTACAGTAATGAGATATTGGCATCCCATGTCTGATGAAGTTATCAAGGATGTTGAAAAATATAGCCCGGATGAAATTGTTTTGCTGCCATTGTATCCACAGTTTTCTACATCAACAACGTGGTCATCTATAGAAGATTGGAGAAGTAATTCAAAAAAACTAAAGGCAAAAGAGCATGTAGTATGTTGTTATTATAAACATCAGGGCTTTATAGATGGATATATAGACCTTATAAGGCCTGCGCTAAAGGATGCTCAAAAAGCTGGGGCGCCAAGATTGTTATTTTCTGCCCATGGGTTGCCAGTAAGAAATATAGAAAATGGTGATCCATATAAATGGCAGATAGAAGAATCAGTAAAAAGCATAATGAGTAAAATTAAAAATGTAGATTACAGGATATGTTATCAAAGTCGTGTAGGGAGGTTAGAGTGGATTTCTCCATACACAGAAGATGAAATAATAAGAGCTGGTAAAGATTCAGTGCCAGTGGTGCTTGTTCCAATATCATTTGTCTCAGAGCATTCGGAAACTTTAGTAGAGCTTGATATAGAGTACAAAAAGTTAGCCGATGAATCTGGTGTTCCTTTGTATATTAGAGTTCCAACTGTAAGTACTAATGAGAAATTTATATCAGGATTGGAGGATCTTTGTGTTGAATCTCTTGAAGATAATGGTTGTAAAAATTACTGCCTATCTGAGTGCAGTCAATGCTTTTGCAGGATGAGAAATGGATCTTAAAAAATTGATTTATAGAAGCACACACAGGGGATGCAAAGAGATGGATTCTATACTTGGAGATTTTGCAATGCATAACTTGCATATTCTTACTGAGAAAGAATTGGATTTATATATAAAATTATTGGATATAGAAGATACGTATATATATGATTGGGTATCAGGAAGGTCAGCACCTCCAGATAAATATAACAACATTTTACTTAAGAAGATTATAGGTTTTGCCAATAGGAAGAGGAATGCTTAAAAGCTTAAATAAATATGGTGAATTAAATACATACGATCTTTTAAAAGCTGCAGCATGTATATTTATGCTTATAGATCACATAGGTATGTTTTTTCTAAAAGATCACACTTTTTTAAGAGTGATAGGAAGGAGTGCATATCCTATTTTTGCTTTTTGTATAGGGTACAATAAGAATTATCAAATCAGACCCTTGTTACCTATTCTAGCTATTTTCATGGCTGCATTTGAATTGTTTTTAGATCCAGAAGCACGTTCCATAATAGGTGTACTCAAAAGCTCTATCATACCATCTGTCATAATAGTAAAGATGTGTATGATGGTGTTGTATTCACGACTGAATGGGAAATTTATAGGTTATACACTTATTATTCTTATGTTTTCATCTTTGCATTCTTGCCTGCTTTTTCAATATGGATTTTTTGGGGTGCTATTTGCTATTTTTGGATTTTTATCTAGAGAAGGGTGTATAAAAGAATATATAACACATGTTGTTATTACATTTTTTCTTTATACTATGATAGAGGGTTATGGTGTTGGGTATTCTACATTGGATTATATATCATCTTCTGTTATATTTTCTGTGCTGATTTATATCTTCATGTCATTTTATATCATGTATGTTAAAATCCCTGATATTGGTTCAATGGCTATTATGATATTATCCAGACAATCGTTAATGGTGTATTTTATACATTATGAAATTATGTATATGGTAGAGCATTTGCTAAATAAATAATTGTTATATAGCACGATTGCTTTCGTAACAATACCGCAATAAAAACTTGCACTATTATTTAGCTTCTGCAATTATAAAAATATATATACTATATTGCGTATTTAAAATGGTTGAATTAATGCTGCCGAAAAACTCTGTTCCAAAAAAAGGCAAAGTTTATGGAAAAAAAGATAAAAATAAAAAAATAAAAGCATTCAACATTTACAGATATAACCCTGAAGAAGATGGTAATCCTCTTATAGATACATATTATGTAGATCTAGATGACTGCGGCCCTATGGTTTTAGACGCAATATTGAAGATAAAGAACGAAATAGATCATACTTTGACATTCAGGAGGTCTTGTAGAGAGGGGATATGTGGAAGTTGTTCTATGAATATAGATGGCACAAATACACTTGCTTGCACTAAAGCTATATCCGATATAGATGGTGATGTGAATATATATCCATTACCACATTTGCCAGTGATAAAAGATTTGGTGCCAGATCTTTCCCATTTTTACAATCAGCTTAAGTCTATAAAGCCATGGCTTCAAACATCAGACCAGCACTCTTTATCACGCGAGAGGCTGCAATCCCAAAGTGATAGGCAAAAACTAGATGGGCTTTATGAATGTATATTATGCGCATGTTGCAGCACGAGTTGTCCTAGCTATTGGTGGAATGGCGACAAATATTTAGGACCTGCAGTTCTAATGCAAGCTTATAGATGGGTTGTGGACAGTAGAGACTCATCAACAGATGAGAGATTAGAAGATTTAGATGACTCATTTAAATTATATCGTTGCCATACCATTATGAATTGTGCTAAAACTTGCCCTAAGGGTCTTAATCCTGCAAAGGCTATAGCATCAATAAAAAGCAAGTTAGTTGAGAGAGTTGTTTAATATGAAAAATATACGTTCGATTTCCAAAGTGTTGTCATCTGCTTTGATAATATCAACATGTGTAAGCTGTTCTGATAAAATAGACAAAGAATTAGCGACAGAGACTAATCCTTACGTCTTATTTAAGAAGGGCGATGAGACACTATCTAAAAGGAATTACAAAGATGCTGTAAAGTACTTCGAGCAGATAGAGCACGATCATCCAGCGTCTGATTTAGCTCCTCTGGCGCAGATAAGAAAGACATTTAGCCTTTATGAGAATAATAAATTTGATGATGCTGTCTCGACAATAAATGATTTTATGAATCAATACCCTACTCATCCACATGCTGATTATATGTTATACATGAAGGGCTTATGTTATTATGATCAAATAGTGGATGTGGGTCGAGATCAGAAGCTAAGCTCCTCTGCAATAGAAGCTTTCGATGAGTTGTTGGCTATGTTCCCTGATAGTAAATATGTCAAGGACGCTACCTTTAAAAGGGAGTTTGCTTTAAACAGTTTAGCGGGGAAAGAAATGGAGGTTGCAAGATATTACTTAAATACAGATTTAATGTCTGCAATTAACAGGTATAAAAATGTAATTTCTTATTATCAAACTTCCATATTTACACCAGAAGCTTTATACCGCTTATCTGAATGCTACTATAGTTTAGGAATATTAGATGAATCTAAAAAATATGCTGCTGTATTGGGTAATAATTACCCTAAATCTAAATGGTATAAGAAGGCTTATCAGCTTTTGAATTCTACTACTCCAAAGAAGAAAAAGACTTTATTGCAGAAAATTTGGTGAGATTGTTAATATGAAAGTAGCTGGAATTTTAATGTCCCCTAAAAAATTAGGGGTTGTTCATATTATAGGTATTGGTGGCATTGGAATGAGTGGGATTGCGGAAATACTTCATACCTACGGATATGAAGTACAAGGCTCTGATATGAGTTCATCTTATATGACTGATCGACTGAAAAGTATAGGAATAAAAGTATTCATAGGACATAAAGCTGAACATGTTGAAAATGCTAACATAGTAGTCAGGTCTACTGCGGTGGATAAAGGGAATCCAGAGATATTAGAGGCTGTAAGGCTTAAAATACCTACAATAAGTAGATCAGACATGCTTGCAGAACTTCTTAGATTCAAGCATGCAATCGCCATATCAGGAACTCATGGTAAAACAACCACGACATCTTTAGTAGGTGCTATGTTGATGTCTGGTGGAATGAATCCTACTATAATAAATGGTGGCATAATAAATGCTGTAGGAAGTAATGTTCATATTGGAAATGGTGATTTTATAGTTGTAGAAGCTGATGAGTCAGACGGCACATTTATAAGGCTGCCTTCATGTATATCAATAATAACAAATATAGATCCAGAGCATTTGGATTATTATGGTTCATTTGATAATGCAAAAGAAGCATATATGAAATTCATGCAAAACATACCGTTTTATGGATTTTTTGTAGCGTGCTTTGATCATGAAATTGTTAAAGAGATAGCATTGAAAGTAACAAATAGAAGATGCGTTTCTTATGGTATAGATCATGAATCAGATGTTACTGCGGAAAACATAAATATCACCACAGATGGTTCTTATTTTGATGTGATTTTAAGCGATGATTTAATGGCAAAAGTAAATTTTAAATCTAAAAAAATAGAAAAACTATTTCTTCCAACTCATGGGCTTCATAACATAAGAAATGCCCTTGCAGCAATAGCAACTGCCATAAATTTAGAAATAGAAGAAGAAAGCATAAGAAAAGCCTTACTGAGTTTTGCTGGTGTTAAAAGAAGGTTTACTAAAGTTGCAGAAATAAATGATATTATGATTATTGACGATTATGCTCATCATCCAGTTGAGATATTGGCAACATTATCTGCAGCCTCAGAAATCTCGAAGATCAGGGGGGGGAATATAATAGCAGTAATGCAGCCTCACAGATATAGTAGGTTATCATCTTTGATGGATGATTTTAGCATATGTATGAATAAAGCAAATCACATATTAGTTATGGATGTCTATCCTGCTGGAGAGGAAAAGTTGAATGGTGTTAGTTCTGAAATTCTAGTGGAAAAAATCAAAAAAAGTGGATTTCATGATGTAATTTACGTAAATCATCACAAAAATATAGCAAATGCAATAAATACCATTGCAAAACCTAAAGATTTGGTTGTATTCTTAGGTGCAGGCAGCATAACTCAATGGGCATATGAATTGCCAGATCAACTTACGTCTTTGAGTTAATAAAAATTTGAATTGCATGGTAGCTTTATGAAGTATATATCTCTGTTATCTATGATTTCTATTATAGGACTAACAGCCTCTAATTCTTATGCACTTACCTTATCTGAAACTTTAAAGGCAGCTAAGGAATACAATTTTGAAATAAAGATGGGGCAAGATAGGGTTAAGCAGGCTGAATCTGATACTAGATCAGCGTTTTCAAGATTTTTGCCTCAGGTTTCATCAAAAATATCTGCTAATAAAAATAAATTCTCAGCTGATGCATATGAAAATGGAGGAACGTCTGATCGCAATACATATTCTTCAGCTATGCAGGTAAAGCAATCATTGTTTAATGGTGGTAAGGATGTTTATGTTCTGCAATCATCTAAGCAGTTGCTTGCTTCAGGTAAGGCACAGTACAAGGCTACACTAAACAGTGTGTTGATTCGTACAATTGATGTTTATGAAGATCTTAGAACTAAGAGAGAAGTTTTAAAACTAAATGAAAACAATATAAAAGTTCATCAAGAATTACTTAAATTAAATCAAACTAGATTTGACGTAGGTGAAATCACAGCTACTGATATAGCCCAAACTAAGGCGGAGCTCGCTGAAGCGATAGCAAACAAGGAAGCAGCCTACTCTGATGTAATAGCTGCAGAAAACGAATTTAAGATGATTGTTGGAACTGATGCACCTAAAGATTTAGAGCAAATACGATTGAATACTGAAATATTGCCGAAGGACTTGGGTGAATTTTTAAGTATAGCAAAAACAAAGAATCCATCTTTAATTGCAGCAAAGCATCAAAAAGAAGCATCAGTTAAAAACCTTAATGCAGCGTATGCTGATATGCTACCTAAGATAGATGGATCAGTCACATTATCATATTCCGAACAAAAAACTAAAAATTTTACTGCAAACGGAACAATATATGCCTTAGAAGCATCAATGCCTATATTCGAAGGTGGTGCATCTTATGCAGGGATAAAGAAGAGTAGAGAGAAAAGAGACGAAGCAAAGCATTCTCTTTTGAAAATAGATGCTGAATTAAATGCAAAAGCAATAACTGCTTGGAATAATTATGTGATATACACATCTATCATAGAATCTAGAAAACAAGCTATAGAAGCCGCAGAAAAATCTTTGGCTGGGGTAAAAGAAGAATCTAAAATGGGTACTAGAACAACTATGGATGTGCTAGAATCTCAGCAGAAATTGCTTTCTGCACAAGTTGCATATAGAAGAGCGTTACAGAGTCAAGTGCTTGCTTTCTATAACATATTCAATGTTATGGGTAACCTAGATTCTATTCAGTATTCATAATTAAATGAATATTGCAATTCAGATAGATCATATATCAAAGCTAAACATGCTATTAGATAGTAGCATGTTTGTTGCTTTATCACTTCAATTACATGGACATAAAGTTTTTTATTATCATCCTGAAACATTATTATATAAAGATAAAGTAATTAGCGCAGATTTAAGTGAGATAATTATTTCATATACTAATAGATACATTATTGATCATGTATCAGAAAATAATAGGCTGGATCTATCGGAATTTGATCTTATATTAATTAGGCAAGACCCACCTTTTGATATGAATTACGTTACAACTTGTTATTTACTAAATATGATAAACTCAGATAAATGTTTAGTCCTTAATAATCCTGCTTCGATATTACAAAATTCTGAGAAGCTTGCTGCGCTTGAATTTGCAGAATATATACCAAAAACAATAATAGCATCAAATATTAACATAGATGTGACAAGTTTCATAGAGAACCAAAAGCATGTTATAGCCAAGCCTTTATATGGACATGGAGGAAGAGGTATAACTTTGATTAATAACACAGACCCATGGAACGTAATGTTAGAGGAGTTAATCGATATGCATGGAACTATTGTATTGCAAGAATTCTTACCAGAAGTCAAGTCTGATGGAGATAAGCGAGTTTATATGATTGATGGAGAAGTTATAGGAGCACTCCAAAGGATACCAAAAGCTGGTGATATAAAGGCTAACATATCTGCAGGTGGCACAGCTTATAAAACATCATTAACAGACAGAGAAAAAGAAATATGCAAATCACTATCTGGTTGGTTAAAAGAAAATGAGATAGTGTTTGCTGGAATAGATATATTAAATGGATACTTAATAGAGATAAATATCACATCTCCAACCGGATTAACTAATCTTATGCTACTTAAAGAAATAGATCTACTCCAGGTTGGAAAGGTAATAGAAAATTCTGTAGTCAGAATAAAATCCAATCGCTTATAAAATTATTTAATTTTTTCATTCACAAAGAAAACGAAGAATTGCATATTAGTGTTTTTATACCGTATCAACTCTAATTTTCTAGAGATTCAGAAATGCGTAGAAGTTCATTATATTTTGAAACTCTATCTGTTCTGCTCATTGATCCTGCTTTTATCTGCCCACATCCAGATGCCACAGCTAAACTTGATATGAAAGTGTCTTCAGTTTCACCAGATCTATGGGATACTACAGATCTATATCCACTATTGGAAGCTAATTTCATTGTTTCTATAGTTTCAGTCAGTGTACCAATTTGATTAGGTTTTATTAAAATACTATTAGCAAGCCCCATACTTATGCCGTTCTCTAATATTGATTTATTTGTAACGAATAAATCATCACCAACAATTTGTATGCTTCTTCCTAATTTTGTTGTTAGTTCTTTCCATCCATCAGTATCATATTCTGATAATGGGTCCTCCAATGAGATTATAGGATAAGATTGGCATAGATCATCATAAAATTCTATTAAATGCTGTGATGATAAAGATTTGCCATCAATTTTATATATCTCATCTTGATAAAATTCACTAGCGGCAGAATCTAGGCCAAGTTTGATTTGAGAAAAATTATATCCTGCATTTTCAATTGCTTTCATAATTAGTTCTATAGCCTGCTTAGTATCTTTAATTTGTGGTGCAAAACCACCTTCATCACCAACAGAAGTGCTAAGTCCAGCACCTTTTAGTATGGATTTTAAATGATGAAATATTTCAGATGCTGCTGTAATTTTGTTTTTGAAATTTTTTATACCAACTGGAATAATCATAAATTCTTGAATAGCTAATTCATTGTCTGCATGCACACCACCGTTTATAATGTTTATAAAAGGTGTTGGCATTGATATATTTCCCCACGATATGTTTTGATATAGCTCCTTGCCGCTGCTTAATGCATTTGCCCTTGCAAAGGCTAGTGAGACTGCTAATATAGAATTAGCACCAAGATTGTTTTTATTTTCAGTTCTATCTAAATCTATCAATATTTTATCTAATTTAGCTTGACAGATATCCAGACCAGTCACTTTTTTGGATATAGTATTATTTACATTACTAACAGCTTTTAATACTCCTTTGCCCATAAATCTTTTGTTATCATTATCCCTAAGTTCTACTGCTTCTTTTGAGCCAGTAGAAGCTCCGCTTGGAACTGATGCCCTTCCTTTACTTCCGTCAGATAAATTAAGATCAACTTCAACAGTTGGATTACCTCTACTATCTATTATCTCTCTTGCGTATATAGATTCTATTATTGCCATTTAAACCTCTTTTATAATAAAAAAAACGCTAGGGTTTACACACCTAGCGTCAATATACATAATATTTTTTATTAATACAGTGTATAGAACATTTCAACGCGACGATTTTTAGCTTCTTTAACACCTTTTGCTGTAGGAACCATCATTTCGCTGTACCCTTTGCCTTCCACTTTCATTACTTTCTCTGGTATGCCAAGGCTAGAAAGTTCTTTTTTAACACTTTGAGCGCGTTTTTCAGAAAGCTTCATATTATATTTCTCAGAACCTACAAAATCTGTGTGTCCAACAAGTGTAATTTTTACATCATGATGTTTTTTCATTTCTGTATAGATGTTATGAACTTTAGCCATAGCCTCAGTTTTTAAATCTGATTTATTGAAGTCAAAAAACACTATGTCTATTTTGTGTAGTACATTTTTTTCTTTAGACATGCAAGTATCGCACATTGGACCCATAGGGTTAGTGCTTGAAGTGTATAGGCAATCTCCAGAAGATGTTCGAACTGGTGATCCAGAGCTTGTGACAACCACATTATTCATAACCTTCTCTGAAGAATTAGCATAAGATGTAAGCGGCAATGCTATAGCCAGAATAGCTGCATATGAAGTTCTTTTTATTATATTCATTGTTTTTTACCAATTGTTAATTATAGACTCACACATTAACGCTATCAATTTTATCTCTAGAACGCAACACATTTTTGAGCTATAACAAATACCATTGAATTTATCAAAATTTTCTTAGATTAAGTGCCAAATAGAATACAGAATATCTCATCAAATCCAAATCTAAACATTTTTGTTTCCGCATCTGCAGGTACGGGAAAGACTAAAATTTTAACAGATAGATTTATCAGACTGATGTTGCACGGCACACCTCCACAAAAGATATTATGTTTGACATTCACAAAGGCTGCAGCTGCAGAAATGAAAGAAAGAATAATGAAGAAATTATCTATATGGGAGCAGATGGAAGATTATGAAATCAGAAGTGAATTAGGGGGTATAGGGGAAGACGCTTCAGACAGCTGTATAGAATATGCTAAATCTCTCAATAAGAAATTCAAAAAAATGTATTCTGATTTGAAAATTACAACAATTCATTCGCTATGCAATGAAATCATAAGAAGATTTTATATTAATGCGGATCTAAAAATATTAGAAGGGTATGAAGCTAAAACTTTCTTCTTGTCTGTTATAAAGGATGCTATAAACAATGCTTTTGCTATGAATAAATCAGAATTATGTGGTCATTACAAAGCTATTTCTGACTATATGAATTCTTATAATATATTTAATATTATTGCATCAATTTTGGATAGGATCGATGATTCATTTAGACCAGATAAAAGAAATTTATATAATCTACATGGTGCTGATCTTCTTAAGAGCAGTATCGATGTTAAATACAGCGTTATTAGCACTATAAATAAAGATATTGAGAATTGGAAAAATCTTCTAAAGGCTTTGGAAGGAGAGGGTGCTATTTCATTGAAAATATACGAAATGATTAATCTAATATCTTTAGAAGTAATTGATACAGATGATATTTGGAATAGATATATTGATATATTTTTAACGAAAGATCATAACCCAAGACAAAAACTTGTGACAAAAAACTTTGCTAATAATAACTCGGATGCATTTTATTTCCTTACATCTCAGCAACAAATCGCAGAAATGTTTTTATTATCATATAAAAAACAGCTTAATGCTGAAATAAATTATTCATTACTAGAATTGGTTTTTGAATGTAAGTTGCATCTAAATGAGCGGAAATCATTAAATAATTTTTTGACATTTAATGATTTGATCTCGAAAACTTTAGAATTACTTAAAAACTCTCCTAAAGCTCCAGGTATTTTATACGAATTGGATTATCAAATCGACCATGTCTTAGTTGATGAGGCCCAAGATAATAGTAAATCTCAATGGGGTATCATAAAAGCTTTAACGGATGAATTCTTTGTCGGAGAAGGGGCGCGTGATGTAAAAAGAACTATATTTTTAGTAGGAGATATAAAGCAGTCTATTTTTGGATTTCAAGGTGCAAGTCCAGAAGAATTTAATAAAATATATGAATTTTTTCTAGAAAAGACAAGAGATGTAAACATGGAGCTTTCAAAACTTACAATGAACACATCTTTTAGAAGTACGCAAGGTATACTAGATCTTGTAAATAAAGTATGTATGTTTAATCCTATGTCTATTCCAAATGATGAAGCAGAGCATATATCGTATAGGAATGGTTCTAGTATAATAGAGTTGTGCCCCCTTATTGAATGTTCTGATGATTCTAATTCATCTGTATGGGTATTGCCACAATACTATGAGGAAGATTCTCCATCTAATAAAGTGGCATGTTATATAGCGAGTAGGATAAGCGAATGGATATCTTCAGGTAGAATTATAGAATCGAAAGATAAGCCTGTTGAGCCAAAGGATATAATGATTCTTGTGAAAAGGCGTGGTGATTTAGTTTCTGCAATCAGAAGACATTTATCTGGATATGGTATAGATGTGATAGAATCTAGCAAGACATTGTTACGTGATCATATAATAACACAAGATATAATGTCTCTTGTAAAATTCACAATAGATGATGAAGATGATTTGAATCTGGCATGTTTATTAAAAACTCCGCTTTTTGATATATCCGAAGAAGAATTATTTGAGCTTTGTTATAACAGAAATGGCACCCTTTTTGAGAAATGTAAAAAATCGAGATTTTATAATGATCTGCTTTATATAAAAAAGATTAGAGAAGATATGAGTATATTAGAATTTTTAATGAATATTTTTTTAACGCAGGAAAAAATAGATCTTTTTACTAATAGGTTTGGCTCAGAAGCTTACTTTGTCATAAGCAATATAATAGATGTTGTTTCAAATTTTGAAGATAGATATAGCAGGTTTTCTTATGATTATTTTGTGAAATGGTTTGAAGAATCTGATATCCAGCTTAGGAGCGCATACTTAGAGGATGTAAATGCAGTGAAAATCATGACTGTGCATGGTGCAAAAGGGCTGCAAGCTCCCATTGTTATCATTGCAGATGCTGCATCCACAGAGTATTCACCTTATGAAAATATATTTTGGAATGGAGATGTTCCAATTATTTCGATTAAGGCGGAATATGATGATGAGTTACTTAAGTTTTTAAAAGAAGAAAAAAAGAAGAACTCCTCTTTAGAAAATAACAGGTTGTTATATGTTGCTCTTACAAGGGCAGAAGATGAACTTTATATAGTGGGCAGGAAAGTTTCTAGATTAAAAAATAGTTGGTATGATATCATAGGTTCTGCAATATAAATGTTGCTTTAAATTATCCTATTCATTTTTTCTAGACAATAGAATTATAATTAATTACCGTAGTATCTGGTATATTGTTTATTGGTTAGTTCAAAATGTCTGAATATTTAAATAACAAAATATTTGATAAAATAAAAGTAGGGGATACTGCATCAGTTACTAGGACATTAACTAAAAAAGATGTAGAGCTTTTTGCTGTTATGTCAGGAGATTATAATCCAGCGCATCTAGATGAAGAATATGCGAAAACCGATCAATTTCAAAAAATTATAGGTCATGGAATGTGGGGTGGATCTATGATATCAGCTGTTTTAGGCACTCAATTGCCTGGTCCTGGTGCTATATATGTTGGTCAGACTTTGAAGTTTGTCAAACCAGTTATGATAGAGGACGTGATAACAGCAAAAGTTACTGTAATTAAAAAAGATGAAGAAACACATAAAATAACATTATATTGTCAGTGCTATAACCAAAAAAATGAAGACGTTATAGTTGGAGAAGCAGAAGTTATAGCACCTAATCAAAAGGTTCATAGGAAGAAAATTTCACTTCCAGAGCTGGAATATAACAACGAAACTTGCCCATATTATAAAAATTTAATACAGATAGTGAAGACTTTAGATCCAATAAAAGTTGGAGTTGTTCATCCTGTTGAACCAGTATCTTTGCTTGGTGCTGTAGATGCTGCAAAAGCTGGTATAATAGATCCAGTTCTTATAGGTCCAATAGCCAAGATACAAAACGCAGCACATATTGCTGATGTAGATATATCGAGCTTCCATATTATCGATGCTTCACACAGTCATGATGCTGCAGAGATTGCAGCAAAGCTAGTTAGGGAAGGAATGGTAGAAACTTTGATGAAGGGTAGTTTGCATACGGATGAATTTATGCATGCTGTAATAAAGAAAGAAAATGGCTTAAGAACTGACAGAAGGATGAGTCATGTAGCAATGGCTAATATACCTAATTTCCCACGTCCACTATTTATAACGGATGCAGCGATAAATATATCTCCTAACTTAAAGGACAAAAAAGACATAACACAAAATGCAATAGATTTATTTCATCATTTGGGCTTAGGTATTCCTAAAGTTGCTGCTTTATCCGCAGTAGAAATAGTAGAAGATAGGATGCAATCTAGCATTGATGCTGCTGCATTGGCTGCAATGTCTCATAGAAATGAAATAAAACATGGAATTGTAGATGGGCCATTATCTTTTGATGTTGCTATGTCTGAAGAGTGTGCAAAAGTTAAAAAAGTGACTTCCCCTGTTGCTGGTCATGCAGATATTTTAGTTGCTCCTGATATAGAAGCAGGGAACATAATGATGAAGCAATTGATGATATTATCAAATGCACAGGTAAGTGGGATAGTACTTGGAGCTAAGGTGCCACTAATACTAACAAGTCGGTCTAGCGATGCATTAGAAAGAAAAATGTCATGTGTTTTGGCGTTAGTTACAATGAGAGATCACAAATTTAAGACATTTCCATGAAAACAAAATCTGTTCTTGTGTTGAATTCTGGTTCTTCTAGCCTTAAATTCGGATTATTTGAGGAGGAAAGTGGTGCTGCAATTATGTCAGGATCTGTCACTAATATCATAGATTCTGCCAAATTGACTGTGAAACTAGGATCAACTGTTATTGAAGAAGAGATAGGGAAATCTAGCCATGCTGATGCAGTAAGGCGCATCATGGGGTTTGCCTCAAAAGATATAAAGTATGTTTTGTCTGGTGTAGGGCATAGAGTAGTTCATGGTGGTAAAATTTTTCTTTCTCCAACAGTAATAAATGACAATGTCTTATCTAAGTTAAAAGATCTTATAGTATTAGCACCTCTCCATCAGCCATACAATATAGAAGGTATAAAGGCAATCAGTTTTTATGATCCTGATTTAAGGCAAGTGGCATGTTTTGATACATCCTTTCATGTAACGCAATCATCAATAGTTAAGCAATTTGCTATTCCTAAGAAATATACGGAAGATGGTGTGCTAAGATACGGATTTCATGGGTTATCATACCAGTATATTTCCTCTGTTATGCCTATATATTTTGGGAAAAATGCTAATGGAAGGGTTATAGTGTTACATTTAGGCAATGGCTCTAGTATTTGTGCTATGAATGATTTAAAAAGCGTTGCAACCACAATGGGGTTTACTGCTTTGGATGGGTTGATGATGGGAACTCGTTGTGGATCCATAGATCCAGGTGCGATAATTTATTTGCTACAAAATTATAATATGAGTATCTCAGATTTGGTTGATATACTGTATAATAAATCTGGATTGAAAGGTGTATCTGGCATAAGCCATGATATGGTTAAATTATTAGATTCAACGAGCGATTCAGCAAAAGAAGCTATAGAATTATTTTGTTATAATGCAGCAAAACATCTTTCATCGCTAATACCAGCTATAAACGGACTTGATTCAATTGTTTTTACAGGTGGAATAGGTTCTAATTCTAGTGTGATTAGAAGAAAAATATGCTCAAAATTATCTTGGCTTGGTGTGCTTCTTGATGAAGAAAAAAACAAAAAGAATTCTAGTTCAATTTCTTCTAAGGACTCTGATATCGGAGTGTACGTTATACAAACAGATGAAGAAAAGATCATATTTAATGAGACAAAGAAATTGCTGTGATAGTTGTTTTGTATATAAATAATCAATATGTTATTGATTGACCTATCTGTATTACATATCTATTCTCATAGCAGAGTGAAATTGTATAATTATTAAAAATGCTTTCAAAACATCAAAGGGCATTTGCTCAAAAGCGTTATAATAAAGTTATTTACATAGCAATTATCGTAGGGATCACATTTATATTTCAATCTTTATATACAAACTATGAATTTAATTTAATTACCACAGGTTTTGGATTATTTGTGATATGTATAGCTGCTTTTTATAGAATGAAGCATAGTGAACTTGTCACTTCGTGGATTGGTTCTGTTGCAATATGTGGTCTTTTTTGCCATGAAGCAATAACGCTTAAAGATATTACTATTCCAATTATTTCAATGTTTGCTCTGCAGTTTTATGTTTCTAGATGTGTGTTTTGTATATCATTCCTTTTTAGTGTGATAGCCGCTATTGTCTTATTGCTTTTTAATGGAAACACTATTCTATTATTAGATGTGAAACCCATTCTGGTTCTAGGGTTGATCAATATGTTTTATAGCCTTATTTATCACTATTTTTATCTCAGAAAAGGAAGAGATGTTGATATGGAGCTATTAGTTCATGATATAAAATCCGCACTTTCTGCAAATTATAGTTACTTATCTACTGTCAGGGAGCTGTTTTTATCTGGAATTGCGGTTAGATCAAAAAATTATATATCAATTAATTATACAGAAGATATTGCTGTAGATCTGGTTAAATTCTCAAAGCTTACTGTAGATGTTTCATTGCAATCTAAGTCTAACATTGACAAAATGCTAGGATGAGGATTTTGCTTTTACACTGTGATTATATTAAGTGCTCTTTCTTTTGTTTTTTCACATTCACCTGCGAAGGCTAACTTGGCATTATAGTATCTTAGATAATGTATAAACACTGAAAAGGTAAATATAATATTATAAGCTATTAGAAGAACTGGATCTCGTATTTTCACCGAGATGATATACATTCATAGAGTATTGCATCATTCCTAGTGAGGTAGAAAGACAATACTATATTATAGTGTAATAAAAGGATTGCACTATATATTATATTGATTAACTAAGAGTATATGATGAGATCATTCTGTCTAACATTGCAATAGCTTCCTTCTTAGGGCGTTGAAACGTGTTCCTTCCTATTATAGAACCAGTGCCACCACCTTTTTTTATAGCCTCAGCTTCTTTGCAAACGGACTCTACATCTTTTGATTCTCCACCTGAAAACAGAACCAATCTTCTACCGTTAAAGCAGGATTGCATAACTAGTTTGATACGATCTTCAAGAAGTGCAAATTTAGATGTATCACCAAGAAGCTTTAAATGAAGTTCATTTGATATTTTATTTGCTGGAGGCTTGACTTTAATTATATGAGCGCCTAGCAGTGCCGCCATATGTGCCGAGTATGCTATTACGTCTAATGCTGTTTCATTATCTTTAGTCACGTTGCCACCACGGGCATAAGACCAAACAACAGTTGCTAAACCAGAGTCTTTAGCTTCTTTTATTAGTTCTCTAGCTTCTTCCATCATATGTAAAGAATTATCAGACCCAGGATATATGGTAAGTCCTATTGCACAGCACCCTAATCTTAATGCATCTTTTACACTTGCTGTAATAGCTTGATCTGGAATAAAATCATTCCCTAGCAAACTGTTTGAGCTGTTCATCTTAAGTATTAGAGGTATTTGGCCAGCAAACTCTGAAGCTCCTGTTTCTAACATTCCTAATGGAGCCGCATATGCACTTAATCCAGCATCTATAGCTAATCTGAAGTGGTATAATGGATCATATGCATCAGGGTTCATGTGAAAGCTTCTTATGGGTCCATGCTCAAACCCTTGATCCACCGGCAAAACTATCATGTTGCCAGTGTGGGCTAACCTTCCAGAAGTTAAAAGCCTAAAAAGACTGGATCTAGTTCCAGCGTTATCGCTTTCGTAGTTTTTTAAAATATCTTTAACTATTTTAGGCATATAAACCCCTATTAAGCAGCTGTTGCGCCGTCTTCAGATTCGTTTGCACCATCTTCATCACTATTTCCAGAAAGTGTCACGAGAACGAAGTTGGACTTATCGTAAGGTTTTATACCTTCTGGTAAAGATATATCATTGATGTGAAGAGATTTGCCAACTATAAGGTTAGAAACATCTATTTCTATGAAGTTAGGTATCGAAACAGGTGATGACAATATATCTATTGTCCTACTTACTATGTTAAGTACAGCGCCTCGTTTAATTGCAGAACATTTATCTTCATTAATAATTTTGATTCGTGTAGCTACTCTAACAAGTGTATCTTTAGAAACTTCCTGTAAATCTATATGAACCGGAATATCTGTCACTGGATGAAGCTGTACAGAACGTACAAGCCCTGTTAAAGTTTTTTTGCCTAGAGATATCTCAACAAGCTTTGCTTGAATGTTACCTTTTTTATACTCAGTAAAAAATTCGTTCAATGGTAAGTTCACCATTACTTCTTTGCTTTCTCCACCATAAATGATAGCTGGAAGCATGCCTCTTCTTCTTGCGTCTTTGGCAGAACTCTTCCCGCTTATTGTCTTTAATTCTGCTTCGAATTTCAATGTTTCGGTCATAATATTTCTCTTATTTATTATTTTTCACTCTGAGTTTTTGTATATACTACTTTCTCTTTAATTCTCGCAGCTTTACCACGCAAATCACGCATGTAATATAATTTAGCACGTCTTACAACACCGCGCTTAACAACATCTATAGCCTCAATCTTTGGAGAATAAAGATGGAATATACGCTCTACTCCTTGATTATGGCTGATTTTACGAACTGTAAAGCTTGAGCCTATACCACGGTTCTTACGTGCTATGCACACGCCTTCAAAAACCTGTGTTCTTTCATTGGCACCTTCTGATATCCTTACAGATACTCTTAGTGTATCTCCTGCTCTGAACTGCGGGATAACCTTTCCAGCAAGTGCATTATCTATAGTTTTTTTGTCGTATTGTGCTAGTACATTCATTTTTTTAGCTCCTTTTATTGTATAACTCCCACAAATCTGGGCGCATCTCCTCTGTTTTCTTTTTCGCTTCTTCCAGACGCCAAGCGGATATTTTCGCATGGTTGCCTGAAAGTAGAACTTCTGGAACTTTAAGTCCCTTCCATTCCGATGGTTTAGTGTAATGGGGATACTCAAGCAAGCATTCAAAAGCACCACCTACAGCAAAACTTTCTTCCTCTGCGCTTCTGTCTATAACCCCTGGAAGTATACGAACGCAAGCATCTATTAAGACTAATGCAGCGAGATCGCCAGAGGAAAGTACATAGTCGCCTATACTAATTTCGATGATACAATACTTGTTTATTATGCGTTCGTCAATCCCTTCGAACCGTCCACATAATAAATTTATTCCATTATTGTCATTAATTAGTTTGTTAGACATGGCTTGATCCAGCTTTTTACCGCGTGGAGAGAGGTATATTATAGGATTATTATTTTTTAAAAAACAGTTTTCTATTGCTGATCCTAATACATCTGGCTTCATAACCATCCCAGATCCACCTCCATATGGAGTGTCATCAACGGTTTTATGTCTATCAGTTGCATAATCTCTGATGTTAAATGATTCTAAAGACCAATATCCTTCTTTCAGTGCACTTCCAACAACTGACTCTGATAAAGGTCCTGGAAATAAATGTGGAAACAGGCTTAATATTTTGACATCCCAAGACATTATTTTCTCTCATCAATCCAAGCCATTTGTATAGCTTCCAATATTTTTTCATTGCAATGCTTTGGCTCTCCAGTGAATACATCTAATTCCATAACCATAGACATAAGATCTGTAAACTTAATGTGTGTTACATCTATATCTGGATGTTGTTCCTCCAGAGAGATTGCTATATCATATATATCTGTCCACTTCATCTTGAAATACAAAGCGATTGATTTTCTTCTTTTTGTGTTTGTATGGATTCTAGGAATTTTGAAATAGCAGTTTCTGGAACATCAGGTTGTGATTTTACTTTTTCTTGTATCCATGACAACATAGGTCCAACAGGAACAGGTTGTTTTATATGGGATTCATATAGTATATGATCTCCATTCAGAAAGAACTGACTTTCCTTTAACTCATTTCCTACTATTTTGATTCCATAATCATATGTAGAGCTCAATTTACTTATCATATCGCTAGAAATATCTTTGCAAGAATGTAGTGCATTATTTAATATAGATATAACTTCCTGTAATAAAGATGAATCTGCTTGATTAGGTATATGGGACTGTCCTTGCAAGCAATTAATTCCAGATCTTAACGTGAGTTGAGTCAGGAAGAATTTTGCCAAAGCATATGGGTCAGATAAGTCTACACCAAACATTGTATTATTTTTTTTTGCTTCAATATTTTTATCAGTAGATATGGACATGATTATTACTTAGTTTTTTAATTTTTCTTTAGCTTTCGGTGAAAGAGATATATTTAACTCTCTAAGCTGCCTTTCTGAAACAGTTGATGGGGCATTCATCATGAGATTTTGCGCGCTCTGATTCAACGGGAAGCATATCACCTCTCTTATATTAGCCTCATCGGCTAATAGCATAACTATTCTATCTATTCCTGGCGCAAGCCCACCATGAGGAGGCGCTCCGTATTTAAATGCATTTATCATGCATCCAAACCTTTCATCGACTTCCTCTTTTGGATAACCAGCGATTTCAAATGCTTTATACATAATTTCTGGTTTGTGATTTCTTATAGCTCCACTACAAAGCTCTATTCCATTGCAAACCAAGTCATATTGGTATCCTGTTATATCTAGCTTTTTATCCACTGTGTCAGCAGAAAGTAAAGCTTCCATTCCTCCCTGAGGCATTGAAAAAGGATTATGAGAAAAATCCACCTTTTTTTCTTCGGCATTCCATTCATATAATGGGAAGTCTGTAATCCAGCAGAATTTAAATTCGCCTTTTTCTATGATATCTAAATCTTCGCCTAATTTAGTTCTAATTTTTCCAGATATGACAGATGCCTCTCTAGGAGGTTGACATACAAAAAACACAGAGTCGCCAGCAGAGATAGATGTCAAATCTATCAATTCTTTCATTTGGCCTTCGTTCAAAAATTTAACTATAGGACCCTTTGCTGAGCCATCCTCTCCAATTGTAATGTATCCCAATCCACCAGCATTCAGTTCGTTTTGAGCATACGAAACCATCTTGTCAAAAAAGCTGCGTGGTTGATAAAATGTTTTTGGACCCTGTATAGCACGCACAACAGAGCCATTTGCTATAGCATCTCTGAATATAGCGAAGCCAGAATCCCTAAACAACTCTGTCACGTCGCATATCTCTATAGGGTTGCGAAGATCAGGTTTATCAGATCCATACTTTACCATTGCATCAGAATATTTTATTCTTGGGAATGGAAAGGAAGTTACTGTATTGCTAGAAAATGATGTGAATACACCATGCATAACAGATTCGGCAACAGCGAAAACATCTTCTTGTGTAACAAAAGACATCTCGACGTCAAGCTGATAAAATTCTCCTGGGGCTCTGTCAGCTCTTGCATCTTCATCTCTAAAGCAAGGTGCGATTTGGAAATATCTGTCAAAGCCAGAGACCATAAGCAATTGTTTGAATTGTTGAGGTGCTTGCGGCAATGCGTAGAATTTGCCAGGATGAAGCCTGCTAGGGACTAAGAAATCTCTTGCGCCTTCTGGTGAACTTGCTGTAAGTATAGGGGTGTTGAACTCCATAAACCCAAGTTCGTGCATTTTATCTCGTATGTACTTTATAACGTCGTTCCTGAGCGTTATGTTTTTGTGAAGCTTGTCTCGTCTAAGATCTAAAAATCTGTAACGAAGCCTCACATCTTCTGGATACTGTATTTCAGAATTAACATTCATAGGAAGCATTTCTGCCTCAGATAAAACATCCAACTCTTCAACTATAACCTCAATTTCTCCTGTCGATATAGTTGAATTCACTGAGTCAGCGGATCTTTCAAAGACGGTTCCTGTAATGCTTATAACAGTTTCATATGATAAACTTGTCAATTTAGCAAAAACTTCAGGTGAAAGCCTGTTAGCTCTATCGCTTTGATCTGATGAAACAAGTTGAGTGATTCCATAATGGTCTCTCAAATCTATAAAATAAACCCCACCATGATCTCTTTTGCGGTGCACCCAGCCAGAAAGCTTAACCTTCTTACCAGAATCAGACTTTGTTAACTGACCGCATGTGTGAGTACGATATTGATGCATTTTAAAAATCACTCTTTTAAAAATATTTGATGGTATATTAATGACTATTTTTATAATTTGCAACATAATTTCTATATTTTTTACACCAGAGTGGAAACTTGATGCCTTTATCTCATGCCACTGAAAAGGTATGTGTAATAAGGCTTGCAATAAGAAAACAGAAGACCCTCTACAATCATTAAAGGTTGAAAACATTAAGAAATTGTTTATTTTTCTTGAATGATAAAAAATCAAAGGATAACATATATAAAGATAGATAAAATGCAAATAGCAATCAATGATTAAAAAGAATCTTCCCTTGTCTCCTCACATAGGTATATATAAGCCCCAAATCACATCTGTATTGTCTATACTGCATAGAATTACTGGGGTTTCTCTGTTTTTAGGCTTAATAGGTCTGCTATGGTGCTTCGTAATATTTGTGTACTATGGCAGTACATCGAGCAACCCACTTCTAATGTTGCTATCTTCCTGTATAGGAAAAATACTTTTTTCCGTGTGGAGTTATTCGCTGTTTTTTCACTTATGTACAGGTATAAGACATATATTATGGGATGCTGGAGTGGGATTTGAGGTCAAAGCAGTATCTATGACAGGATGGGTTGCTATTGTAGCATCTATTGCTCTTACCGCGATATCATGGATTGCAGCAATGCAAATAAAAATAATGTGAGTGAGTATATGGTTGAAATAAAAAGAACTGTAAAGGGAACAAAGGTACATGTATGGCAAAGAGTTAGTGCTATTGCTTTGATACCTCTTAGTATGTGGTTAGTTATATCTTCTATAGTAATAACACAAGATCATACACAATCATCAGTAACATCGTTTATAACATCACCTTTTAACCTTTGTGCTGGAATAGTTTTTATCATAACATTTTTATATCATGGTACTTTAGGTATGAAGGTTATGATAGAAGATTACGTTCATTGCACAGCTATGAAGCATATGCTTTTAATAATGTTATACTCTATATCGATAGTATCTGCCATAGCTGGAATATCATCGATATTGATAACACATATATTATTTTTTATAACACCAATGTTGGTATAAATTGAATGAGCGATATCACAGTAATAACGCACGAATACGACGTAGTAGTAGTAGGAGCTGGGGGTGCAGGGCTAAGAGCTTCACTGGGCATGTCAGCTAAAAATTTAAAAACAGCATGTATAACAAAAGTGTTTCCAACAAGAAGTCACACAGTTGCTGCTCAAGGTGGTATAAGTGCTGCATTAGGTAATATGGGAGAGGATGATTGGCGATGGCATATGTATGACACAGTAAAAGGGTCAGACTGGCTTGGGGATCAGGATGCGATACAGTATATGTGTCAAGAAGCACGTGATGCTGTCATAGAGCTTGAACATTTTGGGGTGCCTTTTTCAAGAAATAGTGATGGTACAATATATCAAAGACCATTTGGTGGAATGACAACACATTTCGGGGAAGGAAAAGCTGCTCAAAGAACATGTGCAGCTGCAGATAGGACAGGTCATGCAATATTACACACCCTATATCAGCAGTGCTTGAAGCACAACACAGAATTTTTCATAGAATATTTTACAACAGATTTGATAATGGAAGATGGAGAATGCCGAGGTGTAATAGCATATGACCTAGAAAAAGGTACATTGAATATATTCAAATCTCACATAGTTGTTTTAGCAACTGGTGGATATGGAAGAGCATATTTCTCAGCTACATCTGCACACACATGTACTGGTGATGGAAATGGTATGGTGTTAAGAGCAGGCCTTCCTTTGCAAGACATGGAATTTGTCCAATTTCATCCAACAGGCATATATGGATCTGGGTGTCTAATAACAGAGGGGGCTAGAGGTGAAGGTGGGTATCTTGTTAATAAAAACGGTGAACGGTTTATGGAAAGATATGCTCCTTCAGCAAAAGATCTGGCATCTAGGGATGTTGTAAGTAGGGCTATGGCAATGGAGATAAGAGAGGGGAGGGGATGTGGAATAAATCAAGATCACATCTATTTGATGCTTTCGCATCTAGACCCAAAAGTGCTACATGAAAGACTGCCTGGTATATCAGAAACAGCTAAGATTTTCGCAGGTGTTGATGTTACAAAAGATCCTATCCCTGTGATACCTACCGTCCATTATAATATGGGTGGTATACCAACTAACATACACGGAGAAGTTATTACCATTTCTTCAGGGAAGCAAGAAATCGTTTCTGGGCTGATGGCAATAGGTGAAGCGGCTTGTGTTTCTGTTCATGGGGCTAATAGATTAGGGTCTAATTCTCTATTAGATTTAATAGTATTTGGAAGAGCCGCATCTTATAGGGCATCAGAGCTTTTGTCTTCAAACAGAACTCATAAAACTTTGCGTGAATCAAGTTATAAACATCTTATAGATAGATTCGAGTCTATAAGATCTGCTGATGGTGATCATAGCACATTTATGCTGCGTAATGAAATGCAACATATTATGCAGAAACATGCAGCAGTTTTTAGAGATAAAAACTCTTTATCTGAGGGTATGGAATTGATGATAAAGACTCATCATGCATTTCAAGATTTAAAGATATCAGATAGGGGAAGGATTTGGAATACTGACTTAATAGAGGCGCTTGAGCTAGATAACATGAGGACTCAAGCAATAGCCACAATTGCCTCTGCATTAAACAGAGAAGAATCAAGGGGATCACATGCAAGAGAAGACTTTCCAGAAAGGGATGATAAGAAATGGATGAAGCATAGCATAGTGTTTGTTGATTCTGATGGCAAAGCGACGTTTTCATACAAGAGCGTGACTATGCAAACTTTAAATTCAGATGCAGAAGCAATACCTCCTAAAAAAAGGGTATATTAAATTTTTATTATAATATAGAGGCTATAGCCTTTGCAAAATCTATTGCAAATTGCTCTGGTTGTCCAAGAGGATTCTCTTTGATTTTAGCTCTTAGATTTTTTAAAAGATATCGACGCTTTTCTTTATCTTTAGCAATCTCTAATGCAATTGTTTTATATTCCTCGATTGTATATGCGCAAAATTCTGATAAATTGCTGTTAGAGAGGTTGCTGAAACTTAATCTTTCAAACATAGCATCTCCGATTAGTGTAATAACCGGTATACCCATCCATAAAGTCTCGCATGTTATTGTTCCTCCAGTGTGTGGAAATGTATCAAGAACTATATCTATATAGTTGAGGTAAGGTCTATAATGGTTCCTCATATGTATGAACGAAATTCGATCTCTTGATATTCCGTGTGATTCCATTTTTTTATAAAAATTCTCTTGTAATGATGGAGAAACTGTTTCTGGCCTCATATATATAAACCTGGAGTTGGGAACTTTAGACATTATATCAGCCCATACTGATATTGCTTCTCTAGTCAATTTATATGGTGAATTTAATGTGCCAAATGTAATATATCCATTCTTATCTTCTGCAATAACTTTTCCTAATGCTGAGCTAACAAAAGACTCTTCGTCAATTGTTACCCATGTTTTTGGTAAAACAAGTGGCTTTTCTATTAGTAAATCATTTATTGGAGGTTTTGTATAGGGATCTAATATTATATAGTCTATTGTTTTAATGCCTGTGGAATGTGGATATCCCAGCCAGCTTATTTGTATTGGTGCTGGCTTATACGACATTACTTCAATGCGATTTAATGTTGTATATCCAGCCATATCTATGAGTATATCAATTTGGTCGTTATTAATCATAGATGCTATAGATCTGGGGGTGTGCCTTTTGCAAAAGCTGAATTTCTCAGCCCTTTCCATGAACTTAACCTGAAGTTCTTCCCCAGTGTAATTGTGCGGATAATAGCAATAGACATCAAATTTATTTCTGTCTAAATGTTTTATTAAAGGCCATGCAAACCATCCAACCGGGTGCTCTCTAAGATCTGATGATAGGAACCCTATTCTGATTTTTTTATCAAGACGTTTCCTTGTTTTTAAGTCTATTGGGTTTAAAGATGCATTTAGTTCTAATGCTTCTCCATATTTTTTATGGGATTCTATTAAGGTTAGTTTATCTTCTAAAGTTTTTACTCTTCCAAGTTGAGCTGCACCGGTCCACGCATTCCAAGAATTTCCAAACTTATCATATAAATCCCAATCTATCACGTTTAAAGCAGCGCTTTGTATAGTGCCTATGAATTCATCTATGTTATCTGATGCTTCTGATAATTCTTTCCCAAGTTTGTAAGTTTTTTCCAAATTGTCTTTTTCAGAGCCATAGTGACATTCATGATATAATGTACACATGCGTTTTAATAATTCTGTGTTTTTATTGTCGATCCCATAAGCTTTTTCATACAATCGTTTAGATGATTCTATGTCTCCTATCCACCTGTAGTATGCTTCTGCTAAAGAGATTATATTTATTATATTAAATTCATCAAGCTCTACTATTTTAATCAACACCTCTAATGCTTCATTAGTTTTATTTAGAGATCGTAGTATCTGAGATTTAATTTTCAGCGCACCTATATTCTTTGGTAATATATTTAATGCTATGTCTATGTGTTTTAAAGATTCTTGAAAGTCTCCTTTTTTAGCAAATGTATTAGATATATTTATCAGAGAGGCAGAGTTTTTAGGATCAATATTCATAGCATTTTTAAAGACTGATATCGCCTCATCAAACTTTCCTTGCATTTGCAGCGATATACCCAATAAATTATGAGCCTCATAGTGATTGTGTTGTTTTTTTATTATTGCTCTAGCGTTTTTTTCTGCCTTAATATAGTCCTTACTATTAATTTGATTTATTATTTTTTGAATCATAGTGATTTACCCAATACTTCCTGAATCTTGTTGCAAAAATCATATGCAAATTCCTGCGGTTGCCCTAGAGGATTTTTTAATATTTGAGAACGTAAATTATGTCTTAAGTAACGTCTCTTTTCTTTGTTTTCAGCTAATCTTATTATGGTTTCCTTATATGACTCTGTATCGAATGTGCATAATTCTGGTAGCATTACATTGTTGAGGTTACTATAGCTTATACGTTCGAAAAAAGAATGGCCAACAAGGGTAACAACTGGAACTCCCATCCACAGTGCTTCACATGTTGTTGTTCCACCTGTATGTGGAAATGTATCAACAGCTATATCAATCATATTATAATATGGTAAATGATCTGTTCTTGTGGAGCCAAATAGTATTCTATCTTCCTTGATTCCAAAGGATGCCATGTGTTTTAAGAAGTTATTTTTACAAATTATGGAATTAGTTTCTGGCCTAACATATAAGAACTTTGAATTGGGTATGGAGTGCATTATCTGTGCCCATATCTCAATAGATTCTAACGTGATTTTATGAGGCATATTAAGTGTGCCTATAGTAATATAACCATTACGATCTTCTGGTAAAGATGGTGTTATCTCTATGTTTTTAAACCCTATCTTGTTATCTATAACAACCCAAGTTTTTGGCATTTCAAATGCTTTTTCAAGTATAAGTCCGGGAGTTATAGGATTTATATATGGGTCCAGCATTATATAATCTATCGTACTTAGTCCTATAGAATGAGGATATCCTAACCAACTGATTTGTATAGGGGCAGGCTTGTATGCGCATGCGGCAACACAACTATATGAGCTTAAGCCTCCTAATTCAAGGGCTATATCCAATTGATCGTCTGCTATATGTTGAGCCAGTTCTTTATTATTTTCATTTGGATATACTTTAAAATTATCTACTTTATTAATGAATTCTTTTTGAATAGAGCATGGGTTATAAGGATATCTTGAGTAGCAATAGATATCTATTTTTTCTCTGTCTATATAATTTATAAGGGGCCAAGCGAAATATGCTACAGGATGGTTTCTTAGATCGGAGCACATAATACCTAGTCTGATTTTATTATCCAATCTATGTCTAACTTTTCTTATTAATGGAGATTGTTTCGATAAATTTTCTTGGGAGTTGCCCCATATGCGATGTATATTCAATATTTTCAATCTGTCTTCTAATGTTTTAACCCGTGAAAGCCTAGATTGCATAGCGCTATTATCTTTTTTTTGAGCCCAATATTCCATTATATTGTGTGATGCCTCAAGATTGTTGAAATTTTCATAATCAAATGTGGCTAGAAATATGGATTGTGCGCATGATACATATGGGCGTTTATCTGTTACTAAAGAAAGCAGCTTTGTCATCAGTTGATGAGCAGTTGATAGACTGTTTCCTTCTTCTACATCAAGCGCTTTTATTGTTCGAAGAAATATGCATATCTTATTAAGTAAATTAACGTTATTTGGTGCATATTTATATGCTAAAGAATAATATTTAGAAGCATTTAAGTTATCAGCAAGTAAATAGTAATATGTATCTGCAAGTGAAGTCATTGCGCTTATATCTTGCGGATTAATTTCTAAAGCTTTTTTAAAGGTTTCGACGCTTTCATGAATTTTACGTAACCCCTTTAAAGTCATTGCTTTTGTTCTCAGTACGTCTGAATTTAAAGGGAATTTCTTTAGAGCTTTAGATATCACATGATCTGCTTTTATATATTCTTTTATATTGTAATACGAGGCTGATAAAGATATGTAGATATTAACGTTTTCTGTATTTAATAATAATGCATTCTCTAATATCTCTGATGCTTCTAGATTCTTTTCCATTTTCATTAAACATTCTGCTTTCATCCTGAGTAATTCAATGTTTTCTGTGCTTAGTTGATATGCTTTGTCAAAGAATATAATGGCTTCTCCTGGCTTATTAAGTGCTAGTAATGTGTTTCCTAGATTTGACAATGCTGTTACATTAGAAGGCGATATATCTGTGGACCTTCTTAGCACCGACTCTGCTTCTTTCAGTAGATTTTGTTTCTTTAATAAAACCCCATAGTAATTTAAAGCGTTATAATCTTGTGGATTATTAGCTATTATTGATTTTAGTATAGATATTGCAGCTTCTATTTTATTTGAATCTATTAATTCATGTGCTAGACCTAATAAGTTGTCTGAATTAGATGAGTTTCTCAGAAGATGTGTTACAAGTTCATGTATATGATTATATTTAATAGGTTCTTCTTTTAAAGCTTTATATAACTCAGTGATAAATTTAGATGTGATTTCGTTTTGCGTCATTTTCAACAAGCATTTTATGTTAAGCAAATATTACATTCTATGTGTTTAAATGTCTAACAGGATTTTGAAATCATGTGAATTTATATTGTCATTGTTTACTATATTTAGCTCGTTAAGGTAGTTCAATTAATGACTCAGGTTGTTTCGTTTTTTATCTTGATTCATGATGGGAACTTAATATCTAGAAAGCAATTGATTTCGTTAATAAATTACATCATCGTATTGTTAATGAGATTAAAAAGGGAAAAGTAATGAAAAATAGCAGTGAATTTTTAATTTTAGATGTGTTAAATGATTATTTTAATAAAAATGAAGAGACTAAAGTTTCTTGGGACCCTTTACATGAAGCAGCTACAGAAAAATTCAAAGAAGGTAATGAACTAACTGATGAAGCAAAGCGT